>Ga0066639_10005093_pt1 | contig 11112 bp, 7 predicted proteins | sample CryGeyCG2114_010_2_FD_59504 | JGI IMG/M metagenome (GOLD analysis project Ga0066639, IMG submission 59504) | Groundwater microbial communities from aquifer - Crystal Geyser CG10_big_fil_rev_8/21/14_0.10 | ecosystem: Environmental > Aquatic > Deep subsurface > Groundwater | place: USA: Utah... | reverse complement strand
TGTACTTGTGCCTGCGACTGTAGCGAGGCCGCCAATGCGGTCGCGTCAGGCGTCACAGCCGGTACGACAGCAGCGGCCGGGGCAGCCGGTGCTTCGCTCGCAACGTCTGTTTTGGGGCCTATTATACCGATCCTCTAGCATCGGTGGTCTCATTGTCCGAATTGGCGCCATTGCATTCTTGCTCAACAGGAGCATGACTACAGGTGCGGCGATCGTCCGTCGGACGGTATCTCATCGTCGAGTTCTTGGGCCTGCGATGGACGATCGCCATCTCGTTCCTTGGTGCAATATAGCCTGATCTTGGCCAAACCGAGTCATGGAGGGTTTGTCATGCCAAACCCGATGTTGCTGCATCCGTTCCACACGCGGAATAGTTGCTATGTCTACGATGCGAGTACAAACGAGATTGTCGGAGTAGATCGGAACACGTACGACATGCTCGGCGCCCCAGATTGTGGCAGCCCCGGAAGTGCTGGTCCACGAGACAACGGCGACGGGACCGAGCGGGCAGATTCCAGGCTCGTCGGCACTGTCCGCCAGCTTCAAGCCGAGAGCGGCTTGCCTCTTGGTGCCGAGTTCTCGTCGATGTCTCCTCCTGTTTGCGAGAATCACTTTCACCAACTGCTGGATGCGCAGATGCACCAACTCTTGCTCGACACGTCCGAGAGATGCAACCTCCGGTGCAAGTATTGTCTCTACTCTGGCGGCTACTCGCACGAGCGTCGACATTCCAGCCGGTTGATGTCCGAAGGGGTCGCACTGAAAGCCCTGGGCTACTTTCTGGATCATAGTCGCGCTTCGGAAGAAATTGCCGTCTCGTTTTATGGTGGCGAACCACTGACCAATCTTCGCGTGATCCAAGCTTGTGTTCTGCGAGCCAACCAAGAGCGGTCTGACCGTGCTATTCAATATACTGTTGATACGAATGCAACGTTGATGACCGATGAAATTCTGGACTTTCTATTCGAAAACGACTTCACAATACAAGTCAGCTTGGATGGCCCGCGGGCCGTGCACGACAGGTACCGAGTCTACGTTGATCAATCCGGCACTTTTGACCGTGTTATGCAGGTTCTGAAGCAGATACATGAGAGATCAGAAGAATACTTCCTGAACAAGGTAGTGCTGGCGGTCACGATTGCGCCACCATATCGATTACCGGAGCTTGCATCGTTTTTCAGTTCGATTCCTGTCCCGCACACGCTTAGTGTAAACATGGTCGGTTTTGCTGGATGCGACCCAAGAGCCATTTTCGGCGAAGACGCTATTGATCTGACCTTTGGTTCTCAGTGCTCGAAAATGCTGTCCGAGTACATCGATCAGAAGATCCGGAGCTCTGATAACAGCGTGGATCCGTTCTTGGCGAAGTTGTTTGAAGCTCCTCTAATCAAGATCCATCGCAGGTCACGCCAGCCCCATGATGGCTCCTGTCCACCAAATGGAATATGCCTTCCGGGCAGCCGCAGGCTTTTCGTCACGGTTGATGGAACATTCTACCCCTGCGAGCGAGTTGGTGAGAGTTTCCCGATCGGAAGCGTTGAGGACGGTGTTGACAAATCGCTAGTACAGAAGTTGATAGACGAGTATATTGCCATGAGTGTAGATGAATGCACCAATTGCTGGGCCTGCAGACTTTGCAATATCTGTTTCGCGGCCGCGAGGGCATCCAAGAGGCTAGACCCGCGAGCAAAACGAGTTTCCTGTGAAAGCAAACGGGCGGAGCTTCATCAAGCTCTGGTTAATTACGCCGAGATCATGGAGGCAAACTCGCACGCCTTCGATTTTGTCGAAACCATGGTATTTGTCTAGAGCGGACCGACATTTCAGTTAAATTGGAGAGCGGCATGAGGCACAAGGGCTCAGATTCAACAGTGCGGCAGCGTAGTGGTTCAAGCAGCGGTGCCGAAGAAGAGGGGCATCTCTACGGGACCATCTCGGCCCGCGAGGGTCTGAAACTCATTGGCGACTATCTGCCTTATCTCAGGAAGTACTGGAGAGAGTGCACAGCCGCAGGCACACTAATGTCACTGACAGTGTTGCTTCAGCTACCAATGCCTCTGTTAACACGGCACATCATTGATCATGTTCTTCCTTCGCAAGACTTCGTACGTCTGAACTGGATCATTGGCGTCCTGCTGCTTGTATTGATTGCGAACTTGCTTGTGGGATTCTACAGCAGGTTTCTGCTTGCCAAGGTTCGAGAGCTGGTACTCAAGAAGATCCAATTGAAGGTCTTCGATCACGCGCAGCGTCTGAGCATAGGTTTTCACAGAAGTCACCACCTCGGATATTTCATGTCTCGAATAGGCAATGACGTATACAATCTCGGAGGACTGCTTGCCGACAACTTCATCACATTCGCTCTCGATTCATTGACATTTGCTGTCGGCATTAGCGTCTTATTCGTTCTCCATTGGAGGCTTGCGGTAGTTTCCATAATAGCGTTGCCCCTGTTCATCTACTCAATCCACTTTTTCTCGCACAGAATAAGAAGGGCTTCAGGTGAGGTCCAGGAGAGTATCGGTCGCGTAACTTCGGTAATTGCGGAAGATCTTGCGGCCATATCTCTCGTTAAGTCATCGTGTATGGAATCGGTTCAGGCAAGGAAGCTCCTCAATAGAGTTCACCGATCGATTCGCGCAAAGATACGACTAACTGTCCAAGGATCTCTTTCATCTTATGTTACAGCCGCTATTGGTGGCCTCGGTCCTCTGCTGCTGCTTTGGTACGGTAGTCGTGAAGTTATGTCCGACCATCTGACCCTCGGCACCCTCATAGCGTTCTCGGCGTTTCTCGGCTACGTGTATGGTCCCGCTCAGAGACTCATGGGAATGAACACTCAGTTGCAGACCTCACTGGCATCCGCGCAGAGGATTGGCTCCTTTCTGGCCGTGAGGACCGAAGAGTACGGATCCGGCGGAAAGAAGCAAGATTCACGCCTTAGAGGAGAAGTGCACTTCGAACATGTCTCCTTTAACTATGATGCAACACGAACTGTATTGGACGACGTTTCGCTGAATGTTGAAGCCGGCACGCGTATCGCTTTGGTCGGGCGTTCAGGTGCGGGCAAGACTTCGTTGGTAAACCTACTGCTCCGGTTCTACGATTGCAGCGCAGGAAGAATCCTGATCGACGGTACTGACATCCGGGCAATCGGGTTGGCCTCTTTGAGAGCATCCCTTGGAATTGTTCCGCAAGATGTACATCTCCTTTCCGGCACCATTCGAGAGAACATTTCGTGTGGAATGCCGGGGGTGTCGGATGGGGACATCGAGGCCGCCGCAAGAGTCGCGAATATCCATGATTTCATCTTGCAGCTTCCCTCAAAGTACGAATCGGACACCGGAGAACGGGGAGTGCGCCTGTCTGGCGGCGAAAGGCAGAGAATAGCAATCGCCAGAACGGTCCTGAGGGATCCGCGCATCCTCATTCTGGACGAGGCCACGTCTGAAATAGACTCCGAGTCTGAGTCACTTATCCAGCAGGCCCTGCACCGCTTAATGAAGGGAAGAACCTGCATCATAATAGCTCATCGCCTTTCAACCCTGCACGTTGCCGACCGCATAGCTGTACTCGAAGGCGGTCGAATCGTCGCTCAAGGGACCCATTCTGAAATCTATGAGGAATGTCAGCTTTACAAAAGACTCTACGACCTGCAGTTCTCCAGGCAATCGGGAGTGACGGTATCTAGTGATGATTCACAAGAAACACCGATCTAGACATTTCCACCGACTCGCTGGCAGTGCGCTCTTGGTCACGCTGATTGGCACATGGCCTTCGAACGGACCAGCCATTGCGGATACCTCGGAGCGACGTCACGCCTTGGCCAGAACCGTCCCTACAGGGGAATGCCATATTGACGGTACGTTGGACGAACGCTGTTGGGAGAACGCGGACTGGCAATCGGACTTCCTCCTGGAATACCCTGTCGAGGGAGGCACTCCCTCTCAGGCAACGTCTTTTGCAGTGCTGTACGACGACGAGAATCTGTACGTCGGCATTCGAGCGTTTGACTCTTCTCCTTCTGACATAAGAGGGCATCTGCTCAGGAAAGATGATTGGGTTGGCTTGTCACAGGACGACTATGTAGTAATAGTGCTTGACTGCTATCATGACTACCAGAGTGGATTTCAGTTCATTGTCAATCCGCGGGGGGCCATGGGAGACGCCATAAGCTTCGAAGACATAAAAACCAATGTCGATTGGGAGGGGGTTTGGAGGGCTGCGACCAGTATTGACAGTGCAGGATGGCAGGCCGAGATTGAGATTCCACTGACCACCCTGCGATATCCACAAGCTTCGTGTCTCCAATGGGGTTTCAATGTTACACGCGCCATCTCGCGAACAAAGGAAACCGCGAATTGGCAGTTTCTGGGTCGATCCGACTACGGATTCATCTCGAGACTAGGCTACCTGGACAGCATATGCGTCGGGACGTCAGCCAAGAACCTTGAGGTGTCTTTGGTTGGGCTTACTCGCGTAGATTACCTGCCGCCCCAAAGCCCCGACAAACGGGCTTCCGCCTTTGATGCCGGGATAGATCTGGACTATGCGTTCAGATCCAACGTGCGGCTCTTGGCATCCATAAATCCGGATTTCGGCCAAGTGGAGCAGGATCCGGCGATTCTCAATTTGACCGCATATGAGACCTATTTCCCGGAGAAAAGACCGTTCTTCCTGGAGGGTGCAGAGATATTCGAGACTCCCTTTCAACTCTTCTACAGCCGGAGAATCGGACGAACTCCTCAGCGCTTCACGCTAGGCGAAGTCGACAGCATCTGTGAATACCCTGACGTCACTACTGTACTTGAGGCTACTAAGATTGCAGGGAAGTCGAGGAGCGGAATGACGTTTGGGTTGCTTCAGTCTCTAACAGGCCAGGAGCGTGCGGACGTGATCACAGATGGGGAAACATCGTCCCCGGTAGTTGAGCCCCGCACTAACTACATTACATGTAGACTGAAAAGAGACATCTTGTCGGGTGGGTCGTCGGTCGGCCTGATCGCGACAAGCGTCAACCGATGGAATGCCGAGTCAGCTCTTGCTGGCGGTATTGACTGGAACCTGCTCTTTCATCAGAATTCTTGGAGTGTCTCAGGACAAGCAGCCGGGAGCAGATCCGGGCCAGCCGGAGATCGTAAGTCAGGGCACGGCCTGACGGTGAGATTTGGAAGGGAAGGAGGCAGGTACTTAAGATCGAGTCTCAGTCTGGAGGAAGTGTCAAAGCGGTTTGAAATAAACGATGCTGGATTCCTCAAGCGCAACGACTACAGACAAGTGGGCTTTTCAATGACTCTCTTATACAATGACCATCCATTAGGGCCGGTTCGATATGTCAATAATCAAATAGCCACAATCTTCGCCTGGAACCGGGCTGGGCTTCCAATTTCGAAGAGGCTGCAGAATACGACCATGCTCACGCTGACCAACTACTATACGGTTACTGCAGGGGGATTCGGGACGTTTCCCTTTTACGACGATCTCACTACCGGAGGAGGCCCCACACTGCTTGTTCCAAGTTCGACCGGATTCTGGGCAGCATTTGGAACCGATTCAAGAAGAGCGTTCTTCGTGGAACTGGACGCGGGAGCGAATCGATCCACTTCGGGCAGCTGGGGCAACACGGTTGGTCTCCAGCTGGAGTACAAGACCTCCCGGGTCACAGCATTCGCTGCTAAGGTAAGCTACACCAACCAGTACACCGACGCCCAGTGGCTCGGTAATCTAGATTTTGACGGAGATGGGGTTGCAGAGAGTTCACTTTTCGGCGAGCTTCGGCAACGCACATTGGACTGCTCTATGCGTTCCGATGTTGTGCTCTCGCCTCAGTTCAGTATTCAGCTGTACGCTCAACCATATCTAGTACTCGGAGACTATCAGCAGTTGAAGCTCCTGCAGCAGCCTCAAGAGTACGAGTTCACCAATGTTGATTTTGGATTTGAACCGGATTTCACGTGGGGCAGCCTGCGAGTTAACCTAGTGATTCGTTGGGAGTTTCAGGAAGGAAGCACACTCTACTTTGCTCTCGGGCACGATAGAGACGATTACATAACGCCGAGCAACTACGGTTTTCACGAGGTCGTCTCATCGCTAACGGATGCGAAAGGATCTTCGGTTGTCACTGGCAAGGCGACATACCGTCTGCTGTTCTAGTCAAATCTCGCCCACCTTTTCTGGTTCACAGATTCCAATGGTGCCTTCGAAGACATGGACATAGTCGGGTCCAAAGCCCTTTTCCAACGGACATCACTTGTTGAGGAATTCTCCCGCTCTGGCACTGTGTCGTGTATTGGGCCGCGCCAATCCGCGCTCCCACAGCCCCAGAGTGCTTGGATCGACACCGAGCCGCTCGGCGGCCTGTCTCTGTGAAAGGCCAAGGATCTTCCGCCGGAAAATAAGTTGCTCGCCAAGTGTTCTGGGTGCTTGCAGAGGGCTGTTGGCCACCGCACCCGCTCTGTGCTCTATTGCCCTCCATTTCGAGCGGCCTTTTAGCCGAGATCGAACTTGACGAAAATGGCAGGCGAACAATCATAGCAGGCTGCACATTAATTGGGAGCAGGTCAGTGATTCTTGGGGTTAGCTGTCCGAATTAGCGGCTAGTGTCACCTCTCTTGCTACGCGCGGCAAATCTACGCTCTTGGTAGATTTTCTGCTTGCGCGCTGTCGCTCTATGAACTTCTATTGCAAATGAAGATTCAGAGAACGCAGACACCTTGCACATACCTGAAGGAAAGCTTAAAGGACTAAGGCCGCATGATTTGAAGTTGTGACTTGAATTACCCTTGGACCCGCATCAGAGATTGAAGTACGTGGAGCTACGAATTAAGTGATGGGGAAGTAGTGCTCGGTGTTATCACAGTTTATTCTGCAACGATACAAGAGGAGAACAAGATGCCAGGACCGAATTTGTTCGGCGCATTTGCTGCGAACGGGAGAAAATTCCTTGCGTCCACGGGCAGCAAAGGCGGACCGCTGGAAAAATACGTTTGGCACTTGAGTAGTGTCTGCGACTTAATGAAACACACGCACCGTATCGTAGTTGGAAAGCTGGAGGCTATTCAACAGGCAAGCAGCATCGAGGAGGCCTCGGAATTCGCAAAGGAGTTGAGGGGAGACACTCTCTCGAACAGCTTTCGAGCCCGGGGTCTTTGCGAGTTCTTTGTCGAGCATGGCAAAGTGCTACGAAAAGTGATCCAGGATAATGATGGCAATCTTCTAAAGACACCTCTCTCAGAGGTCGAGAGTTGGCAGTGGTTAGATTTCTGCGATAGCCTTGAGGCGCGCGAACTCCAAGTTGCTGATCTCTATAGTCGGGAGATAGAAGGATTCTCAGACATCATTTCTCGACCTTTTGAGAGAAGTCTAGAAGAAGTGAAAGAACAAGCTAGGCGGGTAAGAGCCACACTCATTGGGCAAATTGCAGACTTTGATTCACTGGCAACAGAATTTCGAAAGAGAACCTAAGGTGAAGGCCGTCGCGCATGACTAAGTCCAGCACAGACTACCTCGCGTTTTCTTCAGCACTTAGAAAAGTCCTTGAAGTGGATCGCTTGAAGATGGAACTGAAATCCGAAGCGACGCGCGAGGATGCAAGGGATGAGCTAGGGGTCAATGACGATGTAATTCTGGAGTTGCTTCGCGTTATCGAGGCAGTAGACCAGCACTGCGCAGATGTAGAATCGTCGCAGGCTAAGGCTGGTGGAGACGAGCCAAACGAAACCGAAGATGACAAAGCATTCCTTCGACAGTCGTTTCGACAGCTTAGAACGGCTTATCGGAGCTCTATGATCATGAGCGTGACCATATTCGTGATCGGCGTAATGTTCCTCGTTGCAGCAGGCATCCGTTCATTCACGGACCCAGATAGCGTAGCTCTAACGTCGATAATCGGTGGTATTGGTGTGGTCCAGATAATCTCGATGTTTTATCGAAATCCCCTTTTGCACATTGCACGCACGGTTTCAAATGCTCAGCAAGCCAAGATTGCAGTTATGTCATACCTCATTGGGTTGTCGTTCATTGATGATCAGCGGCATGCAGTCAAAGACGCCGATAAACAGATCCAGAGTTTGCTGCTACTCACCGAGAAGGCGCTCGCACAGCTTCAAGCATATGTGCAGGCTGGCGAGAGAGAGGGAAGCTCAATGGAGTCCCATAAGGAGAAGAGCAGAGATGCTTAGCCTGAGTGCAGTCCTGAGGACAGGCAGGAGTCAGTCAATGTGGGCGTCTTGTCATAAGACGAAATTGCGAAGCACCCACGACGGCCGGGTAGGAAGAACCGGCAAGTACTTCAGCGGTTCGACGGGCATAGAACAGCTTGGTGAGTGGTCTCGATGCAGTCTACTGAATTCGGTTGTTGTCGAGAATGTTGTGCTTAGCTGAGTCGAAGTCAAAACAAGGATGCGCAGAGGATTTTTATCTTGACGTTTTCCGTGCGATCTGTATCTATGTGCTGTCAAAAGCATTGGCAATGTAGAGCAAATCAGCCGGCGGACTTGACTGCTGGCAATCACGAGGGTGCTAATGGGCCTCGGTTTCGCTTCATCGGGGAGCTCCATTATTCCAACCTTTAGCTTCCTGTAGGTTGCGTGATCTGGAGCGAGCGCAGAGAAGATGTTCAGCAGGCGTGCTCATCGTAAAGGAGACTCTGAATCTGGAATATACGCTGGCATGCAGCTAAATCTCAGTCAGGTTTCATCGACTTGATCGCTCAAGAAGCGACTGCAGTTGATTAGGAAGTGATTGTTATTGCTTCCGAGTCTGGACTGAGACACGTGATGTGGAATCGAAACATGGCAAATACTGCAGTCACAGGCACTATAGTTAATGAATCGGGTAAACCGCACGTCGGCTTGAGGGTCGCGGCTGTAGACGTAGAAAGCCTAAGCAAAGATATTCTTTTAGGTATCGCCGTGACAGATTTTGCTGGGCGGTTCAGGATCGAGTACAGCAAGTGGAAGTACAGCCTCGCCGGTCTTACGGATGACCCTGATATACAGCTATACGTCGGAAACGGCTACGGTCGCGTCATCCATCGAAGCAAAGTCTATGAGGATGTGGGAGAGGACACTATCGATGTTGGTGAAATAGTGCTTACGGACGCCGATGTGTCCGGATGGCTGGTGACGAACATGACTGGGTCCCCTACCATGCTATCGAGAAACTTCGTGGAGTCGTTGATCGACAACAAAGTCGCCTTCGAACGAGTAATGGATCTCGTTAGCTCTGCGACTGAGACAGTGAGCTCTATTCAACTCTATTTCGATGTCAAGAAACTCCTCATGACTTTCGACCAGGACAACTTTGTCGAAGGACAAGAGGTTAAGGGCAAAAGTCTAGAGGATGAACTTCTGACCGCGAACAGAGATCGCAATGTAGAAGTGAAACTGCTGATGAATGACTTCACCGGATTTCCTTATCCGGTCGACACAGCCGGGGTGGTCGAGGAGTTCTTTGAAGATGCTGACGATCACACAGTCAAAGTGGGGCGCTTCGGAACCGGAATAAACAACGCTCTACATTCGAAGATGTTCATCTTTGACTCAGATACTGCGCTCATGAATGCGTCACCGCTGATTCAGGAATACTGGGACGACACAAGTCACAGTGTCGATGAGTTCAGGCGCGGCAGCTTTTCGTATGGCAAGAATGCAATCCGCAAGCCGGTGCACGAGTCGAGTGTGCTGCTGCGAGGCCCTTGTGTCACAGATCTAAGCAATACATTTATGGGACTGTGGCGGTATGCCGTTGAGGAGCAAATCAATGTGTCGCCCGCTGCAGCAGCTCCCGATGCAAATGCCTCAGTGCAGATTGCCAGAACAGTCCCTGGCGCTATCCTCAGTCCTGGTTTTGGGGAGATTGGAATCTTGGAAGCCTACTTGAGGGCAATCCAGCAAGCCGAACAATATATCTACATCGAGGATCAGTACATCACCTTTCGCCCGTTGGCGGGGACGATCAATCACGCGTTGAAGCAGAATGATTCTCTACGCGTGATCATCGTGGCAAATGTAGCAGTCGACGCTCCAAGCTACGGTACGTGGCAGAACAACCTCCTGCGCGATCTATACTTGAGTTGTGAGAAAGAGGGTACGAGCAATCGCCTCGGAATTTACACGCTCTGGGCCCACGATCCCGGACCAAAGAATCGCATAATACCGATCTACATACATTCGAAGGCAGCAGTCGTGGATGACAAATGGGCGACGATTGGCAGTGCGAATCTTGATGGACAAGGTTTGTACCAAAGCCATCACCTCTGGTGGGTCTCAAAGTCCGACCAGACGGAAGAGCGAGCCGTCGAGGTTAACGCTATCGTCTACAATGGTGTCGATGGCCAACTGCAGAGCGACTTCCCGGCCAACTTGCGAAGGACTTTGTTTGCTGAGCATCTCGGGTTGGATCCCAACAGCAACGAATTGTCCTTGAGCAATTCACGCAATTGGGTCGATTTGTGGAATTCTCTTGCAGATGCCAAGCTGGGCGGTTTGTCGGGCTCGCCGATACTCCCTTTCGGTGCCAGGATACTGAAATGGGTGGGAAAGTCCGACCCTGAGGATTATCTGAAGGAACTTGGGGTCCCAGAGGAGCAATTGGACAAGATCGAAGTAATGTCTCAGGTCAAAGGATTTGATTTGAAGAAAGGCAAGTGGAAATAATCAGGTGAGTGATCGTGGCTGATGATGACCGGACAACAATCGGGACCTTGGCTCTCGAATTGTCAGAGATAATCCTCCAATTGAGCGACCGGCTCGGTTCGGCAGAAGACGCCAGACTACTGATCCGCGATTTGGGATGGATTCTTCCCGAAGTTGTCAACGATGCTCAGTTGTTCAATTTGGACTATCGGCCGCTCGTTGACGCTTTGCAGCATGTCCTGAACGATGATCCTGGCCTCGACGACTACCTCGATCTGATTCAGGAGGCTCTTAATGTCATAGATGAGATTCGCAACCTTGCGCAAGCGCTCTCGGGAATCCCGGGGATCACAGCAGCCTATCTTCAGGCGTCAGAGATCCGCGAACACATCGTCAGACGACTCCTCGATTTTCTGATCATCAACCACGTGAAGAGTAAGTACCATGCCCTGTCGGAGTGGTTGGAGACGGCAGG
>Ga0066639_10005092_pt1 | contig 11114 bp, 11 predicted proteins | sample CryGeyCG2114_010_2_FD_59504 | JGI IMG/M metagenome (GOLD analysis project Ga0066639, IMG submission 59504) | Groundwater microbial communities from aquifer - Crystal Geyser CG10_big_fil_rev_8/21/14_0.10 | ecosystem: Environmental > Aquatic > Deep subsurface > Groundwater | place: USA: Utah... | reverse complement strand
TTGAGGTGGGGGGGAATCTCCTCAGAAGTCCTCGATTTAAAGTCTATGCAAGTCATGATCTGTTGGGGATTGAGTTCGCTGGGACTTTAAAAAACATGGTTGCCATTGCTTCAGGAGCGATTTCTGGAAAGGCATTAGGAGAGAACGCAAGAGCCATGCTCATCACAAGGGGGCTTGCTGAGAGTGCAAGGCTTGGAGAGGCCATGGGGGTTGGGATTAAGGCGTTTCTGGGGATTGCGGGAGTCGGGGATCTCATTGCAACGTGTGCCAGTAGCAAGAGTCGGAACTTCACGGTGGGGTATCGGCTGTCTCAGGGGGAGAGCCTAGAAACCATTTTAAGCTCGATGGAAGAAGTCGCTGAGGGGATCAATACGGTTAAAATCATGCGTGCGCTTTCAAAAGAACTCAAAGTCGAAGCGCCTCTTGTAGAGGCGCTGTATGAACTTTTATTTAATGGGAAGCCATTTAGTGAAGTCTTGTCCTCTTTAATGGAGCGACCCATTCAAGAGGACGTCGATTTCTTTTAGAATGGCCAGATGAGCGGAAGTCCTTTTACTAAAGTAAAGTAGTAGAATGCCGTCGCAATTACTTTTTCCATTTGCCTTGGTTTTGAATTCAGAAGGATTTCTCGTCCGGCGCGATTTTCCTCAAAAATAGCATCTACTAAGAAGCTCGTGCCCGTGTCGTTATTCTCTTTAAAGAGCTTAAAGTGAAGTTCCATGGCTCTTTTGTCTGAAAGGCGTCGAATAATGGGGAGTGCAATCGGTTCTTTAGAACTAATTTGTTCTCGAAGGTAGCCCTCGATGATTCCCAAGTTTTCATACGTAACGTGTTTTGGAAGAGGGTGGAATTCGTATCCATAGCTCCCGTCTTCTTTTTCAACGGATCTAAATTGAGAGAAAAGAACTTCGATTGCCGAGACCGCTCTATACACTCGAGAAACCTCTGTTGGATCGAGATCGTGAATATAAGGGGTGATCGCCATCAAGTCCTCTTTTGAGAGTTTCTCAAAACGGTTGGCGTTTAAGTTATTGTAGGGGTCTGTGTCCCAAGGCATGGAATTCCAGCCGCCACCTGGGACCCATCCACCTCCTGGGTCAAATGGTTCATCTGGATCATTTGAAGGAGGTGCAAAGGGGTCATCTGGGTCTTTGGGATCTTTCACTTCTTGCCTTGAGGCATCAAACCCATCAAGACTCATATCAAATCCAGACACATCCTCAGTTTCTGTTGGTTTGGTATCAGATGTGATGTCATCTGTCCCTACGGTTGAAAGGAGGTCTTCTGTAGGTGTGCTTTCATTTCGATTGCCACCCTCGTTATTAGAGCTCTCTTTCTTTTTTTGCTGAACGCGGTTTCCGGTGAGATACGCCCATGCTTTTTCTGGATCAGAAAAGACGTGATTGACGGCGTTTCTCCAGAGGTCAGCTGTGACGTCAAAACCATTTTTTATGGCCATTTCGATCATGGCCTCCATCGCGCGCGCTCTTTTTTGCTCTTCTGGTTTTGTGATGAGCTTCACAACGGGCATTTTTTCGTTGAGTGCTTCAAGCATTCCTTTTCCGGTGTCTTTGACAGTTTTAATCCCTGCTCCAGCCAGTGCGGTTGGGCTATTTCGGATAAAGTATTCTGCGATTCCAGATCCAAGGAGCTGGATTCCAAATCGAAACTCAATATCGGGTTTCACCTCTTCGATGCGATTACTCATGAGTTCCGCCCAGCGGTTTCCGATTCGCGTGGGGAGCGTTTGACTGTAAGTCGCTTTTGAGGATTCGCTTTTTAGGCTAATCGCTGCTTGCATGATTTCTTGAAATAGATTTCCAAAAACACCATTAGACCTCAAATAGTCTTTTTGTAGGATCAGAGTGTTGACGAGTTGAGCGAGGCCATTGGGATCAACGTCGTAGTTTTCGGCGGCAAGGTTTTGCCTGAGTAACGTTTCTAGGGTGTCTATTTTTCGTTGAGCGATGACAAAACGAATTAAGGCTTTATTCGATTTTTTTGATAGCCATCTTAAATCATTCCACCTTGAGATGATTTCAAGATCAAGACGAGTGGCTTCGGTTTGAACACCTTGAGTGAGAAGTTTCGTGTTTTTGTGTTTTCTTTCAATTTCTTTCACGACTTCTGCGGTTGTTTCTCGCCTTTGAAGTGCTTCTGTCAGGATGCCCTTGATCTTGAGGTAGCTTCCTTCTTTTCCCTCGACTTCTTTTATTTTTGTTAAGACGTCTGGAGAAAGAAGACTTTCATCATAAGTGAGGCTTTTCGTGTCCTCTCCTTGAGATTCAATTTGTTCTAAAAGTGCTTCGATGAGGTAGACGTCTCGCTCAGCCTGGAGGTGCTCTAGGAGTCCTTTTCGGATGGGGGAGTTGTAGTCTTTTAGTTTGCTTGCTGAGTCGAGGCTCAAAAGAATTTCTTCGGTGGCTTTTACGACTTCGACCGATGCTGTGATACTTTCTGCCATTGCACTGTAGTAGGCATTGCGTTCAGCTTTTACAAGGCTATCTAGTGTTCTTGTGTTTCTGTCAGAGCTTCGAATCATGCGATCGTATTTTGCGCGAAAGGCAGCCTCTGGAAGGGCGTCATTTGCCACTTGAGCTCGGATGAGGCGATTGAATCCATTTCGAATCGAGTGAAAAACGGCAACGAGGCGATTCGTGCTCCTGGCTTTGGCGCTCTCAAGTTGAACAGCAAAGGGGTAGAAAGTATTGCTTCGGATGATTCGACTGGAGATCTCATGAGAAGGAATGGTTCCGTGCTTTCGTTTATCTGCCACAATGCCAGGGATGACGTTCTTTCCAACCTCGAGCCCAAGTTCTTTATAGAGTTGATTGAGTTGTGGATCAGAAAAGGCCTCGGTAAATGGAGAAGGCGCAGTGGGAGCTGGTTCCTTTTCTATTTTAGTGAGTGAGGTATCCTTTTTTGAAAGGAGATCAAGACAATCAGAGGCTTTTGAGAGCGAAGGCGTAATCGCAAGAAGGCCGACGAGAGGAAGGACAATGGCGCTGTGGGGGAATTTCTGTGTCATAGTTCATCCATTTCTATAGAAACTTCGATACAAACAATGCAGCGCATAATTACCAAGAACTGACCTTTTATGTCAACTAATATTCGGAATTCTGGATTTTCTCGTTCAGATTTCGGGCGCTTTCGGATTAGACTGTGAAATTAATTCAGACCTCTCACTTACGGGCAGGCGTTTAGAAGGGAAAAGGCCATGGGAAAGTTATTTGAAGGAAAAAAAGTCCTGGTACTCGGGGTCGCAAACGAGCGAAGTATCGCCTGGGGAATTAGCCAAGCCCTCCACGCCGAAGGGGCCAAACTCGGGTTTACCTATTTGGGTGAAAACCTCGAAAGACGGGTTCGCCCATTGGCCGAGAGCGTGAGCTCCGATTTGATCCTCCCCTGCAACGTCACGGATGCCAAAGAGCTGGAAAGTGTTTTCGAGGAAGTGAAAAAAAACTGGGGTGGGCTCGACTGTGTGGTTCACTCGATTGCATTTGCCCACCGAGAGGATCTCGATGGTCGGTTTATGGACACAAGTCGAGAGGGGTTTCTCACAGCCCTTGAAATCAGCGCCTATTCCTTAGTTTCTGTCGCCCAAAAAGCCGCCCCACTTTTAAAAGAAAGCAAAGGAAATCTCATCACGCTCAGTTACTATGGAGCAGAAAAAGTCGTACCTCATTACAACGTCATGGGTGTGGCCAAGGCAGCCCTTGAAGCCTCTGTTCGTTATTTGGCCTATGACTTGGGAGAAGATGGAATCCGAGTGAATGCAATTAGCGCGGGTCCAATTAAGACGCTTTCAGCAGCTGGAATTAAAGGCTTCAGAGGAATGTTGGGAGAGGCAGGAGACAAGTCTCCACTCAGAAGAAACGTGACTCAAGAAGAAGTGGGGAAAGCGGCTCTCTTTCTTTGTAGTGACTTAGCTAGTGGGGTGACGGGAGAGACCGTCTACGTCGATGCCGGTTACAACATCATGGGAATGTAGCTTTTAGGATCTTTTTAATAAAAGAGAACGGGTTTCCATCTCTTGCAGGGGCTTTAAGTCCCCTCTTTTCGAGGCGATTTCAATTCCTGCTTGGTACGTTTTAAACGCTTCTTTTAGATTTTCTTGTCGTTCTTGCACTTGTCCTAAAAGAGCATACAGCGCGCTATTATTTTTATCGACTTCGAGTGCTCGTTTTCCGTAGTGTTCTGCTTTTTTGTAGTCTTTTAACTGGAAGAGCGCATTGCACATCCCAAAGAGTGCGATGGGATCGTTTGGATCAAAAGAGAGAACCTCCTCAAAGAGTTCGATTTTATTTTGAGCTTCTTCTTCTCTTTTTTTAATCGCTTCTTTTTCAAAAAATAAAGCATCTGCAGTGCTCGAGGCATTGGAGAATTTTTTCAGTGTGGCTTTTGTCGACTCTTCTTCAGCGAGTTCTTTTTCTCCCATTTTCATGAGGTAGAGAGAAAGATTGGTATTGACCATGGCTTCTTGGGGAGCAAGTTCTTCTAGGCGTCTAAAAAAGTCGACTGCCTCGTGGTAGCGGCCTTGATTTCCGAGAATGACCCCTAAGGCTTCATAGGCATCTTGAAAAGAGGGGTCGTGAGAGAGGGATTTTTCTAGGAGCTGGATGGCCTCTTCATCTCGGTTTTCGCTATAGGAGATCACTGCTTGATTAAATAAAGAGAGGACCTGAGATTTTCCCTCTAAAGCATGGTGGAGAGGGAGGAGCCTCACAGTGACGGGAATGGGCCACTTAGGTGTTTGAATGGCAAATTGAAGGCCGGGTGTCCGAAACTCTCGATCGATAAAAGCTAAAAGAAAGGGAGAGTTGAGTTTACTTGAAAAACTTCCCAGAAGGAGTGTTCCTACTTTTTTTCCATTTGGGAATTCAGGTGAAATGGCAATGAGGGGTTCTCCTCTTTTTGGGAACTGCTTTGAGAGTTCTTCGAGGGTTTGCACCTCCTCTTCATCCTCCAAGTCGATTTCGATTGAGAGCGCTCGGAGGGCTTCAGGAGGGGACCCGTAAGTTCTGAGACGAGCGATCACTTCTTGTCCTAGGTAACAGCCCTTTTGGTAGCTCACGGTTTCTTGCTCGATTCCAAAGGAGGGGAGTAGGAATTTTCCGGGAGGAAAGTCAATTTCAGAAAAATAGTTTCCAGATTCCAATCGGAGTGCGGGGAAGACCTCGGAGAAGGTGTTCGATTCGACTGCGTGAAATCCGGCATTCACGGCAAGGGTTTGGATTTTTTTTAGGTCCGACGTCGAAGTAGATCCAAAAAGAATGCTCGGGTCTCCAGTAAAGCTATGTTTAATCACAAGAAGGGGGGAACCTTCTTCAGTGAGTTTCAAGGTATCAATGGATTCTTCTTCAAGATTTTCCCAATGGGAGTGGAGGAGTGGCGTGGGGAGTTTCTCTTTTAAAAAAGAAGTGAGAGAGGGGGCAGAAAGTAAAAGCCAGCAAAGTGTGTTGGGGTTTTCCCTAAAGTGAAGATCTTCTGAAAAATGAAAAGTTTCAAGGTCTTCTATGAGGGAATGGACTGCTTCTTTAGAGTGGGTTAAGAGTAAAAATCCATCCTCGTGTTGGTGGATTGAAAAAGTTTGAAGGAGGTGGCCTGTCCGGGTGAGGCGGGCTTGGCGGTTTCCAGATCCGGGAGTGAGGGCAGAAACTTCATTAGAGAGTTGTCCGTGTAAAAAGCGGGCGCTGTCTTTTCCGGTTACAAAAATAGAATGGGGGTAGAAAAAAGAGTCGGATTGAAGTGTGATCGCCCACCCATGTTGTCTCATGGATCGGAGTGTAGTGAAGGCAGTAGGAGGTAAAATCAAAGGCATAGGCTTAGCGGGCAAAGCTCACAAAGAGAAACTTTCTCCGCAGCCGCACGTGTTGGTCGCATTTGGATTTCTAAAGATAAATCCTTTCCCTTTTAGGCCTTGTTCGTGGTCGAGAAGGATCCCCCGAAGATAAATCGTGCTTTTTCTATCTAAGTAAACAGAAAATCCCTCGTATGGAATAACGGTGTCTCCTTCGTGGGTGGAATCAAATTCAACCAGATAGCTGAGTCCTGAGCACCCCCCTCCTTTGATTCCAAGGCGAAGTCCTAAGGGGGAATTCTCGTTTTCTCCTTTTTCAAGGCGCTCTTTTTCAAGAAGAGAGAGGATCTCTTTTTTGGCATTTTCGGTGATTTGAATAATGGGCTTTGAATTTGTCACGAGGGGTAAAACTCCTTTGAGATGTTTAGGATTTTATCGAATTTCCTCTAAAAACACTAGAATTAATTATGACAAAGCTGTAATGATTTAAGATGCGAACCAAAAAAGAGGTGCTCGATGTTACCCCATGAGGTCAAAGGACGAATTGAGAGCGGAATTTCCCCTGAGGAAGTGATCGTTCGGGAGTTTTCCGGAGGGACGGATCACTATGAGGTTTTTGTAGTGTCGTCTCAATTTGAGGGGTTGATGTCACTCAAGCGCCATCGGCTCATTATGGATTTATTTCGTGCAGAGATTAAAACAGGGGAAGTGCATGCTTTATCGATCAAAGCCTACACCCCCAAAGAGTGGCCTGAGAAAAAGAAAGAGTTTTTTTAAACCCATATTTTTGAGGAGGATTGAGAGATGGCAACGCTACCAGAAATCACAGAAGAACAGTTTAGCGAATACAAGGCTCAAGTAGAGAAAGACATAAAAGAGCACGCTGCTGTTCTCTACATGAGGGGTGTGCCAGAAGCTCCCCGTTGTGGGTTTTCGGCCAGGTCTGTGGCTGTTTTTGAAGATGTGGGAGTCCCATACCACGCAGTCGATTTAGATAGCGATCGCGGCCTTTGGAAGGCGCTCACTCGGATCAACGATTGGCCCACGAGCCCTCAGATTTTTATCAAAGGGGAATTTGTCGGGGGCTGCGATAATATCGTTGAAATGTGGGAATCGGGAGAACTCCAGCAGATCCTCAAAGGCTAGAATCATTAGAATTACTTATTAACTTCATTCAATTTAAATAATTAGATTTAATCAACTAGTTCTACTAGATTGCCCCTTGAAGAGTTCAGGGGGTTTTAGAGTGTTTCGAAATATTTTACATCTGGGGTTGATTGTTTTTTTGGGAATCGCCCCCCAATTTGCGAGTGCTTTTGAAGTTCCCGTCTGTTGGAATGGGCATGAAGCAAAAGCCCAAGTGGTGGAAGGTCAGTATCTGCTCCTTTTCCAAGCAACCAGTTTTACAGAAGAAGACATTTTTAAAATCTATCTAAAAGCCACCTCTGGCGTTTTAGCAGAAGTGGGCTCCCCTGTTTTTTTTGAAGGGTCAATTGCTTTTCTATTTGAAGTGAAGCCAGGAGTGAGTCGCTCTGACGCTGTGACATGGGTAAAAAATGAAATGGCCTTTTTGACTGAGTTCGAAGGTGTTGAGCTCACTTGCAATTTTAAAAACATCAGTCGCTTAGATGTTGAAGGGGCGGCCCCTGATGTGATTGAACGAAGCTTTAACCGAAATTCAATTCCTTTGATTCGAGGACTAGAGCGTTTTTAATGATTTTTACAATTTTTTTGAGCACAACTTGGGCTTGATTACCCCTCCTCCCAATCACCCGAGTTGACGATACTCTCCCTGTAACGACGCTCGAGATTCGATAACCGGCGGACCTTAAAAATCCGCCGGTTTTTTTTAGAATGCTCTCTTTATTAAAGCAGTTTATATTTCTTAAGTTTGTAGTCGATGGTTCCTCGAGGGAGCTGAAGGAGTGTTGCGGCTTCTGATACACTTTTTGAGACCTCAAGGGCTTTTGCAATCAAACGCTCTTCTACTTGCTCAAGATAGGAGGGGAGTCCAACCCGTTTCACTTCATTGAATTCTGGAGTCTCTACAAAACTTTTCTCTAATTGGGGTGTTGAAATTTTTTGAACCAACCACTCTGGGAGGTCATTTAGAGAAATCCTTCCTCCCTCTGAAAAGACGAGGGCTGCTCGGATTGCTTGTTCAAGCTCACGGAGGTTTCCGGGCCAGGTGTGGGACTTGAGGGCGATTAGGACATCTGGATCCACTTTAAGTGGTTCCGTTGAATACTCCTCTAAGAAGTGGAAGATAAACGCTTCTAAGTCTTCTGAGCGTTCGTGCAAGGTGGGAAGAGAAAATTGTACTCCGCGGATGCGGTGTAGAAGGTCTTCTCGAAAGCCCTGTTTTTGGGTGAGTGCCTCGAGAGGTTCATTTGTGGCAGAGAGGATGCGAAATTGAATGGGGCGCGGGCGTGTGCTCCCGAGTCTTTGAACCGTTTTTTCTTGCAGGACTCGAAGGAGTTTAATTTGGATCATGGGTGAGAGGGTTGCGATTTCATCTAAGAAGAGATCTCCTCCGTCGGCGAGTTCAATCAGTCCGGCTTTACCCGCGTGAGCCCCTGTGAATGCACCTTTTTCATATCCAAAGAGTTCACTTTCGATGAGATTTTCTGGGATTGAGGCGCAATGGACGGCAATAAAGGGACGATTGGAATCCCCTTCCTGTTCCCAAATGAGGCGCGCCAAGATTTCTTTTCCCGTTCCGGTCTCTCCCTGGATCAGAATGGGAACTGTCTTTCCCTTTAATTTTGAAATGGAGTGATAGATTTGGTTTATTTTTGCATTTTTCGAAGTGAGAAGGGGGCCTTCTTTTCTTTTCCCAAGCCTCATTCCTTTGAGGGCAAGGGTTCTTTGAGTCGAAATTTTTTTGATGAGGATGTGGAGTTGGGTTTTCGAGGCAGGCTTAATGAGATAATCAAGCGCTCCCCAGTTTAAGGCTTTTTCAATCGTGGCATCTTCATCGATCCCACTCAAGATCGCACAGGAAATAGAAAGATCTCGGCTTTTGATTTCTTTTAATAGGTCGATTCCACTCTCACCCCCAAGCTTAACGTCGATCAATGCTAAATCGATGTGGTGCTTGTCGAGGGTTGAAAGTGCGATTTTGGAGTTTTCTGCTAGAAAAACGGCGTGTTCTTTTTTTAAGTGGGTTTCTAGAGAATTTCGGATGAGAGGGTCGTCATCGACAATGAGTAATTTCACGAGAATTCCTATTGGCTTAAAATGAGATTATGTGAATTTAATTCATTTTAAGATGCTTTCCTAAGGGGCACAAGTGAGTAGGGTTTGAAGAGTCAATTTTACGTTTGTCAGGTAAGAAGCTCCAAAAAGGTTTAAGTGGTTAAGTAGGTGATAGAGCTGGTAAAGATAAATCCGTTTTTCCCAAAACCCCGCTTTTAGGGGAAGGCTCTTTTCATAGGATTCGTGAAACTCTCGTGGGTAACCAGAAAAGAGGGTGGTCATGGCGAGGTCGGCTTCACGGTTTCCATAGTAGACGGCGGGATCGATGAGGCAAGGACTTCTAGAAGAATCGCAGATGTGGTTTCCGCCCCAGAGATCCCCGTGGAGTAAAACAGGGGGTTCTTCGGCAGAATCTCCCAAGAGGTCAGGAATTTTTTTGTAGAGTTCGTGGAAGGCCGATCTCATTTCGGTGTCAAGGTGTGAGGCCGCTTTTCTGATTTGAGGACCGAGTCGTCTGTTTTTCCAAAAAGTGATCCAGCCATGAGTCCAGGTGTTTTCTTGGGGTGTGAGGCCAATGAAATTAGATTGAGAAAAACCAAAGCCAAGCTCGGATTGAAGCTGATGCTGTTTTGCTAGGAGCTTCCCAGCTGTTTGATAAAAATTTGAAGTTTTATTTGCAGATTCAATCCACTCGAGAACAAGAAAATGGGTTGAATGGAGAATGACTTCTGGAATTCTAAAGGAGTTCGCTTTTTTGAGTTCACAAAGGCCTAGAGCTTCAGCTTGATAAAAATCATTTGGGGGATGAGTGTGAGTTTTTAAAAAGAGAGGGGGTTGATTTTTTAACTGAAGCTGAAAGCTTTGATTGATCGATCCACCTCCAATTGGAATGAAAGAAGTGATTTTAAGGTTTAACTCGGATTCTAGAGTCGCTCGTAGGTTCTCTGAAGGCATTTGTTTAGTGGAGGCCGTGGTCTTTGATGAGTTTTTTTAAGAAAGCCTCGCAAGAGCGGTAGAGGAGATTAAAAACTCGTTCAAACCCATCAGGCCCCCCGAAGTAGGGATCGGGCACGCTACTTGGTTTTTGAGCGGCTTCGGAGTCAAAGTCTCGGACTAGAAAAATCTGAGAGGCGATTCTCTCGGGGGCTCTTTCTAAAAGGGCTCGATAGTTGGATTCGTCCATCGCTGCAATATAGTCAAAATCTGTAAAATCTGAAAAGACAACGGGACGACTCGTTCCTGTCAAACGGATCCCATTCTCCTTGATCACTCGAAGTGTTTGGGGGTGGTAATTTTCTCCCTCATGGTGTGAACTCATTCCGGCTGAATCAATTATAAAGTGTTCAGAAAGATTGGACTCATGAACCAGATGCTGGAAGATCCCTTCAGCCATCGGAGATCTGCAAATATTTCCAAGGCATACAAAAAGAACTCGAATGGGAGTTTTTGGCAGCGTTGAACTCATATCGAAAACCTTATCACAAATCGGATGAAAAAAGATCTCTAGGCGGACACTTGTCTAAATTTTAGACAACAAATCACCTTATTTTCTCGTAGGGGCAAATTTACAAAGCCGTGAAATAGCACGGAGATTGCAAGTTTAAATGAGGTCTATGGGCAAAAATCGAACACTTTCACTGGCCACGTGTTTCCTACTTCTCCTCGTTGGGTTCTTAGGTGTGGGCTGTGGAAAGATGGATGTAAAGTACCGAGATGGAAATCTTGCTCTTTCGACAAGAGATTATCCATACCAGGTTTGCGGGGATCTTGATCCCTATGGGAGTAGCGTCAATTGTGTTCCAGAGTTGCACACAGATTCTGGGGAGCGGGTTTGTTTAGAGACGAGTGATTCGAATTATAATAATTTTGTTTTTAATCAGGTTTTAGGCCTCACTCAAAGTGTGTGTGTGGATGGGACGGACCCTGTTCAAAGAACATCTAACGGGCTTTTCTTTAAAGTGAATTTTGTCAGGATGCTCTAGAGATCTTCTTCTTAAATCAGATCTACTTCTTTAAACGCTTGAACTGCTTTGTCCAATTGATCGTAGTAATCTTCAATGTTACGCGTGTTTTGACCCAGAAAAGCAGGACCCCTGCGCGTGGTGCTTTCGATGTT
>Ga0066639_10005089_pt1 | contig 11116 bp, 11 predicted proteins | sample CryGeyCG2114_010_2_FD_59504 | JGI IMG/M metagenome (GOLD analysis project Ga0066639, IMG submission 59504) | Groundwater microbial communities from aquifer - Crystal Geyser CG10_big_fil_rev_8/21/14_0.10 | ecosystem: Environmental > Aquatic > Deep subsurface > Groundwater | place: USA: Utah... | reverse complement strand
GGAAATGCTTGGCATGCCAATAACCTCGAGCTTTTCTTCCTTGATAGTATTGACGTATGATTCTTGGACAATTGATTCCAGAGCTTCTTGCAAAATGGCCATTTCACCGACCTCCTTTTTTATTGTGTCATACGGGACATGACCTTTGCGGAATCCTTTGATGGCCATGCGACCGGACAGACGAGTGGCCGCTTTTTCGAGGTGAGGAGTGAAATCATCCGAGGGTACTGATATTGACAGCTCAACTTGCGATTTTTCCAGTGTTTTTAGTGTGTGTGGCATAAAAAAGTAAATCAAAACTGCGCATATTGTAGCTAAATTTCTTTATTTCGTCAACCCGGAGGACCTTTTCAAACAGAGTTGTACATGGTATTATCGGATAACCCCAACATCTATGAAATACTATGGAGACAAGGTCCTCCTGATCCTTTTGCGGGCACTTGTATACCTCAAACGATGTCTTTTCTGGCTTGGAAGGCTTTTTGCCGGTCCGGTAAGGGCAGTAGTCCTGGCATGGGACAAAACGCTTGGGTTTTACCTGTATAAGCTTTGGTTTTTCATACGGAAGCGAATAGAAAAGTACAAAATTCCCCTCGATAGTCGATTCGTCGAAGTTATTGGTAAACGCTCCACTTTGCAGGTGGTGCTTTTTGTTGTTGTGCTCTTTGTTATGTATCCGCAAAGTCGCCTGTATTCTCAGGATATTGCCAGAATCCCGGGCAGAGATACTCTTTTTTATTCCCTTGTCGGGCCAGGTGAACAGGATTACGGTGAAATTGAGATTATCGTGGAAGAGGCCAATTTTGACCATCCGGAGGGTGGCAGTGCTGTGTGGAAGCAAGGGGCCGCGAGTGTTGAATCCCCGTCAAACGTTGGCAGGGATACCGCAGCGCTTGTGCAGGATTTAAGCTCTGTAAGCGCGGGAGGAACAGCGGTTACAAAGCCCACTATATTACCCGGATCAAGTCTCCCCACGTCAGAGGATCCTGTCCGCGGCGCCGGAAAACGGACAGCCACTGTAGAGTACCAGGTACAGCCCGGCGATGTTATCGGAGGCATTGCTCAGAAGTTCGGTATCAGTGTTGATACTATTCTGTGGGCAAACAGCTTAACCGAACGATCAACCATTCGACCCGGCGACACACTGAAAATACTTCCCGCCTCGGGTGTGACACACACGGTGGTAAGCGGAGACACGGTCATTAAGATTGCCAGGAAATATGATTCCGAGGTTGGCAAGGTTGTCGATGCAAATCGACTCCAGCGAGACGGATCAGATATCGTCGTGGGAGAGGAATTGTTTATCCCGGATGGCACAATCGCGCAACCGATTATTCCACGAAGTATTGTTTCCGGGCGACCATCCGGCATTTCAAGCATCAGCGCGCCACCCCCATCGGTCAGCGCACCGGCCGGCTCCGGCTACTTGTGGCCAACCAGTGTGAGACATATTACACAGTACTTTGGTCTGCGACATACGGGTGTTGATATCGCCGGACCGGTTGGTACCCCTCTGTACGCCTCTCGCACCGGAACCATTATCAAATCTCAGTGTGGATGGAACGGTGGATATGGGTGCTACATTATCATTGATCACGGCGGTGGTATCCAAACATTGTACGGTCATGCGTCAGAATTGTTTGTGAGCGTCGGCCAATTGGTTTCACAGGGGCAGACGATTGCCGCGATGGGATCAACAGGTCGTTCGACAGGGCCGCACGTTCACTTTGAAGTGCGCAGTGGAGGACAGCGCGTCAATCCGCTCAGCTACGTCCGATAATTTTGACGCGTTGCCTATTTTGCTTAGCCTTGACGGCTGCTTGGTCTGTACTGAATTGCTTCGGCCACGTGCTTCGTTAGAATATGTGGGGAGGCTTCCAGATCGGCAATGGTCCTGCCAATTTTCAGTATCCGGTTGTACGAACGAGCGGACAAATGCAGGGTCGCCACAGCTTGACGCAACAAATCAAGCGACTCATCGTTCAGCTGGCAGTAGGTTTTTATATCACGGTTTGTCATTTCACTGTTCGTGATACGGGTGGAGTTTGCAAACCGATTTTGTTGGATCTGTCGTGCCGCTTCAACCCGAGCGCGGATTTTTGCCGACGGCTCAGCGGAGGAATTGTCAGAAAGTTTTTCAAAGTCAATGCGTGGGACGTCAACGTGCAAGTCAATTCTATCAAGCAGCGGGCCACTGATTTTTTTTTGATATCGGGCTCTGTGCATGGGGGAGCACACACAGACCTTGTCAGCGTCTGTTGCGTACCCACAGGGGCAGGGATTTTGACTCGCGATAAGCGTAAATTTTGCCGGGAACATAATACTGCCCTGCGCGCGTGAAATAGTGACCACCCCATCTTCCAGGGGTTGGCGCAGCGCCTCCAGGACAGGCCGGGGGAATTCCGGAAATTCATCCAGAAAGAGAATTCCCCTGTGGGAGAGCGAAATTTCTCCCGGCTTTGGGAACGTTCCACCGCCAACAAGCGCGGCCGTGCTGGCGCTGTGATGCGGAGCGCGAAAAGGCCGCTGCGTAATGATTGGGTTGTCCGGCGGCAGCAGGCCGGCAACAGAGTACATTTTTGTCACTTCAATCGCCTCGTCGACTGTCATCTGTGGCAAAATGGTGGGCAGTGTTCTTGAGAGAAGTGTTTTACCGGATCCGGGAGGCCCTGAGAGCAGCACGTTATGCGCCCCTGATGCGGCTATTTCAAGCGCGCGCTTGGCAAATTGCTGACCCTTTATATCTGCCATGTCGAGAGCCGATTCGTTCAGCGCGAGCAGGCTTGAAAGGTCAAGCGGGGTGATCGGCTGGATTGATTCTGTGCCTTGGAGATGAAAAATCAATTGGCGCAGGCTCTGTACCGGATAAATGCAAATGCCAGCAATAATGCTGGCTTCTTTCGCGTTGGCCGTTGGAATGAAAAGACGTGTATAGCCCCGTTCCTTTGCGAAAATGGCAAGTGGAAGAACCCCGGAAATGGGTCGGAGCGCTCCGTCTAACGCAAGTTCGCCGGCAAAGAGGGCGTCGTGTATATCGATAGTGGCTCCTTCGGTTGCCAAGTACATACCCATGGCCATTGGGAGGTCATAGGCCGATCCGATTTTTCGGACGTCAGCCGGAGCCAGATTGATGACAACGCGCGCGTTGGATGGAAATTCCAGACCTGAATTTTTCCAGGCTGTTCGTATCCGTTCCTTTGCCTCTTGTATTGCCGCGTCGGCCAGGCCAACAATTTGATACCCCGGCCAGCGGCCGGCAATATCAACCTCCGCGGTCACCTCAATGCAGTCCAGACCCAATACGGCCGCTGACTGAACCTTAACAAACATATCCCCTCCCTTGTTTGCACGCGCTGATCGTTCATGAGGCGCTGGCAAACCCAGTAAATAAAAATCAGTGTCACCGTATCAGGCCGCACCACTGTTGTCAAACTGCTTTTTTTTGAAAAAAAATAAGAATGAACGCGCCGGCGATAATCATGAAATCCGCAACGTTCAAGATGGATGTAAAAATTCGAATATAATCTATGGTCACTTCAAACAAAATACGATCAATAAAATTTGAAACAGCACCGCCAAAGATAAGCATGGTACCAAGAGTAAATAAAAATGATTGGTACTTTTGTTTTGCGTAGTACAAGAACAGCAGGAGTAAAATAAGCGGTGTGATAAACAGCACAACGCCGGAAGGAACAGGCAGGCTAAAGGCGACGCCGGGGTTCCCAAGAAACTCCCACCCGATCCACGGACGAATCAGATAGCGCGAGGACCCTTGGTGCGTGTAGGCAATGTATTTGAGAAATTGATCGAGCAATAAAAAAAACCCACTGATCGCAATCGATAGAATCACGTGGGTTTTGTGTGGCAACGGTGAGGGCATCTAAATTTCGTTGGTAAGAGCTTTTTTACAGTCAACACAGGAGCCTGACGTCGGGCGCGCCAATAATCGTTTCTCGTCAATCGGCTTATCGCAATACTTGCAAATACCGTATGTTCCTTCGTCAATTCTGCTCATCGATTTGCTAATGTCTCGCAATTCCTTCTCAAGTGTCAGTTCAAGCGGTTTGTTGGTTGTAAACTCGGCAACCTCTTGAGCGTTTTCGTCTTCTTTGTCACCATATTCAGAATATTGCGCGTCATAATCATCCGTCGCGTGCGGATTTTTTTTTGCGAACATTCCCAGTTCAATTTCAAGACGCTGTTTTCTTTCTCCCAATAACTGTCGAATTTCGTCTAGGAATTCATTTGTAAATGCGGATGTTTTTGCCATACATGTCATTTCAAGTAGCCGTAGTATACAGGACTGTCCCAAGCATAGCAAGGGCGCGCGGCCAGAGATAAATAGGATAAATAAAAAGGGGCCGACGCCCCATACAAATGTAATAAGTGGGCAGGCCCCTGGTATCCAGGGAGGCACTGTTCACCCACACGAGGATATAGGCAACGTGCTCTATCCTTGTGTGGGTGGACAATAATCCGTCATCCTGGACGGGAATCTAACCTTTCTACCGCTCTGTGGTGTTGCGCCCAAATGATGCGGCCGAAGCACGCAGCATATAAGCAGGACGCTACCAAATACCAAGCTTCCCTTTTGCTGCACCTGTATTGTATTTGTATTTATTTTTTGAGGGAGATCGAAGTCTCAACCTCAGAAGATAAGAGCTACGTCTTTGTAAACGCCTAAACAGAGAGTAGCGTGGGTGGTGCAACAGGAGAGCCTGGTACGTATGAGAAGTAAAAAGGGGGTATGTTCCTCGCGACAGGGTCGTGGGGAACATCCCTTTTGGGATGAAAAGAGCAACCTATTTAACAGAGATACTATAGCATATTTTTCATATTTTGTCAATAGTTGGGCTTTTGCGCTTAAATTAGCCAAAAAATAGGTGGTCTGAACAATTATTTTGTCTAAACTAGCCTATACAAACGAAAAAGGACTGAAATTTCTGTAAAGTTATCCCCAAAAACAGTGTTTTTTGCACACAGTTATCCACAATGTGTAGACTATTGTATACAAATTTGGAATTTTCATGTGAATATTTTGGTGGAAAATAGGTGAAAAAGAATATGGAGACAAAATTTAGATGGCCAAAAGCGTGTTTGTCCCCAAATTTAACAAGTTATCCCTAGAGTTATGCACAGGTTGAGTAGGCTAGTCTATACAAAATGAACCGGCACCTGACACCTCTGTCCCCAGGATAGGGGTATTTTGCTGTTCATTTGCTATACTGTTTCAATATGATCATCTTTCTTTACGGAAAAGACACCTACCGATCCGGACAACAGCTCCATAAAATGATGGATAAGTTTATGCAGGATAGAGACCCGCAAGGTCTCAATGTTAATCGAATGGACTGCGCGCAAGTGACAGAGTCCGATATATGGAATCAAATTGTGGCGTCACCTTTTCTTGCTGAGAAAAGAATGGTGGTGTTGGTAGGCTGCATTGCCTCAAAGCATGAGCAGCTGAGGGCTGAATTACTGACCAAGATGCAGGAGAAAAGTCTCCCGGAGAGTACAATCTTGGTTTTTTGGGAATCAGAGTACTCGTTTAAAAAAAAGGAACAGAAGGAATTTTTTGCTCGGTTGTCGACAGAGAAGTACGCGCAAGAATTTGATGAACTGCAGGGAGCCAAGCTTGCCGGGTGGATCGCGGCCGAGGTGGTGGAGCGAGGATCGCGCATAGAGCCGCAGGCAGCGCAATTTCTTGCTCAGAGCGCGGCAGGCGGCACGTGGGGATGCAGCATGCGTATAGACCAGTTGTGCGCGTATACAGGGGGAAAGAGAGCCATTGCCGTGGCAGATGTGCAGCTGTTTGTGGATCAAAAAATTGATGATTCTATTTTTACCCTGGTTGATGCCATTGTTGCCAAGCAGGCAAAAACAGTCTTCAGCGCCATGCAAGAGCAGTACGCGCAAGGAAAGGACGCACTCTATATATTTGCCATGCTGCTGCGGCAGTTTCGTATTCTCATTGAAATGCGTGATGTCTTTGACAGAGATATCGCCACGCACAGCAATGATATGGCAAAAGAACTGGGGATTCATCCGTTTGTCGCCAAAAAATCTTTACCAATGGTTAAGAGGTATTCAATGGATTTGCTTACACAGGTGTATACAAAACTGCTTGAATTGGACATAAAAATAAAAACCGGTCAGGATGACCAGCGAGTTCTTATGGATTTGTTTGTGGCGAGTTACTGTTCTGACTAAGCAGCTTTTTGATCCGGAAAACGTATTTCTTCAATTGAACGTATTTGGCTCATTGCCTCGAGAATACTCCTAAGACGAAGTAGCTGCTCTGTCGCGTCACCGGTATCGCGAAAGACTGCGGCCACCTCCTCTGCCCGAGCCGTTAAAAAATCACGAAGCTCTGGCGCCGCGCCGTTATCTGCGAGGAGATCACTGTATTTGCCTGTTCCTGATTGTTCTTCAAGGACATCTTCAAAAAAAGAGTCTATATTTGTCGCCTCTTCAATCATGGATGGTGTGACCGGCACGTCATTTTCCAAAAACATGATCAGTTTTCCCAGTTGCCCACCTCTCCAGTCCTGAAGGATATCAAGACGCGCGCGCTCAGCTGAGTACTGTGGGGGTTTGGTGCTTTTCATTTCTGCATTGTGAGAAAGTTCATTCATAATAGAAAACACACTCATGTGAGCGTGTTTAGTATATCTGTCCGGTTATTTCTTGGCAACAGCACCGCGAACCTTTTTTGAGAGTCGGCTCAGTTTTCGCGACGCGGTGTTCTTTTTGAGAATGCCGCGTTTTGCCGCTTTATCAAGTTTCTTTTGTGCAAGCCGCAGTTGTTCCGCAGCGTCCGGAGAACCGGCTTCTACTGCTTTTTGAACCTCTTTGACCGCCTTTTTGTACGCTGTTTTTACAAGCAAATTGCGTTCAGTTCTCTTCTGAGCCTGGCGCAGCGCTTTTTTGGCATTTTTTAGATTTGGCATATATGGTATTCATTGCCAATAGTTCATAGAGACTCGTATGACGTATTGGCTGGTTGAGTATGTGAGAGTGCGGAGAGTATATGTGAAAAAGCTAAGGTTGTCAAGGCGTTTCGTGCTCGCCAGACGAGTGAAAAGCAGTGGGTTGAGCCGGCTATTCCTCCATTTTTGGCCTATCCAAGGATAATGGTTCGATTATTTTTTCACCGTCTGTGATCCGTACCACATCTTTTTCAATCTTTCCCAGCTCTTTGTACGCGGTATTGTAGTGATTCACAGTCGTCCCCAGGCTGCCACCTAATTTTTTCATAAACTCTTCATACGCGGCAATATGTTTGCCAAGCTTTTCCACATTGGCACGGATAGCCTTGGCTCCCTCCTCAATTTGCAGCGCGCGCAGACCCTGTAGAACCGTCTGTAAGTATGCGGCAAATGTCGTTGGTGATACAATGATCACCTTTTTTTCTGTAAAGGCATAGTCAATAAGTGACCGCGTGTTAATTTTCACCGCGCCGACTTCATTGACAAGCAAATCGTAGTAAATCGCCTCGGCAGGGATAAACATGAAGGCAAAATCAAGTGTTCCCTCCTTTGGTTTGATATATTTGGACGTTTCCTCAATTCTCTTTTTTAGATCATTTTTAAACTCTCGCTCCAGCGCTTCTCTGCGCGTGGGGTCTTTTTCCTCTGCAAGTCTCATGTAGTTTTCAAAGGAAAATTTCGCGTCCACAGGGATGCTTCCACCCTTTGCAAAAATAAGGGCATCAACAGTGTCTCCGTCTTCAAATTGATGTTGCAGAGCAAATGCGCCCGGCGGTAAAATATTTTCCAATACCAGCCTGAGCCCCGCCTCGCCCAGGTTCCCGCGCTGTTTTTGGCTTGTCAGCACTCGCTCCAGATTTGCCAATTGCTCTGAAAAATTGACAACTTGCTGGTTGGTTTTGTCCAGACTTGTGAGTTTTTCTGTAATATCGGCTATCATTTTGTTGCTCTGCCCGGTAATGCCCTGGATAAGCCGTGTATTGTTTGAAAATTGCTCCTGAATCGTTCTGTTTAAGTGGTCCTTGGTATCGTGCATGGACTTATGCGTTTCTGACATCTTTTGATCCATTGTTTTGTTGAGTTCTTGCATCTGCTGTTGCAAAAGCAAAAAAAGACTATCATTTTGACCCACCCCCGGCTTGGCAAGTGCCTTGATTTTTTTATAGAGGATACACAAAAAGACAAGAGCCGCGACCAGCAGTACTGTGAGAAGTGATGAAATGACTGTTTGCATAGTTGGGATTTAGAATCCGTAGTATAGCAGTAACGGCACGCATTGCGAAGAGCGTGTTTGTGTGGTATTGTTCTCCATATCGGGCTGATTGGACACGGATAGTGCCGTCATATGTATATTGTACGACGTAAAAAAGTATGTAAATGAAGAAAGAAATAGGGATAATAAAAGGTTTTTGATGAGCCATGCTTGGTCAACATTCATCATTCACTATCTAGCAATCAACAACCTGCCCCCGTAGTTCAATGGATAGAACAGTCCCGTCCTAAGGGAGAGATCTGCGTTCGATTCGTGGTGGGGGCACATGAGTGTTTCACATGGAACAGTATATGACATCATTAGAAAAGCTAGAAATGGATATTCAGGAGTTAAAGGCCAGAAATGCGCGAGTTGAGGCGAGTAAGGCCTGGGAAACGAGTACCGCTCGAAAAATCCTGATCATGGTTCTTACATACCTGGTGGTAGTAATTTTTTTTGAAAGCGCGCGAATCCCGCGACCATGGGTGAATGCTGTCGTCCCTGCCTTGGCGTACATGCTTTCAACACTTTCCGTACCCATTGCTAGGCGTGCGTGGCTGCACAGAAGGCGTCACACGCGGTAGGAGCATGCGTTGACATCTGTCGAAATGTATGGGAAAGTGACACCGGTGGCACAATCGGTCACGCAGTGTACCGGCGCACTTCCCTCCGCGCAGGAGCTGCGTGCATTTGGCAACCGCTCCCTCCCTCCGGTGGCGGCCAGCAACCATAGGTTGTTGCCGATTTCCCGATTTGTTACCGGGGGTGGGCAGAATTCACTCTGCCCACCCCATTTTTCCACATACGAAGATAGCGCTCATGCCCGAAAGGGCATTTTTGTATACACTAGTGTACACAAATGAACATTCTGTCGGCGAGATCAGCCTATTTGTTGGTCTCTATGAAATATCTGTTGTGTGAGCGTACATAGCAAATGAGAACAATGGAGATGCAGACCCCATTTTGATTCTTTTGCAGCGTGATTTGGGTGGTCAGTGACCTGCAGTGATGACGTGTGTAAGCCATTCACTTATCCCTCGGCATAACCGGGACAGGATTTGAGTTGCTTTGCCGCGTGACATGCGGAGTGGCGCAATGTCATGCGAGCTATGCTGGGAGTGGATATATGCAGAAAACGCGGTACCACAACTGAATCTAATCGGTTGTTTCATGTGAAACAATGTGCTGGCTTGATTGAGAATAGAAAATAGAATATATTTTGTTTCAGCATAATAATAATGTCGTACAATATAAAATGAAGTGCGTAAATACCAAAAAACGCGACAAATCGCGTGTTTTGGTGTGTGCCCAATTCGACGTCTGACCTGCTTGCGGGCGCAAACAGCCTCGGTGTCAGTGGAATTGGGCAGCTCCTAGGTGGGCGGTCGGACTACAGTGCGTCGCGCGTGGGGCGCGTGTCGCTGATGATCTGGGTCTCGCCGCAGGCCTCGCCCTGGATCGGGCGGTAGGTGGTGGTGAGCGTCTTCCCCTCGCTGGTGCGGGCCGGCTGCCGGCTCTCCGCGTCCACGACCGTGAGCCTGATCTCGTTGTCGCTCGGGTTGTCCGGGTTGGCGTTCCGGGCGATGATCGTGACGCTCGAGAGGGTGTGCTTCTTGATCTCCTGCTCGAGATAGGTGTAGGCATCGCGCCTTGGGGTCGGGTTGGGCACCGGTGTCCTCCAAATTTTTTTGCCGGCATATGCCAGCGGTTCGATCCACGCGGCGTGCGTGGGATCACTGTGTTCTCTATAGTCTAAAAAACAAAAGATCCCACCCAGGCGGTACGATCTGCCAACAAAGACGTCTTCAGTATATTGTATGCAATTGAGCTTAGCAGAGCCTTTTTTATTCGTCAAGCGATTATTCTGTGTGGGTTGACAAGTGAAGCTCCGAAGGATAGAGTAGGGAAGGACATGAAGGCACTGTCCTATGGCAAATTGAAGCAGATAATAATGTACCTGTTTAACTCTAATCCAGAATATATGAACCCACTTACCATTCTCATCGTCATCGCGCTTATTGTGGTCATTATATCGGTCCGCCAAGTCAATGAATACCAACGAGGGGTCAAATTTATGCTTGGGAAGTATCTTGGGGTGGCGAATCCCGGTTGGCGTCTGATTTTTCCGGTCATCCAAAGCATGACAAAGGTGGATATGCGTGTGAAAGCTGTTGACGTCCCGTTTCAGGAAGCCATTACAAAAGATAATATTTCGGCCAAGATAAACGCTGTAATCTACTACAAGGTGCGCGACGCGGAGAAAGCAATTTTGGAAGTTGAAAATTTTTGGTTTGCAGTGAGCCAGTTGGCACAGACAACGATGCGCAATGTGGTTGGGGAAATGGAGCTGGACGATTTACTCGCCAATAGAGAGGCTGCCGCCGCTAAAATTAAAAATATTGTTGATGCGGCATCTGACCCATGGGGGATACAGGTGGACAGTGTTGAGCTGAAGGATGTTATTTTGCCCGACGACATGCAGCGCGTGATTGCAAAGCAGGCGGAAGCGGAGCGAGAGAAGCGGTCTGTTATCATCAAGGCGAGCGGAGAGGTTATTGCCGCTGAAAATATTGCAAAGGCGGCACAGCTGCTGTCTGATGCGCCAGGTGCGCTTCATTTGAGAACGCTCTCGACAATTAGCGACTTAAGCTCTGATCAATCAAACACCGTCATTTTTGCCATACCGCTTGAGGTGCTGCGCGCGTTGGAGCGAGTGGGGGCGAAACAGTAAGGATGCATGTGATGCGCATGTAATAAGAAAAGCACGATTGACAAGTCGTGCTTTTCCATATATACTCCTGTTTGCATTTATCCCTAGTGGGGTGGCTATGGTGTAGTGGTAACACAGAGGCTTGTGGTGCCTTTATCACGGGTT
>Ga0066639_10005087_pt1 | contig 11118 bp, 12 predicted proteins | sample CryGeyCG2114_010_2_FD_59504 | JGI IMG/M metagenome (GOLD analysis project Ga0066639, IMG submission 59504) | Groundwater microbial communities from aquifer - Crystal Geyser CG10_big_fil_rev_8/21/14_0.10 | ecosystem: Environmental > Aquatic > Deep subsurface > Groundwater | place: USA: Utah... | reverse complement strand
CACCCGCAGGACCAACAATGGTTGAGCAGTGTGATTATACAGTGGCATTACTTGATGACGCTGGTTACGAAATTTGTGGCAATTTAGAAGATGGTGCAGGCGGCATAGACGCGGGTCCAGTAGGAGTAGGCACAGGATCCCACATGAGTGCTTGTACTAATATAGCAGATATAACCCCGTAAGATTTTTTATCATAAAATACAGCCCCCAATAAAGAGGGCTGTATTTTGTTGTTAAATTATTTTAATTTTGTTATAATAAATATATAAATATTTTTTATAATTATTATGAAAAAAAATAAAAGGGGGTTTACATTAATTGAATTATTGGTAGTAATCGCTATTATAGGACTGTTGTCAACTTTGGCCATTGTTTCTGTAAATAATGCTAGAGCCAAGGCTAGAGATGCAAAAAAAGTAAGCGAAACCAAACAGATGAGTAAATTATTAGCAATGTATGCTGTGAATAATCCAGATAGTACAATAATATGTAGTGGAGGTTGTGTAACTGGAAATGATGCAACAACTGTTAATGGTCCCCTTGGGCTTGCAGAGTTTTCAGAGTTTGAAAGCGGAAACTATTTTATTGATGTGGGTCCGGTGGGGACAGGGATAGGTGGCAATACGGTTTCTACTATTATTTTATATTTTGAAACAGAGGAAGACACACCAGAGTTGACAGCTGGATGCAAGCAAATAGACTATGAAGGAAATGTTTCTGATTATGACCTAGACGCTGATCCGGTCACCTGCCCTTAATTTTTTAATATGAATAACAAAGGCTTCACGAAAATGGAAATATTGGTGGTGGTAGTCCTGGTTGGACTAGTTTTGAGTGTGGCTGGCTTTTTGCTTGCCAATGCTAGAAAAGACAATAGAGATATCAAAAGACTAGCGGACGTAGAAAAAATACGAGATGCTTTGGAATTTTATTTTTATGCCTGCAATCGCTATCCAGCGTCTATTTCAACAGGAAGTAGTATTAGTGGAGAAGAATGCGGAGGGGGAGTGTATTTATCAGTTGTGCCTCGCGATCCTCGAGGAGTTGATTACAAATACGTGCCATGCGTTTTGGAATCTACTTGGAGATGCGAAGAAGGTATCAATAATGCAGAAAGCTATTTACTTGAATATACTCTAGAAGGAAATTCAGCGGGAATTTCAGCTGGAAAACACGCAGCAAATCCTACGAGTTTGTATTGAAAATTTCGTTCAATCATCCTCTTTGTAAAGGGAGTAAGAATAATTTCCCCTCCTTACGAAGGAGGGGATGAAAGGGGAGGTTAAGCTTCTGACCCCGCCCAGCCCTCCCCCCTCCAATTCGGCGGGCAGGCTTCGTAAGGGGAGGGATTAATTTTTTTTACCCCCCCCTTAATGAGAGAGAATAATTTCCCCTCCTTATTAAAGGAGGGGATTTTTTTTAAGCCCCCTCTATAAAGAGGGGATTTAGGGGTGTGTTATAATATAAAAAAGGTTATAATTCAGTAGCGTTACTTTACACTTTCCCCCCCTTACGAAGGAGGGGATGAAAGGGGAGGTTAAGCTTCTAACCCCCCCCAGCCCTCTCCCCCCTCCAATTCGGCGGGCAGGCTTCGCAAGGGGAGGGATAATAAATAAGCTATGTATTTAATTATTTTATTTATCTTCATATTTGGTCTCATCATCGGCAGTTTTTTGAACTGTCTTATTTGGCGGCTTCATTCAGAAGAAAGCATCATGGGTAGATCGTATTGCCCGAAATGCAGGAAGCAAATCGTTTGGTATGACAATATACCAGTTTTTAGTTTTTTGTTTTTGGGCGGAAAATGTAGATACTGCAAGAAAAAAATTTCTGTTCAATATCCAGTGGTCGAGTTTATAACAGGGATTTTGTTTACTTTAGCTTTTATTTACGCGCCCTTACACCCCTCCCAAGAGGGTAATTTACTACGAAGTTTTTTTATAATCAGCGTGATGATAATTATTTTTATTTATGATTTACGCTGGTATTTGATATTGGACAAGGTGACAATTCCAGCAGGAATTATTGTTTTTTTCATAAATATTTTGCTTGATTTTAATTGGATAAATTTACTCATTTCTGGTATAATAGGAAGTAGTTTCTTTCTATTTCAGTTTATAATTTCACGTGGAAAATGGATTGGTGGAGGTGATATACGTTTAGGTGCTTTGATGGGATTAGCGTTGGGATGGCCCATGGTAATATTAGCCATTTTTTTGGCATATTTGATTGGTTCTGTGGTTGGAATTGGCTTGATCTTGGGAGGAAAAAAGAAGTGGGGATCAATGGTTCCTTTGGGAGTATTTTTGTCTACTGCTAGTATAATAACGCTATTCTGGGGAAGTGAGATTTTGAGTTGGTATTTAGGAATAATTCAAATCTACTAATGAATTCAAATCTACAAATATTTTGTTATGAAGGACTATTTTAAATTTAAAACTTGGATAATACTGGCTATTTTATTAGTAGGCGGTCTTGGTATTAGTTTTGTGATGGTGACTTGGGAATTCAGCCATATGAGAAATGCGAAAGCAGGTTTATATATTCCTCCTCCAACAGATTTGGGAGATAATGTTCAAGGATTTGCTTGGAGCGGAAATTACGGTTGGATCAGCTTCAATTCTGCTGACTGTGATATAAATGGAGATGAAAAATTCGGAGATGCAGAAGCTCCGGAAGGTTGCCCCGATGTATCTGTGCCTTTTTTTGACTACGGCGTTCATATAGATAATGTCACTGGAATTTTTTCTGGATATGCTTGGAGTAATAATGTGGGCTGGATAGCTTTTGAAAAAGGAAAAGTTTGTGATGATCATCATAAAATAGCTTGTTTGAGAGATGAAGATTGTCCTGATTTTGGCACAGGAGAGGCTTGTGTTGATGACGATCCCGAGTCCGCTAGTGGTGATCCTAATTTTTATGATTTTGGAGATGAATGTGAAACTAGTGCAATTAGTCAATGCAATGGTTCAACAAATTGCACAGCCTGCGTGAGCAGAGGTGATGATGAGGCTGTAGTCTACGGCTGGGGAAAAGTTTTGGTATTTGGAGATGATGGTTGGTTCCGCTTGGATGATGACTCATTGTCTACTGCTCCAGCTTACGGCTTAATTATAGATAGAGAGACAAACATAGACGGAGAACATGAATTCCATGGCTGGGCCTGGAATGGTAGTGACATCAATACTGGAGTCGGCTGGATAAGTTTCAATTGTGAAAACGAGTCACCGCCATGTCCCCATGACTATGTAGTAGTCGCTGACATAAATTGGCCGCCAGACGCTACAGGACTTGAAGCACCAAATAATACAAATTATATGGTTTGCAATAATGATTCAGTTTTATTGGGTTCGTTGGAGTGGAATTTTGAAGATACTGTGGGTGACACCCAAAGCGCATATAGAATAGTAGTAGATGATGACCCCGATATTGAAGATAGTCCTATTTTGGATACTGATAGATGTACTCAAGCTAGAGTTGATGCCTCCGATCCTCTTTGTCCAGTAAACTCAAATGTTGAAGTATATAGAATAGAGAGTTTGATTCAAAATTTACCCGCGCCATATGGAGATTTGCTTTATTGGGGCGTGGAAGTATGGGATAGCTATGGTTTATCTTCTGGGCTTGTTCAGTTTAATGAGGCAGCGCCAGATAATCACACAGATACAAACTTGGTAGCCGAACCAGACGGCCTTGGCTTGTCTTATGATGATGGAGATAGTTTGGCTTTTATGATACCTCTCCATGATTTCCCCAATCCATATTTTTCATATTTTCTTCCTGATCCAAGCGCAGACGAAAAAGTTCAATTCAATGGCATAAATAGCGAGTATTATACTGGAAATTTTTCCACAGGAACAATTTGCGATAATAGTTGCTCCTGGGAATGGTCTGCGAATCCGAGTGATAATGTAAGTCAATTTTTGAATCCATATGATTTGACGTCTAGCAATACAGGTTCATCAACCATTGCTTTGTTTGTGTCAAGACAATTGAATCAAGAAGTATTATTGGAAGTAGAGGATTCAACCGGATATTCATGCAGTACATCAACTACGCTTAATGTAAAATACAAATTACCTTCTTGGATTGAAGTTAAATAGAATAAATTGTTGTATTGTTAAATTGCTAAATTGTTTTTAATAAGTAGATTAGCGTGGGAGCGCCCCACGCTAATTTAAAATAAATAATGATTTTGGGAAAGAACAAAAAACGAAAAGGATTTACTATTGCTGAATTGATGGTCAGTATTTTTATAATTTTTTTGATTGCAGGAATTTTTTTGACAGGCTATCAATCAAGTGGAAAAAAATCCAGACTCAAGATGACAGCCCAGAATCTGGCAAGCGATATCAGAAAAGCTCAGGGGTTTGCTTTGGGCTTGAAAGAATTTAGTGATACTGGAGAAACGCCTTTGGGCGGATGGGGTATTTATTTGAGCAACGTAAATGAATTAAATAATTATTACGATATTTATGCTGATCATACAGAGGATCATATTTATCAAGAAGCCAATGAGAATTTTGAAAGAATAAATTTTGAAGGAGGAATTTATGTAAAAGAAATTATTTTTTATGATCATCTTGATAATCCCTATTCCCAAACACAGGCGCATATAACATTTGAACCACCAGATCCAGTTATTTATTTTTGTGATCAAAATTCTTGCATTAATAATTATGTTTTGGTAGAAATTATTTTGACTGACAGATCAGGAGACACAAAAAGAGTAGTTGTAAACAAATTTGGGTTAGTGGATGTGGAAGACTAAAAAATAATTCAAATCTACAAATTGTATTCTAATCTACAAATATTATGAGTGAATTATTATATAAAGAATTGTCATATAAAATATGCGGTTTATTGTTTGAGACTCATAATAATCTAGGAAGATATAAAAACGAAAAGCAATATGCAGATTATTTGGAGGGGTTGTTCAAAAAAGAAGCCATTGAATACAAGAGAGAATATAAGTTGCCACAAGCTTTCAAGGAAGAAAAAGAAGGAAGAAATATTTGCGATTTTATTATAGAAGGCAAAATGGTTTTAGAGCTTAAAACAAAGACTTTTTTAGATAAAGATGATTATTTTCAAGTAAAAAGATATTTATCGAGTTCAAATTTACAGTTAGGAATATTAGTGAATTTTAGAAGAAAATATATAACACCAAAAAGAATTTTAAATAACAAAAATAAATTAGTAGATTAGTTTTTATTCGTAGATTAGAATTATATTATTTATGTTTAGATATAGAAATAATAAAAATAATTTTGGATTTTCACTAGTAGAAGTGATGACTGTGATTACTATAGTAGTGATAGGCATGCTTGGTTTGGTTTCGCTTGTGAGGCAGAATATACAAGTGCAGAATGTAAACAAAAATTATCTGATAGCCTCTATGCTTTCACAAGAAGGGCTGGAATTGGTGAGAAATATCAGAGATGAGAATTGGCTAGATCGGACAATCATTAATTGGGAAAGCAATAAAGATGAAATAGTATTAGATGGGACATATACTATTTATTATGATGACTCATCAGGAGATATTGTTACTAATCAAGCATTTAATTCAATAGATGATGCAAAATTAAGATTCATAGACGGTTTTTATAATCATGAGGCTTCTGCTGATGATTCAATTTTTTATCGTTTGATTTCAGCGGTGGATTATGAAAACTATGTAGCCGCATCTTCTACGGTGCAGTGGCAAGATAGAGGAAAAACATATAATTATGTTTCAGAAACTTATTTTTATGATTGGAGATAAGTTCAAAATTTATGAATAATAATATAAAAAATAATAATTTAGGTTTCTCTCTTCTAGAGATTATTATTGCAGTAGGTATTTTTTCAATTGTAATTATATCTGCGACAGGAATTTTTCAAAAAGTAATTGAAAGCCAGAGAAGCGCGATTGCCGCCCAAAACACTCAAGAAAGCATTCGTTATGCCATGGAGGTAATGAGTAAAGAAACAAGAATAGCAATTAGTAATATTGACAATGATTATTGTGCCTTATTCTTATCACCCATATTTGGAGTTCCTTTACCACCAGTAGAAGCGCCGGATAAATATAATAAAGTTTTTAATACATTTGACTGGGAAGCAACCAATGATGTTTTATATTTTTATAATAATTATAATTTTTGCGTTAGTTATTTTTTAAACAAGGAAACTTTAATGGTTGCAAGACAAACAGGCTCTAATCCAGGAGATTATTATATTGCCTCAAGCACGCCGGATGAATTGAAAATAAGCAATTTGGAATTTGTAGTTAAGGATGATATGAAGGACGATTTTCATGATACACAGCCGCTTGTGACTATAAAAATGGACGTAGAAATGAAAAATGAAAATGATATAAATAAGCAAGCATTCAAAATACAAACTACAGTTTCAAGTAGATATTATGAATAAAATTAATTTATGATTTCAGATTTCAGATTTCAGATTTATATTAATAAGATTAAAAGGAATCAAGTTGGAGCAACAGCGCTTTTGATGGCTATGTTTATTTTGACAGGTATTTTTGTGATCAGTTTAGCCGCCTCTGAGCTTGTAAATAATGGCTTGATTCTTGGCAAAACACAGGTAAATTCTACCAAGGCATATTTTGCGGCTGAGGCTGGAGCAGAAAGAATTCTATCAGGAATTCGATCATTCCCTTCAGAATTTGACTTAGAACTGTGCGCGGATGATAAATGTTTTAGTTTTGATTCAGGAGATGGCAGCATTGACTCTTGTGATGCTGTTTGTGATATAGCAGATCTAAATGTAGCAAGAAAACTTTCAAATGACTCGTATTATATAATAAAATATAATGAGAATGGAAATAATGTACGGTTTAAATCAACTGGTAGTTTTCAAGATGTTTCAAGAGCTGTACAAATAGGATTTTCACTTGTGCCAGAGACTTGTGACGACATTACTGATAATGATGAGGATGGTGATGGATTAATAAATTGCGAAGATACAATAAGCTGTAATGGTAAAGTAGGCGGTCCTTCAGGAGAACTTTGTGAGAGTCCAGAAAATACTTGTGATGATAATTTTGACAATGACAGAAATGGATTTACGGATTGTGATGACATAAGTTGTGACGGACAACCAGGCCCAGGGGCAGGAAATTGTATTTATGCTCCATAATAAATAATATGAATAAAGAAGAAATCAAAAATAGAATAAATAAATTAAAAAAAGAAATAAATTACCACAGATATTTGTATCATGTTCAGGACAAACAAGAGATCAGTGATTCTGCTTCAGATAGTCTGAAAAATGAATTATTCAAGCTTGAGCAGGAATTTCCTGAATTTGTAACCGCAGATTCTCCTACCCAAAGAGTAGGCGGCAAGCCTTTGGAAAAATTTTCAAAAGTGACGCACTCAATCCCTATGATGTCTCTTTTTGATGCTTTTTCAGAAAAAGACATAGAAGATTGGGAAAATCGGTTATTAAAAATTCTTGATAATAAAACCAATAATTTAGAATATTATTGTGAATTAAAGCTAGATGGTTTGGCTATGAACTTGAGATATAAAAATGGTTTTTTTATACAAGGAGCTACCAGGGGAGATGGAAAAGTCGGAGAAGATGTGACTCAAAATTTGAAAACGATAGAATCTATTCCTTTGAAATTGAGAATTCCCGAGATAAGCGAGCTCAAAAAAATAGGGCTAGTTGAACAAGCTAAAAAAATATTAGAAATACTAGAAAAGGGTGAAATAGAAATAAGAGGAGAGGCGGTAACGACCAAAAAAGTTTTTGAAGAAATTAATAAAAAATATAGAAAAGAAGGTAAAGCGCCTTTAGCAAATCCACGAAATGGGGCGGCAGGATCTATTCGGCAACTTGATTCAAAATTGACAGCTGAAAGAAGGTTGGATTTTTTTGCTTATAGTTTGATAACTGACCTAGGATTTAGAAAACATGAAGAAGAGCATAAATTGGCAAAACTTCTGGGAATAAAAGTTTTAAAGCAAAATAAATTTTGTAAAAATCTTGAAGAAGCAATTAGTTTTCATAAACATTGGGAAAAAAATAGAGACAAGCTTCCTTTTGAAGTTGACGGAGTAGTGGTAAAAGTAAATGATTTGGAATTGTGGCCAAAGCTAGGCACAGTAGGCAAGGGGCCAAGATATATGATGGCCTACAAATTTGCTGGCATCCAAGTGGCTACAAAAATAGTAGACGTAGTCTGGCAAGTGGGAAGAACTGGTATTTTGACCCCCACAGCGATACTTGAACCTGTAAAGGTTGGGGGAGTGACAGTCAGTCGGGCCAGCTTGCACAATATGGATGAAATCGAAAGACTGGATTTGAAAATCGGCGATACAGTAATATTAGAAAGAGCTGGAGATGTGATTCCCAAAGTAATAAAAGTTTTGCCAAAGCTAAGAAATGGAAAAGAAAAAAATATTAAGATTCCTCAAAAATGTCCGATGTGCGAAAGCGAGGTCAAGAAAATTTTTGGAGAAGTGGCCTATCGATGTTCAAATGAAAAATGCTATGCTGTAAATTTACGAAAATTAATTCATTGGGCGAGTAAAGGTGCTTTGGATATAGAAGGACTGGGGCCGAAAATTATTGAACAGCTTGTTAGGGTTGGATTGGTTGGGGATATATCAGATTTTTATATTTTGAAAGTAGGCGATCTAGAGCCTCTTGAAAGATTTGCCGACAAGTCTGCTGAAAATTTGATCAATTCTATCAAAGCAAAAAAAGAAATTGAATTATCTAGGTTTATTTACGGTTTGGGCATAAGGCACGTAGGCGAAGAGTCTGCGATTGATTTGGCAAATAAATTTGGTAGTTTGGAAAAAATAAAAAATTCAAAGCTAGAAGAAATAGAAAAAATTTATGATTTTGGGAATATCATGGCCAAAAGTGTTTATGAATGGTTTCGGGATCAACACAATTTAGAAGTTTTGAAAAAATTGGAGAAAAATGGAGTGAATACAAAAAATATTGACAAAAAAGATAAAAATAAGCAGAAATTAGCAGGTAAAACATTTGTTTTGACAGGCGGATTATCTAGTTTGACAAGGGATGAGGCAAAGGCTAAAATAAGAGAGTTGGGAGGGAATGTTTCTTCTTCAGTTAGCAAAAAAACTGATTTTGTTGTAACTGGCGAGAAAGCTGGTAGCAAATTTGAAAAAGCAAAAAAATTGGGAGTAGAAATTCTTGATGAAAAAAATTTTTTAGATTTATTAAAATAAATATGGAATTATCAAAAGAACAAGTGAAACATATTGCCAATTTAGCCAGACTTGATTTAACAGATGAGGAATTGGATCTTTATGGAAAGCAATTAAAAGATATTTTTGGTTATATTGAAAAGCTTCAAGAAGTAGATATAACTGGGATTGAACCCACTGCTCAAGTTACTGGGCAAGTTAATATTTACAGAGAAGATAAGGTCGTTGATTGGGAAAAAACAGAAAGGAAAAATGCTCTTGAAGAAGCGCCAGAAATAGAAAATAATCAAATTAAAGTAAAAAGAGTTTTGGAATAGTATGAAAATAAATGAATTAACAATAAAACAAGCTCAAGAAAAATTGGAAAAAGAAGAATTTAATTCCGTGGAATTGACCAAGGCATGCCTAGAAAGGATCAGCGAGGTAGATCAAAAAATAAAAGCTTGCTTGACAGTGTGCGAAGGAGAGGCATTGGCTTTTGCGGAAGAAGCAGATTTGAGGAGAAGAAAGGGAGAGAAGGGAAAATTGTTAGGCATTCCTTTTTTAGTCAAAGACAATATAATGACAAGAGGAATTAGATCTACTGGTGGTTCAAGGATTTTGGAAAATTATATTGCTCCTTATGATGCAACTATAATAAAAAAATTGAAAGATGCGGGGGCGGTTTTGTTGGGTAAAGCAAATTTGGATGAATTCGGCCATGGCGCCTCAGGAGAAAACAGTGCCTATGGTCCCACTCATAATCCATGGGATTTAGAAAGAGTTTCGGGTGGATCATCAAGCGGACCAGTCGCAGCAGTTTCTGCTGATATGTGTATTTTTGCTCTTGGGACTGATACAGGAGGATCAATCAGGTGTCCTGCTAGTTTTTGCAATGTAGTGGGTTTGAAGCCTAGTTATGGAAGAAGTTCTAGATTTGGCTTGATGTCAATGACTAGTTCTACAGACGTTCCTGGTCCAATTACAAAAACAGTTGAAGACGCAGCAATGGTTTTGGAGGTGATCGCCGGCAAAGATGAGAGAGATCCTACTACTGGAAATGTTGAAGTTCAAAATTATTTAGATAATATAAACAAAGATATTAAAGGTTTAAAAATAGGTATCCCCGAAGATTATTTGAAAGAGGCCAGTGAAGATATTATTAAAATAATTAATGAAGCAAAAGGAAATTTTGAAAAATCTGGCATGAAAATCATACCAGTGAAACTTCCACATGCAAAATACGGTATTCCTGTTTATTATATAATCACACCTTCTGAAATAAGCTCTAATTTGGCCAGATATGACGGAATTAGGTATGGCTACAGAGATGAAGAAGCAAGCAGTTTATTGGGAATATATACCAAAAGCAGAGACAAGGGGTTTGGTTCAGAAGTAAAGAGAAGAATAATGATAGGAACATATGCCTTGTCAGCTGGATATTATGATGCCTATTATCTTCGAGCGCAAAAAGTAAGAACCAAAATTATAAAAGAGCTTGATCAGGAGTTTGAAAAAGTAGATTTAATTATCGTTCCGACCCAGCCAGACGTAGCGTACAAAATAGGAGAACAATCTGATGATCCTTTGAAGATGTACCTAGAGGATATATTTTTGTCTCCAGCTTCGTTGGCTGGTTTGCCCGCGATTTCTATTCCTGCAGGGTTTGTCAATAATCTTCCCGTTGGTATGCAATTGATCGGAAAAAAATTTGATGAAGATATGCTTTTTCGAGTAGGAAATTTTTTTCAGAAAATTACTGATTTTCACACCAAAAAGCCAAATATATAAAAAAATAATATAAAAAATTATGATCAAAAAAAATAGTTTAATTTTTAAATTGTTGTCTTTATTTATAATAATTATTATTGTTTTGGTAATTTATTTTGTATTCAAAAATAACAAGAAAGATTCCGATGTTATCACAGAAAAAAATCCAGAA
>Ga0066639_10005085_pt1 | contig 11123 bp, 8 predicted proteins | sample CryGeyCG2114_010_2_FD_59504 | JGI IMG/M metagenome (GOLD analysis project Ga0066639, IMG submission 59504) | Groundwater microbial communities from aquifer - Crystal Geyser CG10_big_fil_rev_8/21/14_0.10 | ecosystem: Environmental > Aquatic > Deep subsurface > Groundwater | place: USA: Utah... | reverse complement strand
GGTGTGGTGACAGATTGTATGGCTATTTTCACATATGAGTTTCAACAAGCATCTGATGCGTGTACATACTCGCAAACAAATCTCCACACACTTAGTTCATTTTCGTATCTTTTAGACGCAGCTGTTGAAAGAAACTACATTACACAAGAGCAAAAACGACAAATTCTTACCTGGCGTGAAAATCCAGAATCATGGGAAGCAGCTCCCGCACCAGAGTCACCTCAGTATCAGACAACGGATACTCGCCAACATCCTTCTGCCATAATACATCACCAGTCCTACCAAATACGTGCCACACAGTGCACAAACCCAACAGCAAAAAAACTCTTCCAACTCATGGAAGATAAACAAACAAACCTCTCTGTAGCAGCAGATGTCACCACAAAGGCAGCACTGCTACAAATTGCACGTGAATGCGGTCCAGAGATTTGCTTACTCAAAACACATATTGATATTATTGAAGATTTTGACCAAGACCTTGTCCAAGAACTCACAAAACTTGCAGCAGAGCATAGCTTTCTTATTTTTGAAGACAGAAAATTTGCCGACATTGGCAATACGGTACGACAACAATATGAACATGGCATGTACCATATAGCAAACTGGGCAGACATTACCAATGCACACCCAGTTCCAGGCCCAGGTATTATCCAAGGTCTTAAGGAAGTTGGCCTGCCACGTGGCCGTGGCCTCCTCCTTCTGGCAGAAATGAGTCCAGAAGGAAATCTTGCAACAGGTGAATATACCCAAAAGACACTCGACATGGCACACGCACACAAAAACTTTGTCATTGGCTTTGTCGCAATGAAAAAATTGACAGATGACCCTACCTTTATCCATATGACTCCCGGTGTGAAACTCGAAGTCGGTACCGACGCACTTGGCCAACGGTACAATACGCCAGACATGGTAATCACTACAGAAGAAAGTGACATTATCATTGTAGGTCGCGGCATCACAGAAGCAGAAAATATCCCCCTCGCGGCAAAACAATACCGAAATGCGGGCTGGGCAGCGTATCAAAAACGCCTATCCAAATGAATTGTCTCTGATCGATATCAAAAAGAATCATACATAACAAGATACATCGTCTATCCTTTTATTATCAAAAAAAACAAACAATATGTTGATAGCATGTTGCGGGTGTATGCATACATACAAAAAGCCTCTCTAAATATGAGAGGCTTTTTATTATTCGTGAAGCTTATCAATCAATCCTTTAAAGTCTTCCGAATCAGCACGAGAAATCTTTCCACTTCTCTTTGCTTGCTCAATTTCTTCACGCATTGTTCGCCGTTCCTTATACCCAAACCCAGAACCACGCGTCTTTGCTCCTGCATGCTTCACAACTAAATCTTCAAAATATTTCTTATCTTCCTTAGATAAATTTTTAAATGTTGTGCGGTATTTCTTAAACATGCTTCCTAGTTGCTTATGCAGTCCACCTGTCCCTGTCTTTTTGAGTGCACTTCCTGTTTTCACAGAAAAACCACTTCCACTTGTCGCCTTACCAGCCAACCCTTTTTTTACATCATGACGCATTTGTGCTCTGCGCGCGCGGATAATACGCTGCATATATGAATAGCGTCTTTCATCTGCGTCATCAGCCCCTACTCCCTCCTTGTCATAAACCGACCGCTTTGCTTCTCCAGACATCGCAGAATTGATAGACGACACCCCTTGTTGTCCTTGCCCACCGGGATGGGTAATAGAGGTAGACGGGGCATCATTACTACTCTTACTAATCACACGATTAATAGACGATGTTGCCTCACGTCGATCTTTCTTTTGTTGCAACTCTGATATAGAAGTACTCTGTGCATGGTTCCATCCTTGCACAGAACCCATTGCACCGGAGTTACTTTGAGAACCGGGAAGAATTGGCCGCAAATTATTTATCCCCATAGAAAATGGATCAATATATATCGATACTATACCATGCAAAACGAAAAATATACAAAGATGCATTACTTGGCAAGAAACTCTGAAACCAACTTCTCAGCCTCTTCATATGTTGTACACCAAATAATACTCGGGTCTCTTCGAAACCAAGTCAGCTGCCTTCTGGCATACCGCCGAGTATCCCGCTTTAGCAATTGTACCGCCTCCTCAAGCGTTCTCTCATGTTCAAAATATTCCCGAAACTGACGATACCCAATACCACTCATGCTTGGCAAATCCCAACTGTATCGTTGCTTCAATAACATTTCAATCTCCTGTACCAGCCCCCGCTCCACCATTTTGTCTACGCGCTTTTCAATACGGTCATGCAGTTCAGCGCGGTCTGTCTCCACACCAATCTGTAAAAAATCAAACATTTTTTCTCCTTTCTTTTTTTGTTTTGAAAACGGTTCACCTGTTAAAATACACACTTCCAACGCACGAACAATCCGCCGTTTATTATGCCGATCAATTCTTTTGGCCGCAACAGGGTCCATACTTTCCAACAGCTGCATCAACTCTTCATTGTTTTTTTCTTCCAAACTTGTCCGGAGTTTTTTGTTCGGGGGAATACGAGGAATATGCAAATTTTCTACCAATGAAGAAATGTATAACCCCGTGCCACCAACAATAAATGGCACGTGCTCATTTTGATACGCGAGTTTAATATATTTAATTGCGCGATCACGAAACTCCGCCACAGTAAAACGCTTCCCCGGATCTAAAAAATCAATAAGATGATGGATAATGTCATTAACAAAATACGAGTGTCGTAATCCTTTCCAATTTGCACGCCACTCCCACTCGCCACGTGTTTTTGCGGTGCCAATATCCATTTTTTTGTATACCTGTCTTGAATCGGCAGATATAATTTCACCAGAAAATTTTCTTGCCAACTTCAAACTCCAGTCCGTCTTCCCAGAGGCTGTTGGACCCGTCAATATAACAACTTTTGGTAGTGCAGTATCACGCATAGACATACTCTCAGTTATTGCATACTATCCCGTCTTGTATCTCTTCTCCAATCAACATCCACTCTTGAGCTTCATCAACTCGTACCGACACAATTGTACCACGCTGTGCCTCAGATCCACGAAATCGCACCCGTTTCATTTCTGCAGAATTTCCTTCACACCAATTGAACTTCCAAGTATCCACCAATACAGACACCGTCTGCCCCACATATGCCTGATTTTTTTGCAATATTCTTTCGGTCATGAGATCCTGCAATACATTCCACCGACGTTTTTTTTCTTCCTTTGGCACATCATCTAAAAATGCTTTTGCCGCCAAGGTTCCCGATCGTTCAGAATATTGTGCATGGTAAGAAATATCAAAATCACATGTCTGAAATAGTGATACTGTTTCTTCAAACTGTTCCTGCGTTTCCCCACAAAACCCAACAATAATATCTGTCCCAATGGCAATATCTGGTTTTTTTGCACGAATTTTTTCTATTGTTTCTATATAAAAATCTCGTGTGTGTCGACGATTCATTTTTTTTAACATAGCGTCATTTCCAGACTGCACCGGCAAATGTATATAATTCAGTTGTTTCGGAAGTGTGAGCGCATCAATCACTTCATCTGTCATAAAAATTGGATGTGGCGCTGTAAAGTGAATGCGTCCAATACCCTCAATCTGGTTTAACTCCCACAACAGTTTTGCAAAATCACTGGTCCGATATGGATTATTGGCGGAAAAAAATTCTGGGTCGGATGCAATATAGTGATTGACAATTTGCCCAAGCAAAGTTATTTCAAGACATCCATGAAGCGCCAGTTCGTGCACTTCGTCCAATATCTGTTTGAGTGAACGATTTCGCTCAAGACCACGCGCAAATGGGACGACACAATATGTGCAAAAATGATTGCATCCTGTTTGTATCGTGACAAATGCCTGGGTCTTTTTTTCAACCGTCGGATGAAGTGCCAAATAGTCTTCTTCCAAATTTTCCATAGTCCGAAATGCTGGATTCTGCTCACCCAACCATTTTGGTAAGTGAATCATGTCAGCCGTAGGAAAAGTCAGGTCTACCTCATGCAGTCGATCGCGAATCTTTCCGTCCTTATCTCGCCCAACCATACAACCGGTAAGACACACAATAAGATCCGGCTTTGTTTTCTTCATCTTGGCAAATTTGTGACTCATGCTGTACACACGATCTTCAGCAGTCTGACGTACGCTACAACTATTCATCAAAATGACGTCAGCAGTATCAACATCATCAGTTGACTGCAGACCCATGGCATTCAAAAGAGACACCATTCTCTCAGAGTCATTCTTATTCATTTGGCACCCAAATGTAATAATATGATAAAAGTATTGTTTTTTTTCACTCTGCATAGCACTATTCCTGTCGGTTCAATCAAATGTATATACAAAAGCAGACATATCAGCCAAATATGACTAATATCTGCCCTATAATATACTTTCTTGGCTGAAATAAAGCATTTTATCAGTATAGAAATATGAAACTATACCTATCATAGTAATACAAAAGTATAACTCAGTCAAGAGCACGGTAGAAACAGTGGAGTAGAAAATTTTGCTAAAATAAGCGTATTTTCAATACTTTCATATTGACAAAAGGCAAATTTTATGCTATACTACTTTTTGTAAGCACTTTTTAAACTTTTTTCTTTGACTATTTTTATGCTTATTTTAGGCAAAAATAATAACTTTTCTACAAAAAACCAGCCCAAATTTGGGAAGGTCTTGTTTTTTAAAAGTGAAGGTGCCAGAACACCACTATTCGACGCAGGACAAACCACCCAAAAAGAGTCCTCTTCTGCAGGGAAGACAAAAGAAGAACTTGCTGATCTTTCTTTTGAACACCTCCTCTCTATGGCCGAAGAGGCCGAACAAATTGGAGATTCTGCACAATATGCAGCACCTAAAAATCTCGGTGAAACAGCCGAAGCACTCAGTAAGATGCACCTACATGAGCAAATAGTTGCTGAAGAAAAAAGGGCAACAGAACAAGCACGAATTGACCTAGAAAAAGCGGCACAAGACAAAGACGACCGTCTCACAGGGAGACACGAAGCGTCAGTTATTATTGACCCCACATACGAAAGGGATGTACAAAAAGCCGAGCAAAAAGCTCTTACGAAAACAGAAAATCAATTTTTTCTTGCGGGAAACCGTGGAAACTATAATGAAAAAGCCGTTAATCAATACCAAACAGAAGAAGCGGACGACATATGGAATCAATCGGTACAGCCAGTCACCAAAAAAATTGGACGCTTTTTTAGTAAACTTTTTTCTCGTCGAAGATAACACTCTTCTTTTTTAAAAAAAATATATGGAAGCAAAAGCATATAGTCCAGAAAGTCACAAGAATAGTCCCCCTCCATTTGATATAAACGAAATAGAGGTAAATCTTCGTGGGATAGAAAAACCTCCTCATATCCCAGATACTGCAGAAATAGATGTGGATGTATCTGAATTTTCTGAAAAAGACCCTGATTTTGGAGATTTTGAAGCGCTGGATCGAACAATCAAGGCAGAGGCAACAAGAAAGGCTATTGCCCGTCTTCCAGACTATACAAAGATGGTACGCGACACAACCACCCCCCCACCAATGCCACCACCGACGGTTGATCGTTCCCAAGAAATGAAATTATCACCAGAGCTCTATGACTGGATGTACAACAAAAAAGACAGCTTCAAAGCCCTTGGAGAAGAACAAGGCATTGCCATTGCGGCAGATGGGACGGTGAAAGGATGGAATGAAAAGAGAAAATTAAATAAAAAATTAGCAAACAACCCACTGCTAAAAGCCCGTTTTGAGACACTCAAAACAGCGCAGGCAAAAAAACAAGAAGAAGAAGAAACCGCTCGACAAGGAACATTGGCACGACAAGAAGTACAACAAAACCCAATGAATGTAAAACCCGTAAGCAAACTGAAACGTTGGGGCCAACGCCTTGCTTTTGCATTGGGCTTAACTGCCACGGGTGGAGCACTTGGAAACGTTGTTTCTTCTGTAGAAGACCAAAGAACTGAGGCTGCTATGCGACAGGCAAACAACAATGCCGCAAAGGCATTTGGTCAATCTCGTGTTGACCTATCGCAACATGCTGGAGGAGGCACTGTTGATTTTACTTCCGTTCCATCAGACCCTGTTTCATTTCAAACCATGAAAGAAATGGAAATAAACCCAACCAAGCAATTTTTAAAAGAAACTGGACGTGCCGTAAGACACATGGTCAAAGACAATTCTGCAGTAAATATAGAGAATATCTCTGCGGGTCCAATTACCGCAAAACAAGTAAACACACGCAGTGGAGCGCCACTTACATCAGAACACGTTTCCCTACCAAAAGATGCCCTCCAAGCGAATGTAGTACCCCCTGTTTCTCCCTCACATGAAAAAGGATTCGCTTCATTCCCCCAAAGTGCTGCAAACGATGCAGAAATCACTGCGCAGTTACAGGCTGACTTGGAAAGACGCTCCGCAGAAATGCAAAAAAGACAAGAGAAACTATCAGAGGAAAGACGACAAGCAAGAAAAGATCTTCTGGAGTAGTCTTACTAATAAAACCCCAATCGTTTTGGGGTTTTTCTGCATAACAACCTCTCTGCACAATATACCAAAACTTCTCTTTCTATGCGGAGTATAGTACAATAAGAGTACATTGCGACATCATTTTTCATCCGTACTTATATGAGCGAAACAGTTGAGCGAAAAGGGGCTGGGAAGCTACCCCCGGAAACACCCAAGTCAATCGAAACGCGAGCAGGAGAAGCATTGACCCAACTGCTTGCACTGAGAGAACGTGCAAACCAGGATCAAAAGGCAACACTGCAAGTATTGCAAGATACACTTGAGAGGGCTTTTACCGCGTATGAGGCATACACACCTGACGAGGACGTCCTGTCTAGTGTTGAGCCGGAAGAGGTAGCAGATTTGAATGCTGCCATTGAACATACAGAGAGAGAAATGGCTACCATTGAAGCTACTCTATTACTAGACAGTAGAGAAACACCGGCGCCGACACCACCGCCAGCAGCAGAAAAAACTACTCCGTCTGAACAGAAGGACAAAATTCCAACTCAACTCCAAGAACGCATGGATGCAATAGATGCCACGGTTTCACGCCTTGGTATTGCGCAAACAACAATTCCAGAGGCTATTACAACAGAAACTGAATCTCTAAGAAAAAGACTTGGAAACGTTGGAACGAAAAAAGAAGGTACTGGTACAAGACGAACAAAATACCGTGAAAACATTAAAAAAAGACAGGGAGCTCTTCAAGAAAAACTTACGGCACTGCTTCCTTCTGTCGAAATAGATGCAACAGACTCACCTCGTGATATTGCTATATACCAAGCACTTGAAACTGCGGGGATGAGCCATGCAGACATCACAAAACACCGCCAAATGGTTTCAGAGGCGGTTGCTACATATATAAAAAGAAATTTTGGTACTTCAGAAGAAGCGGCCATCACAATGATTGCAAGAGCAGCAAAAGAGCACATGGAAGAAGGACTCAACGCAGATGCCTTGGTTGATGCTGTCATGAAGAAAAAAGGGCCAGAAGCCGTGATAAAAACAGCCTCAACAGATGTGAGCGCACTTTCAAGTGCAAGAGGTGCAGCAGAACAAAAAATAACGACGACACCACAGCCACGCGAGGCCACACCTCTTCCAAAAGGATACGACGCTGCAAAACGAGCACTGGAAAAAGCTAACTTTGGGGGCTTACTTTCCAGTGGTGAGTGGCCAACACTTGTCGCAAAAGCAGCAGAAAAAGGCGCAAAACTACAAGATGCTGTTGCAACAGCTATTGCTGTTTCTAACGATGGAACATACGCCAACATACCTACCGTTGATGAACTTCTGAAACTTATTGCAGAAAAAAAACAAAAACAAGGTGGTGGCTGGATAAAAAGAAAAATGCCGCGGTTGGCAAAAATGTTTGCAGGCATAGCACTTGTTATGGGCCTAAAAAGCGATGTGAATGAACGACCACAAGGCGCTGCAGGAAGCACAGAATCAAACAAAGCTGGTGTGACTGCACAACAAGACGTAGAAAGAGGCACATCTGTTGTCGACGAACAGGAGTTCTCCCAGATTATTGTGAGAGAAGCGACAGACCAAGATATTGCCGATGAAGCAAGTTACACCCTCAATAGAAGACTTCGTGACGAAGAAGCAGCAAGAAATGCCAAGGAAAAAGCAGACCGAGATGCAGCGCGCAGCATCCAGGTAACAAGAGATATTGAAGGACGACAAGCACAAAAAGACGAGCAGGCTGCACAGGAACGATATATCCCTACCGCTGCTGCAGCGGGTATCAATATGCCAGAAGGAACCTCTGACGTCGTGGTGCCAGAACCAATCGACACTGACCAAATACAATCACACAAAGAAATTAGCTCAGAAGCGCCGGCACCAGTTATCTCGAAAGAAGTCATAAGCCAGCCACCTGCAGCGGATGCTCCCCAAGTCGAAGAAGCTCCATTGAAAGCAAGCTTTGCCGACCCAATGTCGTATGGGGAAGAAACTGTAGCACAGAAAGCGCAAATCAATAATCGCGAAGTCGCACAACCGGCTGAAGAAGTAGTGCCAGAGCCCGTCGCAACACCCCGAGAGGTTGAGGCGACATACCCTACTATTGAAACTGCCACCACCATTGACGGAACATACGAAATTAAAAAAGGCCAAGGCGTCTTACACGCTTTTTCAAATCTCCTTGGAAACGGCGGAAAGGAACGGGTGCTTACTGCCCTCATGGAAATAAACAAAGAAACTGACCAAGTAAAAGGTGAACTGTTATTTCAATCATGGGAAGACGAACAACTCGAAAAAAATGGGGTCAATCCAAAAACACTACAATATAAAAAAGGCATCCGTATCAAACCAGGAGATTCATACGCACTTGCATTTACCCCAGAGGGGCCTGTCATTGCATTGGCAGACAAGGTGCGGTCTGAAGAGCGTGAGCCAGGTGAAGTAACACGCACACATATTGTAAAAAAAGGGGACACCCCTATCGGCGTTATTGATGGGTTTTTAAAAGATCCACAGGTATTACAAGCGGTGATTGATTGGGAACGCAGCCATAACCATGCCACCGACACAGACGAAAAAATTGCCCACGCATGGAGAAACAAACAAGTGAAAGATAATGGTTTTTCACTTCGAAGTACAAAAAACAATCCTCCATTTACTCCAGGCATGCAGGTGGAATTACGCACCGATACAGAAGGGAAGCTAGGTGTGTTTGTAAAAATTGAGGATAAAAAAGTTGAGAAAGAAACAACACCAGAAGCACCAAAAGAAATTACCAACATACAATTTGCTGGACAGACATACCGCAAAGGAGAAAAGGTTATTTACAAAACAGCAAAAGGCGGCTGGAAAGAATATACCATTGAAATACAAACAAAAACTGACGAAGATGGGAATACCATCCCAGCGGTACAAGACGGGTACATACAACTCAAAGGAGAAAAAACCATCTTTGCCATTGGGCCAGAGAGACAAGAAAGTCTTGTCCGTGGGACACTCCTCGATGGGATGATGGTGGAAGACCTTGGTGCGGATGCATTCAAGCTCCATGTAGAAAAATCTGAACACTATGATGCAATACAAGCACTTGCAACGCTACTGCTCCGAGAAGACTATGGGAGTAACGAAAACAGCTATGACACAGCATACGAACAAGCAAAAGAACTTATTGAAAGTGCGACAGACATTGAAGACTCTACAAACCCACTGGTAACACATGACAGCATTCCAGAAAATCCAGTGGACATTACCGTACACAAAGGGGATGATGGAGAGTGGGTAGTAGAATCAATGAGTACAAGATAGTTTTAACCTTACGAAGTATATGACACACGTATATACATACAATCAATTCCAAAATAAACTGAGATCAAGAAATCTTTTCAAAAAAACGGAGGGGTCTGAGAGTGGCCAGGCCGCACGGATGAAAGAAGAACAAGCAAGAGTACTCGCAGATGCACATAAAGCCGCAGAGCATTTTGGGAAACCCGTGGCCGAAGTAACGGCTCAGGACTCTTCCAGAGCAAAAGCTGCTATGCTGGACGCCGAGGCTGAAACAATCCGTGCGCGAGCAAAAATTGAAGCCATGTCTCCACAGGAACGTGCACAAGCAGAAATTGAGGCAATGTCTCCAGAAAAACGCGCACAGAATCAAAACTGGATTGCATCACAAAAAGGGATCAAACAGGGCGACCAGGTAAAAAATTCCCGAGATCTCTACAGTGGCGCCACCACGGCAGAAATGAGCCCCGAAGGGAAACGAAAAGCAAAGGAAGAAATACGCAGCAAAACATTTTTTGGACGTGCACTAAACAAAGTTAGTTCTTGGTTTAGAAAATAATAACGGTATCTCCTATGTACCACTTCAACCAATTTACCAATACACCCACAACGCGTGTCTTATACCGAGAAGGGGGGCAAGACAATGCAGGTGCCCAAGCAGCAAGAGAGGCTGCCGTAAAAAAACCACCTGAAGCTACTATTTGGGACGATGAAAATTTTCGAGGTGTTGCATTGGAAGCGGCCGATATACGACATGCAAAAGGGACACCAAGGGCTGCTGATGCATTTCGTCTTGACAAGAGAAAAATAACAACCGGTGATGACAGAAAAATGCGTGAACTGCTAGAGCAGTTGGGAATGGATCAGGACAAAAAAACTGTCACACCACGAATGGCGAGAACTTCAGAAAAAAAACACGCGCCCCAGGTGACAAGTGCTGCACTACCAAGAAGAAGTTTTGCTGACAGACTGAAATTTTGGAAAAAATAGTAGTAATAAAAAACATCCGTATCTCGCGGATGTTTTTTATTATGCACACTTTTCTACCACCAACGTTTCGGCATATACGATGTTGCGAGTGATCGTGGCGGTATAATTTTCTCACCGCCTAAGCGAGCGAAGCAATGTGGGCGAAACGACGAGGTACGAGGAGTGTAGCCGTATATGCCGTGTTATATGCTGTGCCGCCCCAACTAATTACCTTATGTCGCCGCTCAATTGGCTAACTCCTATTTTGGCAGTTGGGTTGTATGTTTTTGTCAGCGCTTTAACGATTTCTATGTCACCACTTTTGTGCTTTGGCCCAAGAAGAATTTCCATATGTGCAAAGGTATCATCTTCTATTTCAAGGTAGAAATCGTTAATGCTTAAATCTTTT
>Ga0066639_10005084_pt1 | contig 11126 bp, 7 predicted proteins | sample CryGeyCG2114_010_2_FD_59504 | JGI IMG/M metagenome (GOLD analysis project Ga0066639, IMG submission 59504) | Groundwater microbial communities from aquifer - Crystal Geyser CG10_big_fil_rev_8/21/14_0.10 | ecosystem: Environmental > Aquatic > Deep subsurface > Groundwater | place: USA: Utah... | reverse complement strand
TACTAAGACAATTTTGGAGGTCAACACCACTTCCTCCCCTTGGGCCGCCTGATGGGCTTATGTTCATGCACGCGCGGCGGCGGCGCATCCGCCTCCCCGGAGACATCGCAGTTGTGTCCTGTGATGAGCTCCGCTGCGTGCCCCCGGACTGCATCACCGAAGACCATGACAGAATTTGCAATCCTCTGCGGTCCTGCGATCTCGTAATGCGCACTGAGTGACACGCAACCTACGGTATCGAGAAGAAGATCCATAATATGGTCCCTGCTCCCACCAATAACTCTCCGCACCGCATCTGCCTGCTCCTCAACAATGTCCCATACCTCTCGTGCAACTTGTTGGAAGGCAGCATGTGATGGTTGCACGTTGATACCGGCATTCTGGATAGCCCTCGTAAGCCTGCGTGGGACTTCGCTCATAGAAGCAAGCCATGGTCTCACCACACATGAGACCCGTCAAAACAGAACCCATTGAAAGTCGCTGGTCACTTGTCTCTCGTCACTGGTCACCTGATACTTGTCGAGACCAGAGACCGACGACCAGTGACGAGCGACAGATCTATAGTTCCCGTCTGAGCAATTCGATCTCGTCCCTCAGATCGGCCGCCCATTCGGCTGCGCTCAGAACTGCCTTTCTGCAGGAGTTGTTATAACTCGCGTTTGAGTAATTCAATTTCATCCCTGAGATCGGCAGCCTTCTCGAACTCCAGGTTCTGCGAAGCAAGTTCCATCTGCTGTTCCAGTTCTTCGATGAGACGCCTCTTCTCGTCCTTGGGAATCTTCTCGTGCTTGCGCTTTGGCCGGCGGAGTTCCATCTTCCTCTGCTCTTCGGAGATATCATGCACAGCCTTCTCGATAGATTTGGGAGTGATACCGTGCTTTTTGTTGTATGCTTCCTGGATCTCCCTACGGCGGTTCGTTTCGTCCACCGCCTGCCGCATGGCATCAGTCCACATGGGCTTCCCTGTCTTTGGATCCGGTGTGGCATACAGCGTCACATGCCCGTGCACGTTGCGCGCGCAGCGGCCGATGGTTTGAATGAGTGCGTCGCGTGAGCGGAGAAATCCCTGTTTATCGGCATCGAGAATTGCAATATAGCTTACCTCCGGAAGATCGAGCCCCTCGCGGAGGAGATTGATACCGACGATGAGATCTATCTCTCCCGTACGCAGCTGGCGGAGAATCTCTATGCGCTCGAGAGTCTCGATATCGCTGTGGAGGTACCGCACTTTGAAGTCCTGCTCCAGCAGATAGTCATTGAGCTTCTCAGACATCTTCTTGGTAAGCGTGGTGATAAGTGCGCGCTCTCCGCGCTTGATAGCCTGATTGATCTCTTCGGTAATGTCATCGATCTGGTTTTTGCTGGTTTTCACTTCCACCTCCGGATCCAGCAGCCCCGTGGGACGGATGACCTGCTCTGCAATGTACTGCTTCTTCGTGTGCTCCTTCTCGTACCTGCTCGGCGTGGCCGACACGTAGATGGCCTGGTTCACCCGCTCTTCGAACTCTCCAAATTTCAGAGGACGGTTGTCATGCGAACTCGGAAGACGGAACCCGTACTCCACGAGCGTCTGCTTGCGGCTGAAGTTTCCTTCGAACATGCCACCGATCTGCGGGACGGTGATGTGCGATTCATCCACGAAAAGGAGGAAATCTTTGGGGAAGTAATCGAGCAGCGTGCTTGGCGGCTGCCCGGGCTCCGTATTATTGAGGTACCGGACATAGTTCTCTATGCCGGTGCAGTACCCCGTCTCCCGGAGCATTTCGAGATCGTACTCCGTGCGCTGGCGCAGGCGCTCCGCCTTGGCAATCTCCCCTGCACCGAGCATCTCCTTCTCGCGCACATCGAGATCCGCAACGATCTGCGCAACAGCTCTCTCTATCTTCTCCTGTGTCGTCACGTTGTGCGAAGCGGGGAAGATGGTGATCTCATTGAGATCTGCAATGAGCTCACTGGTGAAGCTGTCGACTTCCTGGATGGTCTCTATTTCGTCAAAAGGCATCTCGAGCCGGAAGACCGTGTCGCCCCCCGGCGGAAACACTTCCACCGTGTCCCCAAGCACATGGAACATGCCTTGCTTGAATTCCATGGCACTCCGCCTGTACTGGATATCCGTGAGCCGGCGCAGGAATTTATCTCGCTGCACGGCATCACCCCGTGTGAGCTTGATTGCCAGCGCCTCGTAGTCTTCCACATTGCCGAGGCCGTAGATGCAGGAAACCGACGCAACAACGATGACATCGCGTCGGGTGAGGAGGTTAAAAGTTGCTGCGTGCCGGTACTTGGCGATCTCCTCGTTGATGCTCGCATCTTTCTCTATGTATGTGTCGGTGGTGGGGAGGTACGCCTCCGGCTGGTAGTAGTCGTAGTAGGAGACGAAGTAGGAGACAGCATTATTGGGAAAGAATCCCTGGAACTCGGAACACAGCTGCGCCGCGAGCGTCTTGTTGTGCGCGAGAACGAGAGTGGGACGCTGCACCTCATGGATGATGTTGGCCATGGTAAACGTCTTCCCTGTTCCCGTGGCACCGAGGAGTGTTTGATGCCGCTCACCCGCCTTCAGCCCTTTGAGAAGCTGCGCGATAGCCTGGGGCTGATCCCCGGTGGGAGAGAAATCCGAAACAAGCTGGAATGGCTGAGCTTCTGGCATGTCGGGGGAGTATAGCCGTATCGGCTATTCCAGAACATCATTCTCCCGTTCGGATCTCGTTGCAGGCCATTGACATAATCAACTTATATGTTGATAATATCCGCTCGACCTTTTGCACCACCATCTGCTCTGCATTCGCCGTCTCTCAGTGCACCTAAGCACCGGGGGACATCGTTGTGCAGAGTCCCATCATTTTTTGAGAGAGAAAGGGAAGGATATGCGAAAGAGAACGATTTGCCGGCCATGGAGTTACTATTGGAGAATCTTCCATGGCCGCGACGAAGTGATCGTCAGGCGGGAGTCGACACCTCTAACGGTTCTGACCCCTGGACAGTCGGTCAGTTATTCAACCGTCGTGCTGAAACATGTCGATGGCGGGTTTAAAGCCACTGACGGACGGCGGTGGGAAGGTGCAGGGATCATGGTTTCCGAAGGCGAGATTCTTGGTCTGAGTGTCGAGTACCTCTCACCCGGTCACCTCCATCTCTTCACTGGAAAAGGTACTTTCACTTCCTGGGTGTAGAGAGACAACTGAGGCACAACAAACCTAAACCTTCTCCCATGAATTCCTCACGGAATCCATCGGAGAAGGTTTAGAAGACTCCCCATGAGATTGTGCGTGGAGTGGACAGAACAAGAATGGGAGATGATTACTCTACGACATTGTTCCTGCTACGATACTGCCATGATCGACCTCCAGGATCTCCGCGCCCGGCCTGCTGCTTACCAGGATGCAGCGAAGAAGAAGGGGATAGATATTTCCATCGAGGGTTTTTTGAAACTCGATGATCTGCGCAGGGAGCTCCGGCAGTTCGTGGATGACATGCGTGCGCAGAAGAACAGCGTGAGCAAGCGCATCCCAGCCATGAAGGATTCGGAGCGGACGGAGGCACTGAAAGAAATGAAGAAGCTCTCCGAGAGCCTCAAGGAAAAGGAGGAGGAACTGCGTATAGCAGAAGAAAGCTGGCAGGAGATGCAACTGCAACTCCCCGCTATCCCGCACGAGGATGTCCCCGTTGGAAAAGATGAGAGAGATAATGTGGAGGTCCGGAGGGAGGGGAGCCTGCCGAAGTTTACCTTCACACCCAAAGATCACGTTACCCTGGGTGAGGAGCTGAACATCATCGATATTCCGCGCGGCGTGAAAGTTTCCGGGACGCGGAACTACTACCTGAAAGGAGATGGCGCGCGCCTGCACCACGCCGTGCTGCGCTTCACTATGGATTCCCTCGTAAAGAAAGGCTGGACTCTCTTCTCCCCGCCCCTGCTCGCGACCTACGACTGCTTCATGGGCACGGGTTTCTTCCCCGGAGTGGACCAGCAGAACATCTATGCGGTCGGGGGGCAGGAGAGGAAGGATGACCCCATACAGGGCGATGGGCTCCACCTCATCGGAACTTCAGAAGTGACCGTGTGCAGCTACCACAAGGATGAAATGCTGAAGGAGAAGGACCTCCCCACGCGCTACGCCGGGTACAGCGCCTGCTTCCGACGCGAGGCAGGAAGTTACGGCAAGGACACCAAAGGGCTCTACCGCGTGCACCAGTTTGAGAAAGTGGAGCAGGTGGTGCTGTGCAGGGCGGACCAGAAAGAGGGGATGAAGATGTTCGAAGAAATCCGGAACAACGCGGAAGACGTGCTGAAGGCGCTCAAACTTCCATACAGGGTTCTGGACATCTGCACGGGCGACATGGGGAAGGGGAAAGTCTTCATGCAGGACATAGAGACGTGGATGCCCTCACGGAAGAGCTACGGAGAGACGCACAGCTGCAGTTACCTCGGGGACTTCCAGGCACGGAGACTTAATATAAAGTATGAGACAAAAAGTGGTGAGAAGAAGTTCGTGCACACGCTGAATAACACCTGCATCGCTTCCCCGCGCATCCTCATCCCCATCCTGGAAATCTACCAGAATGCAGATGGGACTGTGACGATTCCGGAGGTACTGCGACCGTACATGGGTGGCCAGGAAAAAATTGGGTAACTGAGAATGCTAACACAGTTTTTTGGTTGGGATAACACCATACCACCGGAAGTGTAGGTCTTTTTGATGTTGGGCTTTTATAAGCCAAAAAAAGACCAACTGTGAAAAGCATTGCAGTTGTAGCACCCATCAGACAACATGCAGTCCCTTTCCCCATTCACTCCATGACCACTTTTGGAAGACCAGGATACGACTTCATCGAAACACCGGAAGGAAGGATTGGCGACTTCTCCTTTGTCCCCGTTGCAGAAAAGGGAGACAGGCAAGTAGCAGCCGAACAGAGACCGGTACAGCCGGATGATCTCGCTCTTGCGAGACAGACAACACCGGATGCTGCCCGTGGAATCCTCGGGATACGGCAGAGATAATTTCAGCACAACCAACTGTCCCGGCCAGGAGCGGGTTCTCCGCGATTGGCCTTGCACGTGATGGTGTATGCGGATGAATGTTTTTGTGGTATAATATTTCTGTAGACCCACACACATACCATGATTCTGCTCCTCTCTGGCGCATCGGAAACTGCTCGGGCACTTGTGGTAGACAAGATCCTGGACACGCACAAAGACTGGCGCCATCTCGCGCTGGAGGATTTGCGTGAGGAGGACACATGGAATGAAGAGGAGATTGGCATGGAGGAAGTCTTTGGTGTGATGATCGCCTGTGACTGCGCGAAAGACGTGCAGCAGGAAGGTTGTCATATCATCATCACCTGCCCCTCTGTGCACCTCATAGAAACGGTGCGCGACACGTTCCCTGAAAAGATTGTCACTGTGCACATGGGCGAAGAGAAGGAGGGAGAAGAAACATTCTCCCACGTGCTCAATCCGAAGACGCATTCTCTCAACGATACATGTAATTTTTTGGAAGAACTCATTGCACGATGAAGCCACTCTTCCTCATAGCCGACGATTCGGAGTCCAAGCGTGAGTTATTGGAACGTATAGTGTTAAGGAACGTCGATGTAAAAGTGCTCACCGCACGAACCACGGAAGAAGCTCATGGACTTATTGTGGAGCACGTGGAATTTGCCGGAGCATTCATAGACTATGAAATCCCTTCAGAAAACGGACCGGCCGTCATAGCACACCTCAAAAAGCACAATCCAAATTGCTGCATCGCCCTCGTCACATCGGCTGATTGCTCCCACTACAGGGAAGAAGCCGAAAGGGCAGGAGCAGAGGCTTTCGTGAGTACCGCCTGGCCACTCGATAGGGTCGAGACTGATCTCAATTTACTGCTTGCTGAATGGAAAACACAGATGCAATGAAGCCTGGAATATGGAATGTTGTATGTCGAATGTAGGGAACCCACATACGACATTCTACCTACGACATCCATACCTTGACTCTTCCGCCTAAAAGCTGAAAGCTACAATCCAAATGCCTGCACTCTGCCTCCTATGAAAATACTGTTTACCCTTCGATGGCACTCAGGGCGAGAAAGTAATCCAAGGGAATCATCTCACAGTTCCTGCTTATGAAGATACTGTTTACCCGCTTCCCCCTCGAAAGTGCCCACGGCGGTGCAGAGACACAGACAATTTCGCTCATGAAAGGATTGAAGCAGCGTGGCCACGCGGTGGCATTTTTAGGAAGTTGCCCCACACTGCTCGTTCTCTGTCAACAACACCAAATCCCCTGTGCTTCTCTCGATATCGGCCCCCCTCCCGTGAGCAAAGAAACAATCATCAGCTTCTTTTGGAGAAAGAAGAGGATGCAGCAGAAGCTTGTAAGCGCCTTCAGGGAGTTCTGTGCCCATGGTCTCGACACGGTGATAATGCTGAGCATCTCAGAAAAGCTTCTGCTTACGCGCTCCGCAGCTGAGGCAGGTATCAAGGTGTTATGGATTGAACATGATTCCATCGGCCCGTGGCTGAAGCACAACCCCTTCCTGCGTAAACTTCGCAAACAGAGCCAGTGGGCAACAACCGTGTGTGTTTCGGAACTGAGCAGGAAGCTCTACCTTGATCTTGGATGGGATCCAAAGAAGGTGATGAGTATTCCAAATGGCATCGATCCTCAGCGCTTTTCCGTGGAACCGCCGGAGAAGAAACCGTCTGATCATCCTCACATTGGCTGTGTTGCCCGCCTCTCCGAGGAGAAAGGTATAGACCTGCTCATAAAAGCAATGAAAGATCTCCCCAACACCACACTCAGCATCGTGGGAGTGGGGGAACAGAGGGACAGCCTGGAGAAATACATTTCCAAATACGAAATGGGGTTTCGCACGAAGATCGAATCCCGCAAGGGAAACCTGGGAGCGTTCTACCACTCTCTGGATATTCTCGTGCTTCCTTCGAAGCGCCACGACCCCTTCGGTCTTGTGGCAGCGGAAGCGATGATGCTGGGGATCCCGGTGATCGTCACCGATGCCTGCGGCATCGCTCAGCAGCTCACACACGGCAAAGATGCGATGATCGTGGAAGCAGGTTCTGTGGAAGCACTGAAAGAAACCATTTCTGAGTTGCTCATAGACGAGAACCTGCGACGGAGCATCGCTCAGGCAGGCCAGCAAAAAGCGCTCTCTGACTTCACGATGGATAGCATGATCGACCGGTACGAGGAAGTGCTGCTTCGGAAGAAATAGGTGGGTATACTCGCGGTATGCGACTACTCACCGTTGCTTCAGCCGCACTGTCCACAGCAGTTGTAGGCAGCGTTCTCCCCTCCAATCTTTCTCACGTACAGGTGCATACATTTGAGGAGCCAATCGATGCACTGAGTATAGGAGTAGTAACCGACGAGATAGACCTTTCGGTGAGTGCGAGGCTGGGGTCCACATGGGCGGAGTGGGAAGACCTCTTCATTGAGAAGGAGTTTGATCCCCTCCTGCGGGAATCGAACCTGGTGCTCTTCCCCGAACCTGTGTCGGAAATCCGTCTCCGCGGGAGGACGGACCAGTACGTACTGCATCCTATTCGTGTTTCAAAGGAACCGATCCGCTACGCGGTCGCAGCCATAGGCAGTGTGGGCAAGCCTCGCATCCTCACACGGAGACAGTGGGGCGCGGATGAAAGCCTGACCTACGTCGGCACACCGACAAGCCGCTCTGATGAACCAAGCGAACCACCGGACAACAGTGAATACAATGCCGTGCCGCAGCGTGTACTCGACTGCGAGGAGGCGCAGCGCAACTTTCCGGAAGAATTCCGCACAGAGAAAACAACTGAAAACGATCCCAGCGGTAAGGAGTATCGCTGGCCCCGGCGGTACTCACCGAAAATCCGCCAGCTGGTGGTGCACCACACAGCACAGAAAGTGGATGGTGATGCCCGCCCCGCGGTGGAACGCGTGCGTGCGCTCTACGAGTACCACACAAATGGGCGCGGGTGGGGAGACATTGGGTACCACTACGTGATTGATGGGGAGGGGCAAATCTACGAGGGACGCGCAGGCGGAGACTATGTGGTGGGCGGCCACGTGTACTGCGGCAATGTGGGAACAATCGGCATCGTGATGCTGGGGAATTTTGATGTCGAACAACCGGCACACGAGCAGACAAACAGCCTGAAGTGGCTCCTCGCCGAACTCGCGGACAGGTACGGGCTCGACCTCGAAGAACAGGCAATCTTCCATGGGAAATCCATGCCGGTGATTGTGGGACATGGAGATATGATTCCCACCGAGTGTCCTGGATACTATGTGCGGGAAACATTGAATACCATCCGCAGCCACGTGATTGCCGGTAATTACAGCGCAAAAATCACCTATCCGACTATTGCGAAAACAAGCGCAAAGAAACCCACCGCTTCCCGCGCAATCCTTCTGCCCGTTGGAAGTACGGAACTCACCGGAAGACCCGGAGGTCTCCTCCACGTCTCCTTGCAGTACAAACCGGCAGGCAGCATGCAGAGAAGAGGGCGCATTGCAGCAGTGAACCGCTCCAGCTCTGTGATCGGCCTCTGGCAGGAAAATGGAGGACACTACTCGGAGGTGCGTAAAGAGCTCATAGCACCGGAGAACATCCGCAGCGGAGAGGCAGAGACACTCCGCCTCCGCATACAACTCCCCCGCATCGCCGGCGTCTACACCGTGGACCTCGGACCTGTGACATACGTCCTCAGGGCCGAGGGTCGCCGGGCCCCGGCTCCGAAGACCACACCCACCAGACAGTCCTACTCGCCGGAACAACGGCAGAATCTGCAGACACCCGGTTACCGCCGTACCAGAGCGTTCGCTCGGTACGGGGCAGACCGCAGGATGCAGGCAGAGAAACAACTCCCTCAGAACACGCAGACACGTACGCCGGTGGGCACAGCTGGGAAGCTTTCGGATACCATCCGCATCCGCCTCAATTACACCGAAGAGAGCGCAACGGTGGCAACGAACACCAGCCCTACTGTCAATGGAGTGCTTTTGGATGGCCGAAATTTCTCTCTCCGGAAAAAGGATTTCTCCTGTGCCCTCCTCGCAGACGGGAAAGTGATTGAATCGGGCACAGTGCGCATGGATACCAATGGCGGCATCTTCACCCTTGCAAGCTGGGAAAAGCCGGAGAACCGCTTCCGCGGTGTCCTGGAGTGCCGCGTGATGTTCGGAGAGCTCGTGCTGATCAATGAGCTCCTGCTGGAAGATTACATGGCCGGAGTGGCGGAGGAACCGGACTCAGAACTCTACGAGAAGCAGAAAGCCTTTGCCATTGCCGCACGCAGTTATGCTGCTCACTACATGGAACCGGAGAACCGCAAGTTCCCCGGCATGCCCTACGACGGGAGTGATACAGGAGCAAGTTTCCAGAACTACCAAGGATATATCTACGAGCACAGCAACCCCCGCTGGGTGCGTGCTGTGCAGGAGACAGAGGCACAGGTGCTCAAAAAGCTCAACCGTATTGTGAAGGCCGCGTACTTCAGCAGCAGCGACGGCCGCACACGTTCACCGGAAGAGAACGGTTGGAAGGACTTCCCATTCGCGGAGGTCTTCCGCAGCAAGCCAGACCCCTGGTGCAAGGGGCTACCACTCCTCGGTCACGGAGTGGGAATGTCCGGCTGCGGCGCGGAGGAGCAGGCGGAAGAGGGAAAGTCCGCGGAAGAGATACTGGAGTACTACTACCCAGGGACGAGGATTGAGAGACTCTTCGTTGGCTCGTGAGGTTCCCGTAGCTGAGGTTCATGAACCTCAGCTACGGGAAGGAGCGCACATTGGCTGCTTCCGGGACGTGTGGCTTGAACAAGTAAACGAGCCAACAAGTAACATGCTCATGCAACAGTCGCACCATTGAGCGCGCCTACCGCAGCCCGCAGAGCATCCAGACGATCACACTGCTCCCATTTCACTCCCAAGTCCTCACGGCCAAGGTGGCCATAGGCAGCGAGCTGCCTGTACTGAGGCTTGAGCAGATCGAGATCGCGGATGATAGCTGCAGGTTTCAGATCGAAGACCTGCGTAATCGCCTTCTCAATGAGGCGATCCGTCACCCGCCCTGTCCCGAAGGTGTTCACGTGTATAGAAACAGGGCTCGCCACTCCAATGGCATAGGCAATCTGCACCTCGCACTTGTCTGCAAGTCCTGCTTCCACCACATGCTTGGCCACCCAGCGTGCCGCGTACGCGGCGGAGCGGTCCACCTTGCTCGGATCTTTCCCCGAGAAAGCACCACCCCCGTGGCGGCCGTACCCGCCGTAGGTATCCACGATGATCTTGCGCCCGGTGAGACCGCAGTCTCCTGGAGGGCCGCCGACAACAAACCGGCCAGTCGGGTTGATATGGAACATTGTCTTCTTATCGAGATACTCCCCGCATACAGGCTCTATGACGTACTTCTTGATATCCGTGCAAATTTGCTCATGGGAAACATGATCCGCATGCTGTGTGGAAACAACGACACAATCTACACGCTCAGGTTTGCCGTCATCGTCATACTGCACTGTCACCTGGCTCTTTCCGTCCGGACGAAGATAGGAGAGTGTCTTCTCCTTTCGCACCTGCGCAAGCATACGTGTGAGCTTGTGAGCAAGCGCGATGGGTAGCGGCATGAGTTCGGGTGTCTCCGTGCAGGCAAACCCGAACATGAGCCCCTGGTCTCCCGCACCCTGTTCCTTGTGGAGTCCCTCGCCCTCATCGACACCCTGGGCGATATCCGGGCTCTGCTCGCCAACGGAAACGATGACTGCACAAGCTTGGTAGTCAAAACCGTAGGCCGCATCGTCGTAGCCGATCTCACGGATAGTTCTGCGTGCAACGCCAGCAATATCCACATACCCTGTGGTACGCATTTCACCGGCAACGACCACCAGCCCCGTGGTTGCCAGACATTCACACGCTACATGTGCGTGTGGATCCTGCCGGAGCGCATCATCGAGGATGGCATCGGAGATCTGGTCGCAGATCTTGTCCGGGTGACCCTCGGTCACCGACTCGGAAGTGAAGTAATGTGACATGAGAAGAGTGTGAAAAGGAATAGAAGGAATCACGCTCTCCCCGGTGAGGTGGAAGCGAGACTAAAGCTATCTTCCCCCATGCGGGGTATGTCGCTCGAGAGCGACGTACCGGG
>Ga0066639_10005083_pt1 | contig 11130 bp, 9 predicted proteins | sample CryGeyCG2114_010_2_FD_59504 | JGI IMG/M metagenome (GOLD analysis project Ga0066639, IMG submission 59504) | Groundwater microbial communities from aquifer - Crystal Geyser CG10_big_fil_rev_8/21/14_0.10 | ecosystem: Environmental > Aquatic > Deep subsurface > Groundwater | place: USA: Utah... | reverse complement strand
AGCTATACAGATGAGATTTACAATCCTCCTGCCACGGAATTTGATCCTCCGCCACAGTGGCCGGAAGGGGCTGCGAAATGGGAACTTCGGGGACCATTCTTCCTCACGAGCGATGAAATCTTTCTTGTCCGCGGCCTCTACGACCAACTGCTCTGGTGGGGAAGAATACGCGACCAGGCAGACTACCTAAAGCTTCCCACTGAATACCCCCCAGGAACTACCGAGCGCACCGACGCTGAGGCGCGGGAACAGAACATGGGAATGATAAAGAAAATATTCCGCAGCGTTGTGCGTTCCTACTTCGGTCTCTGGAACATCGAACAGGCAGGGCACGAAACGAAGCCTGTCATCCAGGCAGGAGATACCCAACAGCAGATACTCCTGCTCACAGAGCCTCTCCGGGGAACCATGATCGAGTTCTACACACTCGCAAGCCAGAGGGGCAGGGGAATACGAAGTTTCACGACAAAACTTGGTTTCTTCCTGCGCAGGACCTGTGTATTCCGCCCCTGCAACAAAATGATCGACCGCATGCTGAAAATAAATTTCGAAGATTCCTGCTTCCCCTATGTCTCCGGAGCATACAAGGGTAACCCGGCGCACCATGAAACCTGCAAGGGGGCAGCAGGAGTTGGCGAATCATTCTAGGCAGCACATTCTTTTGCCTCCTGGAAGGAAAGCGGCGTACACTCCTGAGCGCATCCCCCTTCTCCCATGCAACACACCCGTCTGCGTCCCGGTTTCACTCTTATGGAAATCCTGCTGGTGCTTGGCATCATTGCAATTCTCGCAGCGATCGTCATCGCAGCACTCAATCCCACAAAGCAATTGAGTGATGCGCGGAGAGCAGACAGAAGGGTTTCGTTACGCGAAATAGAGAATGCTGCAGTGCAGTACATTATTGACGGCAACTCTCTCCCGGGCATCCCCACAGGCATAAGCAATGCCCTCCCCATTTGCCAGGACACGGTGACCGGCAATGACTGCACAGTCACTGCGGGAGGCTACGACCTTTCCGCCCTCAGTACGAATGGTACGTACCTCGTGAACATTCCTATTGATCCAAATGAAACAGGTTCGACTCTCTCTGGCTACCGGATATACCGTGTGGGGAGCTTTATCAAAGTATGCTCTCCTGTCCTGGATGCCACCTGTGGTTCATGAGGATGATAGTTTTAGGCTTATAGGTTTATAGCTGCATTAGCTTGTTAGGAAAGGGAACAAGGAACCAGATCAAAATCCAAATCCCTAATGCAGCTAATGAAGCTAACAAGCTATAAGCTCCTCTGGTACACTCATTTCCTCGCATGAAAAGCAGCGATTTCGTCCACCTCCACTGCCACAGCACCTACTCTCTCCTCGAGGGGCTCCCCAGCCCGGAAGAAGTGATACTCCGCGCGAAGGAACTCGGGCAATCAGCGGTAGGCCTCGCAGATAAGGGGTACACATACGGACTCATTGAGTTCTACCAGTACGCTCATAAACATGACATACGCCCCATCCTGGGGCTGGAAACATATGTTGCCGTGCGAACCCGGCACGATAAGGAGAGCGGCATAGATACCAAGCGGTACCCGCTCGTTCTCCTCGCTGAAACGCAGGAGGGATATGAAAATCTCCTGCAGCTTGCAACAAAGGCGGCATTGGAAGGCATGTACTACAAACCGCGCGTGGACAGGGAGCTCCTCAGCGAGTTCGGCAGGGGCCTCATCGCTCTGAGCGGCCCCATCAGCGGAGCCCTCCCGCAAGCCGCACTGGCAGAAGATGACGCAAGAATCACCCAGCTCGTGAAGGAGTATCGCTCGTACTTCGGAGAAGAGAACTTGTACTTTGAATTGATGGATCTCCCGAACGTGAACGGACAGGCGGAAGTAAACCAGCAACTCATCAAATGGGGGAAAGAACTGGGCGTCCCTGTTGTCGCCACCTGCAACAGCCATTACTGCCGCACGCAGGATGCAGAAGCACACGACGTGCTGCTCTGCATCCAGAAAAATGCGCACATAGACGACCCAAGCCGCTTTTCCATGCGCGATTCAGATTTTTCCATGCGTCCGTTCCACGAGGTGGAGAAAGCATTTGAACACATCCCGGAGGCGCTGGAGAACACAAAAATCATCGCAGACCGCTGCAACGTGGAATTAATATTTGGGACATACCAGATTCCCAGCTTTCCTGTCCCCGGAAAGAAAGACGAGAAAGCACATCTCCGCGAACTGGTAGGAGAAGGGTTTAAAAAGCGCTACCCCCGGGCAACGAAAGAGGAGCAAGACAGACTGGAATATGAGCTTAAGGTTATAGAGCAGATGGGATTCTCCGGCTATTTCCTCATCGTGTCAGACTTCATCCAGGAAGCAAAAAGGAGAGGCATCACTGTGGGGCCGGGGCGCGGTTCCGCTGCAGGCTCTCTCGTTTCATACTGCCTGGATATCACCACGCTCGATCCCCTGGAACATGGCCTGCTCTTTGGGCGTTTCCTGAATCCGGAACGCATCAGCATGCCGGACATAGATGTGGACTTCGCAGACACAAGGCGGGACGAAGTGCTTGAATACGTACGGAAGAAGTACGGAGAAGACCACGTGGTACAGATCTGCACCTTCGGGACACTCGCTGCCCGGGCAGCGGTGAAGGACGTCGGACGCGCTTATGGTGTGCCATTCCTTGAAATGAATATGCTTGCCAAACTCATCCCGGAACGGCCTGGGACAACGCTGGAAGAGGCGCTGCAAACTCAGGAACTCAAAGCCGCATACGAGAGCAATGAGACATACCGGAAAATCATCGATACGGCGCTGAAGCTGGAAGGGAAAGCCAGGCATGTTTCGGTGCATGCCTGCGGCGTGCTCATCACGGAAAAACCGGCCATGCGGTATACGGCACTCCAACGGGCACCGAAGGATGACAACATACTCATTACACAGAGTTCTGCAAAACCGCTTGAGGCATTGGGGCTGTTAAAAATGGATTTTCTCGGGCTCACGAACCTCACGGTCATTCAAACCACGCTGGAAATTATCGAACGCACGGAGGAGAAGAAGCTGGATATTTCCGCTATCCCCCTGAATGACGAAGAGACATTTGCCCTGCTGCAGCGCGGCGATACCACCGGCGTCTTCCAGCTGGAATCCGGAGGCATGAGACGGTACTTAAAGCAACTCAAGCCCACGCAGTTCGAGGATATTACCGCCATGGTTTCGCTCTACCGTCCGGGACCAATGGAATGGATCCCCAGTTACATCAAGCGCAAGAACGGCAAAGAGCAGGTGCAGTATTTGCACAACGCCCTCAAGGCAATACTCGAACCCACATACGGCATTGGAATCTACCAGGAACAAATCCTGCAAATAGCACAGGTGTTCGCAGGATACTCACTCGGTGAGGCAGATCTCCTCCGACGTGCCATAGGGAAGAAGATTAAATCGGAACTGGATGCCCAGCGTGAGAAATTCATCAGAGGAGCCACGGCAAAGGAGTATGAGAAGAAGCTCGCCGAGAAGATTTTTGACGACGTGATCACTCCGTTCGCGGGGTACGGCTTCAATAAATCTCACGCTGCCGGATACGCACGAATCGCCTACGAAACGGCGTACCTCAAGGCAAACTATCCCATACAGTTCATGGCAGCCCTCCTGAGCAGCGATGCACAGCGGACGGACCGGGTCATGATAGAGATCGAAGAGTGCCGTGCCATGGGCATAGATGTTCTCCCACCGGACATCAACGAATCTCTCCGGCACTTCACTGCTATTCCCCACCACAATAGCCATGGGGCCATCCGTTTCGGACTCACAGCCATCAAAGGCATCGGCGATAGCTCTGTGCAGCAAATAATAGATGTGCGGGAGAAGGGCCAAAAATTTGCCAGCACCGCGGATTTCGCCCGAAGGGTCCCTGCGAAAATACTCAACAAGAAAACGATCGAGGCGCTGGCGAAAGCGGGGGCGCTTGATTCGCTTGGCGAACGCAGAGCACTGGTGGAGCACTATCAGATCATTGCTGACTACGCAAAGTCCTGCGGGGATATTAATAGCGCACAAACCGACCTCTTCGGCCACATGGAAGAACCACAGGAAGACCCGGAGATCGAATTCCCTGAAACGGCGCCGGCAAGCCCGCTCGAAAAACTGCAGTGGGAGAAAGAAACGCTGGGAATGTACGTTTCAAGCCACCCTCTTGCGGGTCTGAAAAAGTACATAGGGAAGAAAGCCATGCTCGTCGACCAGCTCACCAAAGCAGAGGTAGGGAAAAAAATAAAACTCGCAGGCATCCAGGAAGGGGTGAAAAAAATCACGACGAAGAAAGGAGATACGATGGCGATCCTTTTCCTTGAAGACCCAACAGGGAAAATAGAAGTGACGCTCTTCCCGCGCACCTATGCGGAGGTTGCAAATGTTTTGGAGGCCCCAGACGCCTTCCTTGTGGTGGAGGGCATATTGGATCTCCGCGCGGGGCAACTGCAATTGCGTGCCGATACTGTCAAACATACCACTCTTAACCGCATCATCGACAATGCGAAAGAATCCGGATTCTACGACGAGGCAGCTGCAAAGCGCGGGATGCCGACAATGAACAGGCCATTCAGCGAAGAAGAAAAAATCGAGATGGTGGATGAGGAGGGTAATGTCATTGCCGGAGAAACTGTGACACTGCAGCAGGAAGATGAAGCAGATGATTTTGTCGGTCCTCTCGGGCGCTGGATTTTGGAGGGAATGCGTATAGAAGATGCGCTGAGTGCCATAGAGAATCCTGGGGCAAAACCGGCTTCTGCTGCAAATCCTAGTGAAGAAACAGACCCCTCGAAAACAGAGATCCGTATCTACACGATCCCTCTCCCCGCACGAGCACCCAAAAAAATGCTTCTGGATCTCAAAGCGGTGCTTGAGAAATTCCCAGGGAAAGAAAAAGTTCAGCTGAAAATCGGGGACCAGATCGTGCCACTCCCGCTGACGATCAACACTTCAACGGTACTGGAACAGAAAATAGAAGAGGTGCTGAAACGTTACGAAACTCCTGTGCAGTAAATGGAAAGAGCATCTCCTTCACCAGAGAGCATCGAGAGGGCAGTGAGTATTTTGCGGGCCGGCGGGGCCGTCGCGCACGCCACAGAAACATGCTACGGCCTCGCGTGCGACCTGGGAAATCAGAGGGCCGTTCAGACACTATTCACGCTCAAGGAACGCCCGGAACACATGCCTGTGAGCGCCCTCTTTGAAAGTATCGAACAGGCACAAATGTACGTTGAGTGGAATGAACTGGCTGAGCAGCTCGCCCACGAGCACCTGCCCGGCCCTCTCACGCTCGTACTGCCTCTCCTGCCTGGCAGGCGTATGTTTGCCACCCCGGCAGGAACCAGTACCTTGGGCATACGAATTTCTTCGCACCCCATTGCAATGGCACTTGTGCAGGCATTCGGTTCCCCGGTAAGCACAACATCCGCCAATGTGCACAGCCAACCCAACACCTATTCCCTGCAAGAAATTGAAAATCAATTCATGCACAAACCGCAGAAACCGGATCTTATCCTGGACTCCGGAATCCTGAAGAAAGTTGCCAGCTCAAGTGTGGTAAATCTTGTTGGTGGCTCTATAGAAGTCCTCCGGAAGGGGCCTATCCGCCCCAAATAAACGAAACGAAGGCAACCTGCTTCAGGCGAATAGTTTGTGGTGAAGATATTTCTACAAACTACAAACCACAAGCTGTAAACTACATGTATGCACTGTCCACACTGCAAATGCCAAGATACATCGGTCATAGACTCCCGCCTCGCGGAAGAGGGCAGGGCGGTGCGCAGAAGAAGGGAATGCCCGAAGTGCTTCCACAGATTCACTACTTTCGAGCGTCAGGAACTCAGCTCACTTATCATTGTGAAGCGCGACGGCACACGGGAACCGTACAGCCGCACAAAACTGGAACGTGGTATCTGGCTCGCATGTACTAAGCGGCCTGTTTCTCAGAACCAGATCGACGATCTCCTGAACAAACTGGAAGAGAAGTGGTGCGCCAACAAGAAGGAAGTAGCCAGCTCCACCATCGGCACAGATGTCATGCGGGCTCTCAGGAAACTCGATAAAGTTGCCTACATCCGCTTTGCCTCCGTGCACCGGGAATTCAAGGATGTGGAAGAATTTAAAGAGGAAATGAACAAATTGTTCGATTGATACCCGCGGTACGGAAGCCTGTGACTCTACGCCTGAAAAGAGGCGGAGGGCTCTCGAGTTCCGTTTCCCGTCAATACCGTATCTTTCCTACAGAACAGAAGCCTGCAGGACCGGAAGCACAATGAAGGCATGGATGGCCATGAGCGCGAGCCCAAGGACACCGAGGGAAATATGCTTCGGGACTATGGAATTGTGTTTCATAGGTAATATTATACCATAATTATTAATTTTTGCAATTCATCAGACTAGACTCCGTTTGCCAATTCTCCACACCCCACCACAAAGAACTCTATCGCCCTATACACACATCATCCGCCGCGGAGTCTGCTGCAGGCGGATGCAATGAGCAAAAGAAAGCTGGAATTCTCCAAATGGACACCGCATACTTCCTGCACCCTCCTTCCTGGGCATCATGCTCCGTACTCACACCTGCGGCGAACTCCGTGCAAGCAACAAGGGAAAGCAAACGACTCTCTGCGGCTGGGTTCACCGCCGCCGCGATCATGGCGGGCTCATTTTCATCGACCTTCGGGATCGCTACGGCTTCACACAGGTGGTCATTGCCCCTGAGAACAAGAAAGCCTTTGCTGTAGCCGAAAAAGTGCGTCCGGAATGGGTGTTGCAAGCCGCGGGGAAAGTCCGTAAGCGCCTCGAAGGAGCGGAGCGGGGAGAGAACCCTACGGGAGAAATTGAGGTGCTTGTGGATGAGCTGAAGGTGCTGAATGAAGCAATCACCCCCCCATTTGAAATAGATCAGGAGAAAGATGTGGGGGAAGAGACGAGGCTTAAGTATCGTTACCTCGACATGCGGAGGGAACGCATGCAAAAAAATATCGCCCTGCGGTCGAAAATATTTCAGGTGATACGGAAGTACTTTGTGGGACAGGGATGTCTGGAAATCGATACCCCCTGCCTCATTAAAGGAACCCCTGAGGGTGCCCGCGAATACCTGGTGCCATCACGCATCTACCCGGGGAACTTCTATGTGCTCCCGCAGAGTCCGCAGCAGCTCAAGCAGCTCTGCATGGTGGGGGGGCTGGATCGCTACTTCCAGATTGCCCGGTGTTTCCGGGACGAAGACCAGCGTGGAGACCGCCAGCCGGAGTTCGTGCAGCTGGACTTTGAGATGAGCTTCTGTGAGCAGGAAGATGTCATGGAAATCATCCAGGGATCTTTAGAGGCGGTGCTGAAGGAATGCAGCACAAAACCCCTCAAGGGGGGTAAAGTGGAGCGTTACACATGGCAGCAGGTGATGGATACGTACGGATCAGACAAGCCGGACCTCCGGTACGATCTCCCCATTACAGATGTCTCAGATTTTTCAGAAGGATGCGGCTTCAAAGTGTTTGAGGACGCCCTGAAAGCAGGAGGAACTGTCCGCGCTCTCCGAGTCCCGGGAGGAGCAGCGCTCAGCCGGGGCGAGATCGACCGCTGGACAGAACTCGCAAGGGAACAGAAAGCAAAAGGGCTCGCATACATCCTCCTGAAAGAAGAAGGGCCACAGTCCCCGCTCCTCAAATTCTTCGTAGATGGGTACCTGAATAAGCTGGTGAAGACGACCGGTGCTAAAGCTGGCGATGCTCTCTTCTTCGGTGCCGACAAATTCCGGATTGTCTGCAGCAGTCTGGGCACGATACGCAAAGAGGCGGCAATCCGTTTCTCTCTTATCGATAAGACCGCACACTCTATGTTCTGGGTGACGGATTTCCCTCTCTGCGAAGAGACAGAGGACGGCGGCATCACATTCTCTCATCACCCCTTCACTCACCCGCACATGAACGAGTGGGAGAAGCGGCACACAGACCCCTTCCGGGTCCACGCTATTTGCTACGATCTTATTCTGGACGGCTACGAGCTGGGCTCGGGTTCCATCAGAATCCACGAGCCGAAGCTGCAGGAGGAAGTCTTCGACCTGCTGAAGATTTCCAAAGAGGACCAGCAGAGACGGTTCGGGCACATTCTCAAAGCATTTGAATATGGCGCACCACCTCACGGGGGTTTCGCCTATGGCATTGACCGCGTCGTCATGATTCTCGCGGGAGAGCCGAATATCCGGGAAGTCATCGCCTTCCCAAAGGATCAGAAAGCGAAGGACCTGATGCTCGGAGCACCTTCTGTCATGCCACAGGAGCAGATTGAGGAACTGGGAATCCGGATTGTGGAGGAGGAGTAAGAGGAAAAGAGTTCTCCTTGACGACGCCGCCCCGGCCGGCACTCCTCTGGGAGAAACCAGAGGAAAAATAACAACAGCCTCCTGTCCTCCTATTACTCCCACCATGGAGCGAGATATACTAAAATCAAATTATATGGTATAATATTATTAGTGGGATATACCCTCAAACCCCCATCAGACGATGAAATGAAGAGGGAGCTCAACCAGCTCCTGGAGGAAGGTATGAAACGTCGGGCAGAAGACCGGGAGAAGCGCCTCGCCAGACGCGAGGAACGCCATGAAGCAGAGCAGCAACAGCATGAGCAGGCGATGGCATTTGCGCTGGAAGAGGTGGAGAGGGAAAAAGAGAGCAAACAGGAGAAAATCGAGTTTAAAAGAAAAGAAAAAGAACGACAGAAGGCAGTGGAAGAAATGAAAAAGCGTAAGGAAGCGGAACAAAAAAAGCTGGAGGAAGAAAAGGAGAGAAAAAAGAAGGAGCAGGAAGAACACCTCAAATACATGGAGAACCTGCGCATCCAAAACGAGAGAAAAATGGCTGAAGAGCGGATGAAGGAGGAGACAGAAGAAGAAATGAAGAGATTAATTGATGAAGGGAAGAAAAAAGCACATTTCATAAGGCAACAAGCCGAATACGACGCAAATGCGGCAAGGAGAAAGGCAGAGAAAGACTGCAGGAAGAGGAGAGGAGACACCGAAAATGAAATGCAGAAGCGCATAGCAGAAGCCCAGGAGGAAAAGAAGAAACAGGTAACACTGGTGGGCACCTGGGAGCAGCAGCAGGAAATGCAGCTTGAGCAGAATCTATCGCGTGAAAAAATGCAGTTCGCACAGCTCCCTGAAGTAGCACGCAGACAACGGGAGTACTCACTGGATCTCGAACATAAGCAGAACATTCAGAAGCTACGCTTTGAAGCGAACAGGAAGAAAACACAGCTTGAGGTGGAATACCGCAAACAGGAATCCCTCCTCAGGAATGAAATGAAGAAAAAGCAGGATAACGCGGTGAAGGAGGAGCACAAAGCGATGATGGATGCGGATCTTGGACTGAAAGCAAAAATGGATAGTTCCTTGCGGGAAGAACATCTCGCACATGAGGAGGCAGAGAAAGTGGAGAGAAGGATGATTAATGCTGCCGTGATTAAGGTGTCGGAAGTCGGAAAGGAGGAAGACCCCAAACAGAAGTATCTCACTGTGAAACTTAAAAAGAGGGAAGTAGAATAGAACTCCACAGGCCGAGATGGCGGAACTGGTAGACGCGCCAGCTTTAGGAGCTGGTGTCCAAAAGACGTGAGAGTTCGAGTCTCTCTCTCGGCACCAGCCTTCGCGCAGCGAAGGCTGTCCACCGTAGCCTCCTGAGCTTCGTTTGCAGAACAGCAACTATGTCGCTGCGGCTACGGCTGGCAAGCCCCGTCGCACATGTGCGACTGAGGCAAGCCATCAGGAGCGAAGGTGGACTGCCCTGAGAAAGCGAGAAACCAGCAGTGAGCTAGCCTGTTCCCCCGCATAGTGCCCAATGACACGTGGAAGGATTTGGCGTAGCGTAGTCACATTCTCCCTCCTGCCATGACACGCAATAATTTCCTTCTCCCCTCTCTCATCCTCGGGATGGCAATTGTCCTCACAGGAGCAATTGCGACGCTCGGTTTCTACAAAACACGGTCACTGACAAACACGATTTCCGTGACAGGTTCTGCCGAGCGCATGATTGTCTCGGACACGGCGAAGTGGACGATGCAGATTACCCATGCAACAGACGTAAGCGGACTGCAGCAGAGCAATGAAGCTATGCAGAACGACCTTGAGGCGGTAAAAGTGTTCCTGGACCGGAAGAACATCCCTTCCGAGTGGGTAACGACACAACCAGTGAGTGTCGAAACAATGTACGACTACAACAGAGGGGGCGCTCCCAGCGGTTATACCCTTCGTCAGAATGTGATAGTGGAGGGAACAGACGTGAATCTTGTCCGTTCCACTGCAGAGGCAGCAGGCGAGCTCATAGCGAAAGGAGCAGTGGTCTCGACACTGTCACTCGAGTACTTCTATAGCGGGCTCCAGCAGCTGAAGGCAGAGATCCTCGCAGACGCCATGGCAGATGCCCGCACACGTGCAACCCAAATGGTCGAGAGTGGGGGGGGGCAAGCTGGGCGACCTCCGGTCAGCAAGCATGGGAGTGCTCCAGGTTACAGCAAAGAATTCTGTGGATATCGCCGATTATGGCATGTACAACACTTCCGTCATCGACAAGAAAGTGACAGCAGTGGTACGTGCATCCTTTGGGTTGAGATAGAAAACCAGTATGCTTCCCTGCAACAAAGCATGTCATCCTGAGCACAACCGAAGGATAACGGCAGTGGTACGCACATCGTTCGGGCTCAGGTGAACTTGAACACCACAGGCACTTCACTCAGAGCCTACCGCATGATTCCCAAGAGCGGCACACCAATCCAGCTGGGCCACTCCTTAGAAAGCTCCTGAGTCTGCACCTGCTGTTTCCGCGTGAGACTCTCATACTCCCAGCCGAAGAGCATGAGAGAGAAATCATCCAGTCTTCCAATCCAGCTCGGCCAGCCTTGCACCGTTGGCAGTGTTGAGGGCTGAACAGTGCGTACAAATTCAGGAGGCTGACTCTGGAAAAAGAAATCCTCGATGAAGAAGGCGCTGCTGATGGAAGGAACCGCAAGAAGGGCTGCAAGGAGAAGTGCTCGTTTCATAGGAGGAGCATGCTCCTTGAAATCCTTGGGCTAGTGGACAATTTTGCAGGCTGAAATCATTGCTTTTCCTCTTGTGCGAGCCAAA
>Ga0066639_10005080_pt1 | contig 11135 bp, 13 predicted proteins | sample CryGeyCG2114_010_2_FD_59504 | JGI IMG/M metagenome (GOLD analysis project Ga0066639, IMG submission 59504) | Groundwater microbial communities from aquifer - Crystal Geyser CG10_big_fil_rev_8/21/14_0.10 | ecosystem: Environmental > Aquatic > Deep subsurface > Groundwater | place: USA: Utah... | reverse complement strand
AAATGTAATGATGACATATAATCCGGAATACTATTTACCATTGATTGAAGCTGAGGGTTACTCTAAGGCGAAAGATTTATTAGCGTTTCACCTCGACTATAGTAAGAAATTTTCAGATCGTCTCAAGGCTCATTCCGAGCGTTTGCGACAAACTAATCGCGTAACGATTCGCCAAGTAAATATGTCCGACTACGAAAATGAAGTTCACAAGATTAGGGAAATTTATAACGACGCTTGGGAGAAAAACTGGGGATTCGTTCCAATGAACGAAGAAGAGTTTGATCATATGGCTAAAGATATGAAAATGATCCTTGATCCGGAATTTATATTATTGGCTGAAATTGGAAATGAGCCAATCGGTTTTGCATTGGCACTTCCAGATGTGAATCAAGCGTTGAAAAAAATTCCAAATGGTAAGTTGTTTCCATTTGGGCTTTTAAAATTGCTTTGGTTTCTAAAGGGCCCAGGTCGGAAAAAAGCTTTAAGTCGAGTGAGGATCGTTACTTTAGGCATTAAGAAGGCTTACCAGGAGGTTGGCATTGGCCCAATGTTTTATATGGATTTTCTAAAAACCGGAGCGAAAAAGAAATTACACGGTGAAGCTTCTTGGATACTTGAAGACAATAGACCAATGGTTAAGGCACTTAAGTTTATGAATGCCGAAAAATACAAGGCCTATCGGATCTTTGATAAAGCGCTATAAAAAAGTAAACGGGAGGGGTTATGGCCGGCCATTCGAAGTGGGCAAACATTAAAAGAAAAAAAGGCGCAATCGATGCAAAGCGCGGAAAGCTTTTCACAAAATTAGTTCGTGAAATTCAAGTTGCGGCTCGAATGGGTGGAGTCGATCCGGACGGAAACCCAAGGTTGCGTGATGCGATAGCAGCTGCAAAATCAAACAGTTTACCTAAAGATACTTTGGAGAGAGCAATTAAGAGGGGTGGTGGTACGACCGATGGAGCTGACTACGTAGAGGTCGCGTATGAAGGATACGGGCCGGGCGGCGTAGCACTTCTTATAGAGGGCCTTACGGATAATAGAAATCGGACGGTATCGGAAGTTCGATCGATAATTTCAAAAAAAGGTGGAAACTTGGGAGAATCGGGCAGCGTTGCGTGGATGTTTGAAAAAAAAGGTCTTGTAATGGTGCCGAAAACCCAGGTTGACGAAGAAAAATTAATGGAACTGACTTTGGATCACGGTGCCGAAGATATTGAGGATGAACAGGATTTTTGGAATATTTATACCGATCCAGTGAACCTGGGTGCGGTTCGGGATATTGTCGAGGGTGCTGGACTTAATATAGAGACAGCAGAGCTTACCCATATACCAAAAAACACAATTAAACTTACTGGAGAGGATGCTGAAAAACTAATTGAACTTGTCGAAGCCCTTGAGGATCTCGACGATGTTCAGAGAGTGTCTGCAAACTTTGATATAGAAGATGCTGAAATGGATCGACTTTCAGGATGAAAATTCTGGGTGTTGACCCTGGATCTATTAATGCCGGATATGCGATTGTCGAGGTTGTCGGGCATAAGCTTTTCCTTCGTAGTCACGGCACCATTAAGATGAAAGGCTCTGCCCCGTTTTCAGAGAGATTGATGACCTTATTTGATTCAATCGAGGAAGTTATAGGGAGGTTTTCTCCTGGTATTATGTCTATCGAGAAAGTTTTTTTTGCAAAAAATCCAATGTCTGCCTTGAAGCTTGGCCAGGCGAGAGGGGTGCTTCTTCTTGCCGCCGAAAAAAATGGTTTAGAGCTTTTTGAGTATAATCCGACTGAGGTGAAGAGCGCGATTGTGGGTAACGGTAGGGCGACGAAAGAAGACGTTGCGAAGATTTTAGATTTTACGTTTGGTCGACAAGAATTTGATTCCCATGATGCCTCTGACGCCGTAAGTATTGCTACATGTCACGCTTTGTGCGCCTTGCATCAAGAGCGTAAAAACAAAGGCCGAAATTCTATTTCTTTGTAAGCTTGACGGATTTCGATGCAATTGCCATCTTCTGATAAAATGATTCATTACATTCGCGGAAAAGTGATTGGTGTAGAGGGCGGATCCGTATTGATCGATACCGCATTAGATGGTGAGAGCGGTCTCGGTTTTGAGGTTACAGCGGCTGATCCGAAAAATACAGTGGGCCTCCCCTCACTTGGCGACTCGGTACAGTTATATATATACCCAATCGTACGAGACGATCGGTTTGAGTATTTTGGCTTTAGAACTCTAGAGGAGAGACGGGTTTTTAAAACCTTAATTGGAGTTAACGGGGTTGGGCCAAGGGCCGCGATCAGTTTGTTATCTCAAGCAGGGGTCTATGCGTTGGTGCAAGCGGTGCTTAATCGAGATAAAGTATTTCTAACGTCTGTTCCCGGAGTTGGAAAAAAGACCGCCGAAAGAATTTTGATTGAATTGCTTGATAGATTTGAAGCGCAAATTGCATCGGGAGAGTTGGCGCTAAACTTCGGAGCAACATCTACAGAGCGAGAATTAGATGGAAGCAGAGTCGTGCAATACAATGAGGTGGTATCCGCGTTAGTTGGTTTAGGTTATAGAGATTCGGATGTAAAATCCGCGGTGAGAAAAATCCTCGACATTAACGATACCGATAACATCGAAGCGATTATAAAAATGGCGCTTAAGGAGCTTTGATGTCTAGAAAATTGATTGACTCTAAAATTTTTGATGAAGACTTAGAAGTTGCAGATAAAATGTTAAGGCCGCAATCGTTAAAATCGTATGTAGGCCAAAAGAAAATTGCTGAAAATTTGGAAATTTTTATAAAGGCGGCTAAATCGCGCTCAGAAGCTTTGGATCATGTTTTGTTAGCAGGGCCACCTGGATTGGGAAAGACGACTTTAGCGAATATCATTGCCAAAGAGCTGAATAGCGAAATGCACACGTTGACTGGTCCTAATGTGGAAAAAAAAGGCGATATAGCAACCGTTTTGACCAATCTGAATGAAAACGATGTTTTGTTTATTGACGAAATTCACCGCCTTCATAAATCTGTTGAGGAGGTCCTGTATTCCGCAATGGAAGATTTTCGACTAGATTTGATTGTTGGTCAGGGGCCAGCGGCGAGGACACTCAAAATTGATTTACCCAAATTCACTTTAGTGGGGGCGACTACTCGAACTGGTTTGTTAACCAATCCTTTGCGCGATCGATTTGGTGTACAGCTTCGATTGGATTTTTATCCGGAAGATGAATTGAAAAAAATTGTCGAAAGAGCTGCGGCGATACTTGGTGTTTCTATTGATTCTGAAGGTGCTGAAGAAATAGCGAAACGATCACGCGGAACTCCTCGAATTGCGAATCGGTTGTTGAAGAGAGTACGAGATTACAGTCAGGTGCATGGCGAGCGAGAAATTAACCGATCGAGCGCATCGCGTGCGCTCTCCTTTTTTGAAGTGGATAATCGAGGATTGGACTCGATGGATCGAAAATATCTGCATTTATTAATCGAGAAGTTTGAAGGTGGCCCGGTGGGCATTGAGACACTGACTTCGGCCTTAGGTGAAGATTCGGTTACATTGAAAGATGTATATGAGCCGTATTTATTACAACAAGGATTTGTTCGTCGTACTCCGAAGGGGCGAGTTGCGACGCGGCTCTCATATGAGCATTGCGGATTAATTGACTACTATCATCATCAAGATGATATCCAAGATTCTTTGTGATTAATGTGTGTGAAATTCCACACACTGCGAACGATGAGTCTGTGTTTGAAAAGCCACACAGTCTAGAATTTTGGTCCATTATTTCGGCGAGTCAGGACTTTGACTACTTATGATTCGATGCGATAATTAGCCTATCTTTATGTAATTATTGTCATAAAAATTTAGATCGGATAAATCAAAAATTGTGTTATTTACTCCAAAATTCGGCATGGTACTTGCTCTATTAAATCCTCATGAGTGGCGCGGTGAAGCAAAGAACGGTAAAAAAAGAATTTGAATTAGTGGGCACTGGCCTGCATTCGGGCGGAAAGGTTTCCGTGCGTGTTCTTCCGGCTCAAGCAAATACCGGAGTCGTGTTTGTTCGCACTGATCTTGGAGCTGATCGAATTGTTCCTGCGCATTATCAAAATATTGTAAACACTCGCTTGGCTACGACTTTGGCCTACAAGGGGGTGGCAGTATCAACTGTGGAGCATCTGCTCGCCGCACTTAGGGGCTGGGAAGTGGATAATGCTCGAGTGGAAGTGGGTGGTCCTGAGCTGCCGATAATGGACGGAAGTGCCTTGGATTTTTCTAAATCTATTCAGGCGGTCGGTGTTCGGGAACAAAATGAAGTTCGGCCCTATATTAAGATTAAAAAGAAAATTGATATTGAGTTAGAAGATGGGCGCTGGGCAGTTGTTGAGCCGTCGAAGAATTTTTTGATAGATGCTAGTTTTGATTGGCAACATCCCATGATGCAAGAACAGAATTTCAAATATACTCAGGAGCTTGGTGCGTTTGATGAAATATCGGATGCGCGAACGTTTTGTATGGCTAAAGACATTGAGATGATGAAGCGCTTGGGTCTTGCAAAGGGCGGATCTTTGGATAACGCAATCGTACTCACTGAGGATGGTATTGCTAATGGATGCGGACTTCGTGAGCCGAGCGAATTTGGACGCCACAAGGTATTGGATACTATCGGAGATCTTAGGTTAGCTGGTCTGAATGTAGTGGGTAAATTTACGGTTCATAAAACTGGTCACAGTTTTAATCAATTCATCCTTAAAAGGCTTTTTGAGGATTTAGGTAATATCGAAATTGTTGATGGTCCGAACGCAGATGACCCAGCAAAACGACTTTATAATTATCTTCAAAACATACGCGTTGCTGCAGGTTAAAAGCTGGCCTAATTTTTAAATATAATCAAACTTCGTACTATTGACTGTTCCTAGTAGTTTAGTTAATTTTTCATTTTAAGGTCGGGGCGTGGCGCAGCATGGTAGCGCACTTGCATGGGGTGCAAGGGGTCGCTAGTTCGAATCTAGTCGCCCCGACCATTTTTTAGAAAACCGAAATCCAAAAATCGGTATAAATCAGAAATCTTAAACACTTAAAAACACTGAGGAAGGAAGATTCCTCGGGTCACTTCATTTCTCAGAATTTCCCAGTATTTCAAGGTTCGGTTACTTTTGGTGCCGGTGGTGGTTACTTCATTTCAATTGCCATGTACTCGACTCGTCACTCCGAGTACATGGCACGCTTGTAGACATAAGCTCTTTTAATTACTTTTATTTTCAACATATGACTTAAAGGTCTCACCAAAAATGGCCATCCATCCGTTCTTGAAACTTCCTTCGGCCTGTTTGCTGATATGGCCGATGTAGGAATCGAATATTTTCAGTTTGGTTCCCCCGTCGTACTCTTCAAGCTTAAGGTTCAAAAGGGTCCTCGCCGGCCCTCCCCAGTTGTGATCCAAAACACCGGAAAGCAGCAATGATTCGTTCGTTTTAATCGCCTCTACTGTATACCAAACTAGGCCAGTACCATTCTCAGCATCCTCATACATCTTTCCGCCAAGTCGTGCATCCAGGATGATTTTTCCTGATTCGGTCGCGCAAAAATCTTTTCTCCACCAGTGCCTTCCAGATCACTTCCTTTTTCGCTTCAATAGGGATTTCAAGTTCGACTACCAGAGTTCTTGTTTCTTTTTCCATTTGTCATCTCCTTGTTGTTTTCCACAAATTTCTTAAGCTCGATGCCTTGACTCATCCACTTGGACTCATATGGTTTTACCCAGCGTTCATAAATCTGCTGGATAGGAACGGCGTTTAGGTGGTTCCATCGACGTTTACCCTCACGCCGAACAAAAATAAGACTGGCGGATTCAAGAATGGCCAAATGTTTCATCACGGCAATCCTGGACATCTCAAAACGACCACATAATTCACCAGTCGTTTGTGGCGAATCCCGCAGCAGATCAAGGATGGTTCTCCTAGTCTTGTCTGCCAGCGCTTTCCACACCAATTCATCATTTATGTAACCATTTAGTTACATGAACGACAGGAAGTCAAATGTAATGTGATCTCACGGCCACCAAAACAACTTTAAGCATCATGATTTCAGTATGTTATATTTTTAATAACGCACTCATATTTACTTATTGAGTGCGTTTGTTAAAATATGGTTGTGAAAAACTTGGAAAAATTTAAGAAGCTACAAAATCTTCTCAAGCGAACTGTCTTTCGCGCCTCAGAGGCAAAAGACATTGGGGTAAGCCCAAGCCTACTTTCATATTACGTCAAAATTGGCCTACTTGAGCGAGTGGATCGTGGGGTCTATCGCGGGAAGAATGGTACGCTCGATGTCGATTTCCAGTGGGAAGACCTTGTGCTCGTTATCAAGAGTATTCCCGATGGTGTGATCTGCCTGATCTCTGCCCTAGCGCTGTATGACCTCACGGATGAGATACCACGTGCGTACTGGATCGCTGTAGAGAACAGCAGTCGGGCGCCCAAGCGCAAGGGAGCAAAGATCGTCAGAATGCGAAACATGAATCTCGGCAAAACGACGTTGAAGATAGGCAGCGAGTTGATTCCCATTTTTGATCGTGAGCGAACAATCGTTGATGCCTTTCGCTATCTTGGCAAGGAGACCGCCATAAAGGCCCTTAAGGATGCGCTAGCAAAAAAAGGCGAGGAGAAAATCGATCTTCGGAAACTTCAAGATTATGCAAAAAAACTTCGGGTCAAAATTGATCCTTATATCCTGGCGGTGACGACATGAATGAACAGGCCCTAAAAGACCGGATTAAAATCATAGCTGATCTTGAAGACCGCAATTTTAATGAAGTATGGCGTGAACTTACGATGGAACGGCTGCTAGTACGACTCTCGCATTCGGGCCATAGTGAAAAATTCATTTTCAAAGGTGGTTTGCTGCTCTCTCATTATCTAGAGATAGGACGCGAAACCAAAGATGCCGATTTTCTGGCCACGCAACTTAATGCCGAAGCAGTAAACATTGAGAAGGCATTTCAGGAAATTTGTGCGGCTTCTGTGGGGGATGGATTTATTTTTTCGTATTCCAATATCACGCCCCTTGAACAACCTCACATGAATTATCCGGGTTTTCGGGTTGGCATTGCGATTAAATTTGGTGAAAAAATGAAAGACCGCATTCAAGTCGATATTGGCGTGGGGGACGTGGTTGATCCAAAGGAAGAATCATTGGAGCTATACCAGTACAAAGATAAGCCCATTTTTGAAGGCTCGGTTTCATTGCGCGTTTATCCTGTCGAGACGATCTTTTCAGAGAAGCTAGAAACAATTATCTCCAAAGGGGCGGCCAACAGTCGGATGAAGGATTACCATGACCTACTTTTGCTTTGCCGAGAAAAAGGACTCCTTGATATTGCAAAACTGAAAGATGATATCGCCAAAACATTCACTAATAGGAAATCTGAGCTGCGGTTGCCCATCAGCTTTACCAAAGACAGCTTTACTCAAATGCAACAACTCTGGGCCGGTCATCGCAGAGGACTTGAAAAAATAGCAAATGAACTCAAAATTCCAGATCGAATTGAAGACCTTGTGGCCGAGGTAAATCAGTGGCTCGATGAGAATAAGATCATTTCCTGATTTTCGAGATGTGCGAATTCTGCAATTTCAAGTTGCGCTAACTCGCAATAATTACGTGTTTTGTTACACAGATAAAAACGCGCAATCTAGCCTCTTCTGAAATGATCCTCGCAGTTTAGACTTTGTATCTCACTTGGCACCGACTTTGCTCATAAGGCATGGGGTCTGGGGGCAAGGCCCTCAGCTAACATAGGTGGCTGCTTGCAGACGCTGGGCTTGCAAAAGCTTAAACGGAGACCAGAAAAAAACACACAAATACCAAATTAAAATAACTCCCACGGCAAAACGAGGAGCAATTAAAATCAATTCTTAGGACCTACCACAAAAGGCGGCACTCCTAGAAAAGGAGAAGCTATGCCTTTTAAAACCATCCCATCAAGTGTCGGCCTGCAAACTGGACAAGATTGCGTTATAGTGCCACTAACTGAACTCCGCTTTCCTTGTGCTAGCGGTTCATCGCTCTTTGACAATCGAATACTGAGGATATGGCCATCCACCAAAAAGATGGCCAGATTGAGACGAAGTGATCTGAGGAACTTCCTTTCTCGCAAAGGAGGTTCACGATGATTAGTCACTACATTGAAAATGGAAAAAAGTATTACTCTGTTTTTCTCAAGGTTCGAGATAAGCAGGGAAAGCAAATCAACCGCCGCCGAAAAGCGTATAGGAAAATCAAACGTCATATTTTCGGTTTTGGCCCCCCAAAATCCTCCTCTGTCCGAACTGGTTTAATGTTAGTACCTAAAAGCGTTGATTTGTCTTCGGTCGCTTGGTTTGGGACGCGGTCTTTATCGCGTTGCGTTTTATGAGGGTTGAGCAGGACTGTGGGTTGGCTTTTGGAGAGCAGCTTTTTTAGGTCAATCGCATCTGAGTGGGTAGTCGAGCCGGAGCAATATCCGGGGGTTCATAGGGCGGCTTCATATGAGTAAGTATTTTATTAATCGCTTTGAATTCTAGAATCGCTGCGATTATCTTCATCTCCCGACCGCAGTCATGGCAGTGTTTTGTGTCGATGTTAAAAGTCCGCGCAAGAAGCTCAGCCCATGAATATCTTTTTGTCTTTTTTGGTTTGTTGTCACCGGCCTTGCCTTCTGGTTCAGCCGACTCTGGTATTGGCTCCTCTTTTTTAGGTACGATTTGGGATCTTATTTTTGAGTTGGGAGCTAAGCAGCCATGGAACCTGGTTAGGTGGATTCTTGGAGGCGGCACAAGTGAGGCTAGCTTTTCTACGAACTCAACACCACTGAATATAAGGTGACTTGTACCGTCCGTGTATTTTGTTTTGAGCTTATAGATGACCTCACCACTTGGAGTAAGCTTTAGTCTATTCTCTGCAACCGCGGGCCTGGTGACGTAGCGGATGAGCTTTTCAAGTTTTCCCCGCTCCCAGGGCGCGCAGTAGACAGCGGCGTGAAGTGAGAACCCTGTCAATTGCGCACAAAGCGGACCGGTTAATTTTGGATGCTGATTTTCATACTGAGCTGAGCCCAGACGTCTAATCCATTGGCCTTTTCTCTCGCCAAGGGCGACTTTGGATTTTACGGACGCCGCCTGTAGCTCGGGCAATAACTCTGTTTGATCAAAACCATCCTCAGGAGTTGCCAAGTCCACGTCGTCGTTAAAGTACCCTTGTTTTTTCAGATACCTTACGATTCTGGTGGATAGTGTTTGCACTAGTTTCTTGATTTCCTCGTCTGTCGGCGGATCTACCCACCAGTACCGTGGACCCTGATGAGTTCGGTAGAATCCTCCCTCCATAAAGAGCATATGCAGGTGGGGATTGAGATTAATCGATCCCCCAAAGCGCTGTATAAGTGTTACGGCGCCTGGCTCAAGTCTGGATTTGAAGTTTTTGTGTTTCGCTTTTTTTCTGATGAACGCCGTGATGGCCCGGTGGGTGATCGTAAGTGTACGAGACAAGTGCTTTGGGTTTCGCGCTAGTATGAATCTCACCGCCATCGGGAAGCTAAGCACGTACTGTCTGACTCCTGCTTTTGGGAAGACCTCGTCCACCAAATGCGCAGCACTCTCAGCCATTCTTCTGCCGCCACATGAGCTGCAAAATCCTCGTTTTTTACACGAGAACGCTACTATTCTCTCAATGCTGCAATCCTGGCATTTGAGTCTTAGAAACCCGTGAGCAAGGATGCCGCACTTGAGAAATGCATCAAACTCTTCGCTCACATGTTTCGGGAATCGCTTGCCGTGTGCTTCCGCAATCGCTTCAAAGGTGCGCAGGTTATTTGCCACCGCTTGGTACATAACAGTTGTAGCGGGTTTCTAGGTCTATAGGTGTTTGTGAGTTGTTTAAACGAAAGCTTTTTACCCTCATGGCCTGACATCGTGGCCGGGATTTTACACTCTTTGTGCCAATGCTTACTTTAGCACCTCAACCGTTAGTTTTATTAATGAAATGCACTGCATAGCCTACATCTTTTAACCATTTGACTGGTTTTCCCGTAGCCCTACACAGGAGAAATGCAAGCTCCTGATCTTCGTTGACCTGACACGCTGCCGACATTGTGCTCTCAATTCCGGGCGTAACTCACATCGGTTTACCAACTTCTGCTGATACAGTTTACATGGAAGTCAGAGGATACAGATTTAATCGGGGTTAGATTTGAGCCTTCAACTTTATAAACGAGATAAAGAAAAACATCTGAACTATCCACCCAATTTAAATCTGCTGATGCAGTTCTAATATTGCTTACAGAACTCAGGCCTGAAAAAATCGTGCTGGACTCGGATCCCTTAGAGCAAATTGATTCGCCTGAAGTCGCCGCTCCGTCCGTAGGACTTTCATCGTCATTGCCCAATAGCTTAGAACAAGATGACAAAATTAACGGAATCATCAGTAACGCATAAATTACCAAAACCCTAAATGTGCTTTTGAATTTCACTTTTCTATGCGTGTTCAAGCAGTTTCACTATGACTTTCAGCTGCTGAACATGCGGCTAATTTAAAAAAGTACCCAATTGAAAATGTAACCCCAGACTTTGAATTCAAAATATAATAGCCACCGATATTTAACAACAGACCACCGCTGCCCTGATAGTCGACTCCAGCTAAAGCAATTGGGCCGCCTTTTGAGCCAAGCTGGTCATTTTGTCCCGAAAAACTAAGATACCCTGCTAGCAAAAATAATGATGCTGGAGCTGACATCAAAAATGGTTTTAACGAGCCCTTAAACGCAGTGGATTTATTACCTTGCGTAGACCCTGGCCCGACCTCCAGGCGAAGTGAATCGGAAAAATTGAAATAGCCACCAATAATTCCAAAGTTGGGGGAGTATCCCTCAAATCCGAGGCCAAAGCGCCGGTTTGCTCTGTTACCCGCACTCGCATCAATGCTCACCAAAAACACACTAAAACAAAATAACAGACCCAGTATTCTCACATAGCCAATTTTAGCAGAACTTTGAAATCGAGCAAGATACCAATTCTTTGACATCATTTTACCGTCAACATGACGCAACTGGCTTGAGAGTTGCTGTTCCCCCTCCAATGAATATTGAAAATGCATTAGTCCTTTTGTTTTGCGGAAT
>Ga0066639_10005079_pt1 | contig 11135 bp, 16 predicted proteins | sample CryGeyCG2114_010_2_FD_59504 | JGI IMG/M metagenome (GOLD analysis project Ga0066639, IMG submission 59504) | Groundwater microbial communities from aquifer - Crystal Geyser CG10_big_fil_rev_8/21/14_0.10 | ecosystem: Environmental > Aquatic > Deep subsurface > Groundwater | place: USA: Utah... | reverse complement strand
CGAAAACATTATGTGGGAGCTTGAAAGAAAAAAAGTTCTCGATTCCATTAAAAACGGCATCAGGACCGATTCAAGAAAATTTGACGAATACAGAAAAATTGAAATTAAAAAGAACATCAGTGAAAATGCAGAGGGAAGCGCATGGGTAAGGCTGGGAAAAACGGAAATTATTGCAGGCGCAAAAATAATTCAAGGAACCCCTTTTCCAGACAAGCCCAATGAAGGAAGCATAAGCATTGGCGCAGAATTTTTGCAGATGGCAAATCCCGAATTTGAATCAGGCCCTCCGGGAGCAGAGGCAACAGAACTCGCAAGGGTTGTTGACAGGGGCATCAGGGAAAGCAAAACCCTGGACTTTGAAAAGCTCTGCATTGAAAAAGGCGAAAAAGTATGGGTTGTTTTCATTGATGTTTATATTGTCAATGACGACGGAAACCTTTTTGACGCAAGTTCTATCGGAGCTTTAAGCTCTTTGCTTGAGGCAAAAATTCCTAAAATAGAAAAAAATGAAATAGTAAAAGGAGAATATTCCGGAAAACTAAAGCTCTCAAGAAAGCCTTTGCTAACAACCTTTGCAAAGGTAGGCGGAAAAATACTCTTGGATGCAACTCTTGCCGAAGAAAAAACAAAAGAGGCAAGATTTTCTGTTGCAACAACAGAAGACAATCTTTTAAGCGCATGCCAAAAAGGCGGTTCGGGAAGCTTTACCGAAAAAGAGCTTGAGTACTGCAACGAGCTTGCTTTTAAAAAAGCGGGTGAAATAAGAAAAATGTTATAGGGATAAAAATGTCTACAAAAAAGGTCAAAGGATTCGGAAGATACGGTGCAAGATACGGAGTAGGAATCAGAAAAAGAACCTTAAAAATAGAGGCAAAGCAAAAGGCAGAGCATAATTGCCCGAATTGCAGCGCTCCCAGAGTAAAAAGAAAAGCGGCCGGAATCTTTGAATGCAGAAAATGCGGGTTTGAATTTGCAGGCGGAGCCTATTTTCCCGAAACAATGTCAGGAACCATTGTAAAAAAAATGGTAATGCAAAAAAGCTTTCTTCCCAATGTCAAAGAACTGGTGGAAGCTCCCATTGAAAAAGAGGCAGAAGAAGAAAAGCCAAACCAAGAAAAAGAAGCGGCAAAGCCTGTTTCAAAAACAGCAAAGAAAAAAAAGCACAAAAAGGAATCCAAAAAGTGATTGTTTATGTACGAATGCGGAAAATGCCATAAAACCTTTAATTCCATGCCTGAAGGCCTTATAAGATGCCCTGTGTGCGCTTACAAGGTTATTTACAAAACAAGGCCTGAAATTGCAAAAACAATAAAAGCAAGGTAAAAAAAGGTTTTTTTTTGTGGCATTATTTGAATGCGGCCTGAAATTTGAATTTTCAGGCAATAAAGAGGCAAAAACAGTTCTTGCCTCAATAAGCCCGGATTTATTAAAAAAAAATCCGCGCTCCGCAACAATTGTTAACATTAAAAATGCTTGCATTTCAATAAATATTAAGGCAAATGACAGGACAGCCCTGAAAGCATCCTTAAACTCTTGCTTTAAATCAATTATTTTGTCAGAAAGCTTATTGGAGGTAATATAATGGCAGAAAGCATTCAGGAAAAGGCAATGGACTTTGAAAGAAGCAGAAACCAGCTAATGGGGGTTTCCTCGCAAAAACAACAGTTACAGGTACAGAGCTCTGTTTTAAACGATGCTGTTGAAGAGCTTGAAAAAACAAAAGAAAAAAAGGTTTTCAAGGCAGTCGGAAACATTTTAGTCCAGGCGGATGCCCTTGCAACAAAAAAAGAGCTTAACGAAAAAAAAGAATCCATTGATTTGAGAATTAAAACTCTGCAGAAACAGGAAGATTCCCTAATCAACAAGCTCAACAAGCTCAAATCTGAAATTGAATCCGCACAAAAAGGCCCGGCTTCGGCAGAAAGCACTGTTACAGAGACGGAAAAAGAGGAAAAGGGCAAAGACAGAAAGTGATGCTTTTTGCTCCCTTCGCTTTCTTTTTTTAAAAAACAAAAAATTCTTGTTCTAACGCATAAAGGCTGTGATACTGATGCGATTGCAGGCGCTTTTGCGTTATTTCTCGCCCTAAAAAAGCATAATTCCGTTTCAATCGGAATTCCCGAGCATATTTCATTGGAAGCAAAAAGCCTTTGCAAAAACCTACAAATTCCCTATTCTCTGAATCCTTCTCTTTCAAATTTCAGCACTCTTATTTTGCTTGATTTTAATTCTTTTGACATGTTAGGAAGCCTTGAATCAAAAGTCAAGTCTTTTAAGGGAAAAATATTTTTGTTGGACCATCATACAAAAAGCACTGATAAAATCACTTCTCCCAAAAACACTCTTATTGATTCTCATGCTGTTGCAGTTTCAGAGCTTGTTTTTGAATGGCTCAAAAAAAGCAAGATTTCCCTGTCTTCCAAAATGGCTTCTGCGCTTGCCACGGGCATTGTAGAGGATTCCGCGCATTTTTTAACAGCGGGAAAAAAAACCTTTTCCATTATGCAGGAGTGCCTTGAAAAAAGCAAAAAATCCTATAAAGAAATTCTTCTTCTTTCGAAAATGCCGGAAGACATTGGCAGGAGAATTGCCCTGCTCAAATCGGCACAGCGTTTGGAACTCACGCGCCACAAGAATTTTCTCATTGTTTCTTCTGAAATCGGTGCTTTTGAGGGAGAATCCGCAACTTCTCTTGTAAAAATCGGGGCTGATATTGCTTTTGTCGGAAATTCGGAAAAAGGCGAGTTAAAGATTTCGGGAAGAGCAAGCGATTTTATTTTAGAAAAAACAAAAATCGACCTTGCAAAAAATGTTTTCCAGACTCTCGAAAAATTTTTTCAGGGCAGCGGAGGGGGCCATGCCGCAGCAGCAGGCTTCAATGGAAAAGGGGAAATAAAGCCTGCTCTTGAAAAGTGCATTGAGCTTGCAATTGAATTGCTAAATAAAAAATAGTTGCTTTGTCATTGGTCTCTTGTAAAACTAAAAAATTCTATCCCCGGTTCTCCTCTCCATTGAATAAAGTCTAATGCACAATCCATTGGCGTTCTTTCAGGAATTTGTGCATTTATTGCTTTAATAAATTCTGTAATGTCTTTTCCCAGCGGGCCTCTTTTTTCTATTAAGTTTTTGTTTGCAATCCAGTTTATTTTTCCGTCAGCAACAACAAAATGCGGATTAGGCAGAGTGCCTCCAAAAAATATGTTGCCATGCAGTTTTCCGTCGGGTCTTCGTTCTATTCGAATGGTGCCTATGGATTTTATTTCTTCCTGTGCATTTGTAGCGTATGCCAGGAACCTGTAATTTTTTATGCCTTGTCCTATGGGGGGCCGTGTATCCCATTTGAAAGTTCCTTTTGCAACATCAAAATGCCCCCTCGGAGCTTCATTCCAGAGCAAAAATCTGTTATGTTTTTTGCGGACTCTGTTTACTGCATCTCCCCTGATAAAAATCCTTGCGCATTTTGCCTTCTGAGCGGCTTTTCTAATCCTGTTTTCAAGTTCTTCAGTATTGCCCGCAGTTATTCTTATAAATGGAGAAAGCACACGCACCAGTGCCCTGTCTTTTTGGGGCTTGCCTTGCTGCATCTGCCCTGCAGCTTTTGCCAGAATCTTCGCTCCGTGGTATTTGCTGTAATGCGGAATTCTTTTTGCAGGCATAATAAACTTATGCCCCTGCCTATTAATTAGCTTTTCTCGACAATTCCAATTAAATCCCTCAAATCCTTTAATTCAAAATCGGGCTTTATTCCGCTGTTTTTGGTGTATTTTGATTCCCCGTATTTTGCAAGCGCTGCCTTCATTTTCACTGCTTTTGCGCCTGTAATATCCCTTTCAGGGCTGTCTCCCACAAAAATAATTTCTTCCGCCTTTAAGCCAAGCCTTTGAATTATTGCCTTGAAAGGCTTTTCGTTTGGCTTTGTTTTTCCGGTGTCATCAAATGCAACAACTTCATCAAAAAAATCTGTCAATCCCATTTCCGCCAATCTCAGCCATGCCTGCATTCTCGGAGCATCGCTTACAATCCCAAGCTTCAGGCCTTTTTCTTTCAATCTGATTAGAGTGGATTTTACATGGGGATATGGCGCAAGATTTCCTGCCTTTACCCTTCTGTAAGCTGCTATTCCGCTTGCCAGAATCTTATAATCCACTTTTCCAAGTTCTTTTTCCAAAAATTTTTCAAAAATATTCTGGCTTTCAATGCCCTCTTTCCAATACAGTTTCATTAGTTTTTCAAGCGCTGTTTTTTCATCCAAGTGCAGGCCTGCCTCAACCATTGCTGTTACAGCCGACTCGCAGCACTGTTCTTTCATTTTAAAAAAATCAATAAGCGTATTGTCCAAATCAAAAACAACGGCTTTTATTCTGTTCATCAAAGAACCCCTGTTTCGTTCTTTTTAAATGTTTTTTCATTGTTTCGTTGTTTTATGAAGTGCCCCAAATGCGGAAATGAAATGAGAAAAGAGGGATTGGCAGGGCTGCAGGGAGAAACTGTAAGTTTTACCTTTGAATGCCCTGTCTGCCATTATAGAATTGAGGAGAGGGCAAAAAAGCCTTTATTGTAAGTGAATGGTTTCTTTTCCCTGTTTTACTTTTGCCCTTTTGGCATATTTTACGAGATAATGCACAGTGCTTTTCGGAACATCCGTTACTTTTTCAATTTCCCTTAAGCTTTGAAAGTCTTTTCGCATTTCAATCAAATGCCCCATTTTTTCCAATGGAATTTCAATTGCTCTCCCGCGGCTTGCCTCTATTCTTATTTCTATTTTGTTTTTTGACAATAATTTTCTTGTTTTTGAAGGAAGCCTTTTCAGGCAGGATTCGCTTAAAGAAATTTTTCCCATGCCTTTCAGCCTTTTCAAAATTTTTTCAAGCATTTTCAAAGGAACAGGCCTTACAAGATGAATTGCCTCGGTATCCAGTGGAATTCTTGAAACATTTGTTTCAGGATAAACAGAATACTTCATTCTTTTTCACACAAAAATTAGGGCAATAGTTTTTTTAATCACTGTGCCCTTTCAATTTTTTTCCCGCTTTTTTCCACAAATAGGTTTTTGCAGCGTATTTGAATGCCTGCAGTGCTTCAACCTTTTTTCTCGGAAGCTTTATTACTTCCCAGTGCTCTTTTTTCTTTTTTACCAGGGGCCCTATCCATTCAATTCCCTTTCTTTCCTTTAATGCTTTTAAAAATTTTTCATTGTCAATGTTCTCCTCTAAGTTCATTCTTATTATTCCCGCTCCTAATCTTCCTGCAGAATGCGCATCGCTTCCCGCTGTTACAAATGCAGAGATTTCGCCAAGCTCCAAATTTTTTGCGGTTCTTTCTATTATTTCCCTGCTTTTTTTGTCGATTTTTTTCCTTGCCTTTTCTCCCAGCTTGCTTATTTTTATTTTTCTTGCAATCCTGTTTTTTTCGAGCTTTTCAAAAAAATTCATTGGCCTGCTTACCCATCTGCTTGAATAAACAAAATCTCCTAATTGCCCTAACATTCCGTTGAATGCCTCTATTCCTATTTCTTTTTCTTTAACCAGTTTTTCAAGCGCTTTCGGCCCCATAATGTAGGCTGCACTGTCATAGCTGAATCCCCAGGGATGGGCAATGCTTAATACAAAACCCTCTTTTTTTGCAATTTCAATTATTTTTTCTATTTCAATGCCTTTTTTTTTGAATTCGGGAAAATCAAAAACCCTTTCATCCTTTGCATATACAAGCACATGGCCAATGCTTGAATTGATTTCCATGCCGGGAATCAAGAGCATGTTTTTTGGCTTTGTTTTTTTTAGTTCCTCAAATGCCTTTTCCGGCTTAAACTCGGCATGCTCTGTAATGGCAATTATGTCAATTCCGTGTTTTTTCACAAACTTCCAGTATTCTTTGGGTTTTGTGTGCTTTTCCAGCAGATGAGAATGCAAATCAATTGTAAAAATTTTTTTTGCCATTTTAATCCTGAAAATATATTGTTCTGCGGGCTTAAAAAGCCTTTCCAGGGCTTTGCTTGTTTTTTTAGGGCATTCTTGTGCCTTTTTTCTGGCATTCCAGTTATTTTTCAATACTTTTATATACTTCTTTGTTCTTTTTTTCCTCTGGCTTTGCTTATGGTGTCTGGCTATCCAGAATTTGTTTTTGGGAGAAAGCTTTCTTCTTTGGAAAAAGAGATTTTTGAGATTGTGCTCCAAAACTGGCCTGTTTCTGCGCTTGAAATTGCAGAGCATTTGTCAGAGGAAATTTCTCAGGATTCCAAAAAAAAGCTGAGCACCAAGTACTCTTATTATCTGAAAAAGCTTGTTGACAAGCGCCTTTTATTGTCAAAGCGTGTTGGCAATGCTTTGATTGTCTGGCCTGTTCAGGCTGAAAAGTACAGGGCTATTGACCATATTTTGCGGAGTGAGCATTAGTGTTAAATCCTTTTTTTGACAAGTTTGTTTTTACCAATGGCTTGAAATTCAGGCATAATAATTTTTTTCTTATTAACCTGCCTTTTTTTATTGTGCCTGTTGAGGTTCTTGCAGGGCTTCTGGATAATTCCGACAATGAGTTTAATAAAAAGCTTTATTATTCTTTGAAGGAGTCTGTGAAAAAGCGTTTTATGAAGCAGATGTCCCGGGAGTTCGGATTGAAGGGCGAGAAAATGATTGGTTTTTTGGAAAAGTTTTTTTCTGCTTCCGGATGGGGCAGTGTAAAGCATGTGGACTTGAATTTTCAGAAAACCGAGGCCTTGGTTTCCGTTTCCAATAATCCTTTTTCTTCTTTTATAAAGTCTTCCAAACAGCCTGTTGATCATTTGCATCGCGCTGTTTTTGCCGGATTGTTTTCCTCTGCTTTTGGAAAGGATGTCGAGTGTGTTGAGGTTAAGTGTTCTTCTTTGGGCAATGAAACCTGCGAGTTTGTTGTAAGGCCACAGTCAATGTTGGACTTAAAAAATCCGAATACGAGAAATCAGGTGAATTTTAATGCCTGAACCGACTATTTTTGCTTTACCTATAAGTTTAAATATTTCAAACAAATTTAATATATTCAGACAGGTGATTTGTTAATGCTGCGTACTAAAACAGGAATTCAGGGCCTTGATAAGGCTTTAAAAGGCGGTTTTCCGGAAGGAAATGTTGTTCTGGTGTCCGGGGGAGCGGGAACCGGAAAGTCTACTTTGTGCATGCAGTACTTGATTAATGGCGCCAAGCTTTTTGGAGAAAAAGGCCTGTATATTTCCACTGAACAGGATTTGGAAGAGCTGCAAAAACAGTCTTCTGCTTTTGGCTGGGATCTTGATGAACTGCAGAAAAAGGGACAGATTAAGATTTTGTTTTTTGACATTACTGCCGGAGATGATTTTTTAAAAAAGGTTGATGCTGTTGTTGCGTCTTTTAAGCCTAAAAGGCTTGTTATTGATTCCATGACTACTTTGACAGATGCCTTAATGATTTCGGGTGTCGGAGAAAAAGAGTCTTTTTCTCTGGTGCAGGTTGCTGAAACAGTCTCTCCTATTCCAAGAACAGAGCAGATAATGGCAAAAACAATTTTGTACAATCTTATCAAGGAGATTAAAAAATACAAGCTGACTACTTTGCTGACTTCAGAGCTTTACGAGGAATTTGCCCGCTTATCGGCAGATGGAATTTCAGAGTTTATTGCAGACGGCGTGGTCCTGCTTTATTATTTGGGTGCAGGCACAGCAACTTTCAGAACCTTAAGAGTCAGGAAGATGCGTTACACTGACCATGAAAAGGCATCGCTTGCGTGTGAAATCACTCCCAAAGGAATTGAAATTAAGGAACAGGACCTCAGCCTCTAAAATAAAAAAAGAGGCTTTTTTGAATGGCAGAATTTTTTTTAAACGAAATTATTTTTTCAAGCGCATTAATAACCTGGCTGTTTTTCATCATAGCATATGCCATTCTTGGGGGCGGAATAAAATTTATTGATGATGCTTTTGATGAAAAAACCTTTAAGCTTCGAAATGCAATTCTTTTGGCTCCGCTTTTGGGAATTTTTTGGGCTTATTTAATGACTCTTTCTCCGGCTTCTGCAACCATTCTTGGTGCAGTTGTAATAGCGGTTTTTCTCAAAGGAAAGATTGACAATATTGCGCACCAGCTTGGAATTTTAAGCATTTTTTTTGTTTTGTTTATTTTTGGGTTTTTGCATTTTTTGTGGATTCCTTTGGTTATTCTTGTGATTGGGGGTTTGATTGATGAGTTTGGAAATGATTTTGTTGACAGGCGTTTGAATACTCCTGCTCCCTTGTATTTGTTTTTTGAGTACAGGTTTTTTTTAAAGCTTGTTATTTTAGGGTTTGTGATTTTTATGCCTCTTGAGTTTCCTTTATACTTGTTTTTTGCTTTTTTGGCTTTTGATATTGCCTATGCGCTTGTAATGAAGATTAGTGATAATATCGGGCATAACCGAAAGTTTTTTTATCATAAGAATGGCAATGGTTTATTGGGAAAGGTGTTTTTTAATGAAAAGGGATGAGGTCAACAAGGTTTTGAATGATTTGCTTAGATTAGAGGATGTTTTGGCGTGCATGCTTTCTCGAAAGGGCCTGGAGGGAGTGATTCCTCAGGGCATTAAGCTTAAGAATGCCGATTTTTGGATTCTTTTGAAAAAAACAACGGATAAGGTTTTTGAATTGATTGGCAGGTTTTATGACCAGAAACTTGACCGCTTGTATTTTGAAATGGGCCAGTATACTGTTATTGTTGCCACTATTAGCAGGGATGTAGCCTTAATAGTGGTAATTCCTTCTCTCGCGAACATGGGCTTGTTGGATGTTGAGATTGAAAACAGCAAGCGTAAGATTGTTGAGATTATGTCCAAGTCCGCTTAGTTTTTTTTCTTTTGTGCATTCTTGCAGGCATTTTTCCTTGCATCTGCCTTGTTCTTTGCTTATTATTGCAAGCCCTGTTTGTTTTTCCTGTATTGCTCCTGACACTGTCAGCAAGGCTATTGCCATGAACACGATTGCTATGCGTAGCAAGTACTGTTTCAAATCACACACACTCTTTTTTTTTATCAGAAATCTTAAAATTCGCCATTTTTTTTCTGAGATTAGAGTGAAAGAGCAAAAAGCTTTTTAACCTTGCTCTGCCAGATTTCCGGTTTTTACCAGAAATCGGAGAGAATTAAATATTTGTCTAGTGTTTATTATTTAGGTCTTTTAATGTCACTCAAAGCGATGTTTTGGTGGTTGGAGCCGGTGTTTCCGGTTCTGTTTCGGCTTTGAAGCTTGCCAAAGCCGGCTTTAATGTTGTTTTGGCAGAGCGTGAGAAGAAAATCGGAGCCCATTCTAATACTAAAGTGGATATTACAGAAAACAAGGATATTGAGCATATTATTAAAGAATTAAAACTAAGGTTTGCAGGGCGTTCCAACAAATCCAAATGGTTTTCTCCGCATAATGATTTTTTGTTTGAATCCAGGGTTCATGATTTGTTTGTCAAGCGCGGCCCTGACAGTGATTCTTTTGATGTTGTAATTGCAAAAGCCGCTGTTAAGGCCGGGGCCGAGCTTTTTTTGAGTTCTCAGGTCAAGGATTTTAATTTTGTGCATTCTGATTTTGTCAAATCCGTTGTTTTGAAAAAGAACGGCAAAAAGCTTTTGGTTTTTCCGAAGTTTGTTGTATGTGCTGACGGTTCAGAGTCTTCTTGCCTTAAATTGAGCGGTTTGAACAAGACTCAGGGAAAAGGGGTTGAGATTGTTGGCTTTGGCATTATTGCAGAAAATCTTGGCTTGCCTGTAAAGCAGACTCACATCTTTTTTGATTCCGAGCTTATTCCGGGAGGCTATTTTTTTGTTGGAAAAGCGCATCGTGGTTTGGGAGTTGCTTCTATTGTTTTGAACAAGGCTAAGATTAATGGTTCTTTGAAGAAGTATTTTGATGCTTTTGTTAAATCCAATGATGTTGTTTCTAAAATGCTTTCTAATGTAAATGTTTTGAATTTTTTTAAGGGTTCTTGTAAAACTGTTGCTTTGAAACAGCATTTTCGCGGGAATGTTGCTTTGGTTGGTGATGCTGCAAGAGTTATGGATCCGGTTTTTGGGTATGGTGTCAGGCCAGCTATTCTTTCCGGATATCTTGCTGCTCAGGCCCTTGAAAAAAGCCTTTCAAAAAACAGGAATTTTTTGTTTGAGTATGAGCGGAATCTTAATCAAGATTTGTTGTTTGATGAGAATTTTAATCATTTTTTGCGCAGGGTTTTTGACAGGCTTGATAATTCTGATTTGGATTTTATTGTTGAATCTGCGCACAACACCCACAAATTTCGGAATCTTGACATTGTTTTGGAAAAGCCAGGAGAGCACAAAAGAGTGTTTTTAAAAGCCTCTTTGAGAAAACCGGTTAAAACCCTCAAAATAGCCAGAAAAGTGTTATTAGAAAGATTGTTTCCGTATTATTAGGCGAATGCTATATGCATTAATTCTTTCTTTTTTTTTAATAGGGTTCTTGTTTTCTTGTTAAGTATCCTGTTTGGTATTCTTGGTTTTGTTTCTTCTTCTGTTTTTCTCAGCAATTCCAGTATTTTTGGCTTGTCCTGTGAATTGTCAATGCCGCGCAATGGAAGTATTGCAAGCACTGTTGAAGGAAACTTTTCCAAAATTTCTTTGCTTAAAATGTATTTCATGCACCCCGCCTTTTAATTCATCTTGCAATGCCTATTATAGGTAAGAGTTCTCTTAGGTTTTTGATGTCTCCTTTTCCTTCTCGCTTTAATAGAATTCCTTTTATTCCTGCTTTTTTTGCGCCTTTAATGTCTTCTTCTGTCTTATCCCCAACAACAATTAGCTGGCTTGGTTTTAGTCCTGATTTTTGTAGTGCTATTTTGAAAAGCATTCCTGTGGATTTTGGTTGTTTGATTTCATGAGAAGCGATTACAAAGTCAAAAAACTGGCTTATTTTTTTGTTTTCTAGAATATAATCTACTTTTGGCTTATGTGCGTTTGTTATGAGAAATATTCTCTTATTTTCTTTTTTTAATTTGTCAAGTACTTCTATCGCTTCTGGAAAGAGATTGCATTCTTCTGTTATTTCTCTCCATTTTTTCCTGTCAAAATGTTCAAGCTCTTTTGCTGTCGCGTTTATCTTGTATTTTTTGGCGAGTTTTTTTAGAAAAAAACCATATTCGTGTATTTCAGTGTTTTTT
>Ga0066639_10005075_pt1 | contig 11137 bp, 18 predicted proteins | sample CryGeyCG2114_010_2_FD_59504 | JGI IMG/M metagenome (GOLD analysis project Ga0066639, IMG submission 59504) | Groundwater microbial communities from aquifer - Crystal Geyser CG10_big_fil_rev_8/21/14_0.10 | ecosystem: Environmental > Aquatic > Deep subsurface > Groundwater | place: USA: Utah... | reverse complement strand
CACTTGATGAACTACACGATACGGCAGAGCGAGAAGGACCAAAGATGAACTACAAGGCTGTGAAGGATGGGTTAGAACTTAATGGCTCTCCAGTTTGGTTCACAGATTTTTGTAATAACTATTGCAGATGAGAAAGTGCCCCTGCGAAGATTTGAACTCCGGCTTCAAGCTGTCTGCAACATATTCCGCAAGCTTGCGTCCTATTTGCCTTGTTTTTCAACATCCAGGCTAGACGACAGGGGCAATGAAGGAATAAAACTGGAAGCTCTTTAAAAAGTTAATGAATTATTTCACTTCCATAAAATAAGTAATAATCTGAGCTGCTTCAGTAAAATCACGTAAAGCTTCACACAACTTTGCTGTTGTTTCTAGTCCTCCTTGTGTTATACTGATTAATGGATAGGTCTGCGTGTTTCTTAATGTAAAGTACGGGTGGGTAATAGTAGACTCTGGATATAGATAATCATCTTGAAAGGTTTTTGGTACAGTCTCAAGCGCTGTTCTATTTTTTACAAGAATTCTGTTAACAACCAATGAATCACCCTTGAAATAATCTTCAAGAGCACTTATGACATTCAATAAAACTTTTTTTCTATTCAGATTATCAAATTTACCTATTCGAGGCCAATCCTGCTCTTTAATTAACGGGTGATATTCAGAAACAATACCTTTATCTTGTAATGCAGATGAGAACGCTATCCATTTTTGTTCATCTACTTTATCATTTGGAGCAATACTAACTCTTTTCCTAGAATAATCTATGTGTACGGATCCTTCTAATTCTCTGATTCCTATAAAAGGAATTGCATCTAAAAAAGACCCAGAAACATCTTCTAAAACTGAAATGGGCATGTTACCATAGTAAACGTCAGATTCTATCTCTGAAAGCCTTATATCATTTTTTCTTAAGGGGTTTTGTGGTCCTGTCCTAAGTAAATAACGAGCGCAGTCTCTGAAACTAGAGTCAACAGCGATCCATGCGTGTTGATTTTCTCCTAGTTTTACACTTAAATCTCTAAAAAAGTCCAGAGAACCATAGTAATGTCGAACTGGTGATTGATCGACATCAAAAGGATTTTGAGGAAGTCGTCTATCAGTAATTCTTTGTGTGGGATAGCGTTCAGCTTCCTCAAAATCAGCTTGATATGCCCGGATCTGCGCACTATCGATAGGACTTACCAATTCTTCTACTGATCCATGACCGTAAGGAACTTTCCAATAATGGAATAATTTTCCGCCATATATTACAAAATTTTTCCTATATAAAGATCCAATTTGTGTCTGAGCAACACCTAAATCATTTTCGTGCACGCACTCTTCTTCAATAGAGAATGACCCACCATATTTTGGATTGTCAAATCTTACATTTGTCTTGAAATATCTTCCAGGAGGATGGTTCCAGTTTCTAAGCTCATCATGCCATTCTTTAGACATAAGTTCAATATTTTCTACCACTCCTTCTAATTGAACTGGTTTTACTTTAATTCTCTCTCTTATCTGGTAGGTCATAATACTCTCTTAAACCTCTAAACAACCTAGAGCCATATTTAGTAGTATTCTATAAAAATCTTTGGACGATTAGAGACTATTTCTTAATCTCTGCGCCGCCAGCGGGAAGAAATTTAGAAATCTCATCCAGGTCTCCGCCTTTGAGCTTGTGCTTGATCTTCTTGGCCAGAACCCCTTTATTTTCTTTCCCGGGCATAACTAATACAACATTTGTGGTCTGTTTCTCGATCGCTGATGCCGGTCCGCCGATGATCTCTTCTCCTATCAAGCCGATGGCGTATTCTAATTTAGGATACAAGTACTGAGTCTTGCCGTAGACCATGAAACTTCCTTTAGGAACATATTCGCCGGGTTTGGCTTCTTTAGTGACTTGCTCCGGTTTTACATAAAAAACATCAGCAGTAGTATGGCCTAATTTCCAGGCTCTTGAGTAAGCTGCCACGGCCTGCGCGGCTTCTTTGATGGTCTGCTCTCCAGCTTCCTGGCCGTTCTTGATGACGAAAAATGGCGATCCGGCCATGTCGGTGTGCAGGACGATATCATTTTTGTCGGTGTGTTTCTTGATCACTAGTTCATTAGAGGTGGCATCTTTTCCGCCGATGCAGAGAAATCCTTCTGAGGAGATGAACCAGTGGAATTTCTCGTACCATTCCCGTTTCTTTTCTTTTTTTGCCTGTTTTTCTGCCTGTTCTTCTGTAAATTTTGTTTCTTGCTTGAGCGCCAGATCTAGTTTTTTCTTGGTCTCCTCTAGTGCTTTTTTAGCTCCTTCTAATTTCTTCTTGGCTTTCTTGGATTCTTCAAAGTATCTTGAGGCATTTTCTTCCACGGATTTGCTCAAGTCGAATTCAATTTCCATAATGCTAAAAAGAGTGGAAAGGTATATAAAAATGCTTCTTAAAAATAACATCATGGAAGATATTGATTTCCCCAAACCCAAACTGCACTTGTTTGTCTGCGTCAATGATCGGACAGGAATGTCTCATAATGATAAGCCCAGCTGCGGTCCCCGGATCAAGGCTGAGGACGTGAAGAACGTGAAGGAATGGATCCGTGCTGAAGGACTGACTACACAAGTGTATTGCACCAAAGCGCAATGCTTAGGATTCTGTAACCCAGAAGGAAGTGTTGCGGTAATCTATCCTAAAGGAAGATTTGTGAAAGGGATCCAGAATGCGGAAGATCTGAAAATGATTATTAAGGAAGAGTTGTGATCAACAAGGCCGTACATTCTCTACTACAAAGGCCTGATCGATGCAAACTTCTTCTGTATCATAAGGAATTATTTTTGGGGAAATTTTCACCTGCCGTATCTCGCCCGAAGCTGTGGCATCGTAGGGAATCCTGCCTAGATATACTGCAGCTTTCCCCATCTTGGCATCATTCAGTTCAAAGCTCTCTGCTTTCTGAGTGCCGATGATGTTGACGATAATCCCATTGACATTGATGTTAACGCCGTTTTCCACTGAGAAAGAAAATACTTTCTGGGCAGCGTTGTAACATACTTGTTCTTGTCCGCCGATAGCAGAGAAGCGAAGGCCAATGTCTACCGCGCATTCCGCTTCTTCCTCCACTTGCGCGCTTCCCAGGTTCATCACTACCACGCCGACAGCTACCGCAAAAGAAACTAGCAAGAAGCCGATCATCAGCGGAGCGATTCCTTCTTTAGTGCGCGGATGCATGTTGGGTCTTCCAATGGGTTTTTCCTTTGTGGAGAATTTCAGTGACTCGGCTGGTAGGGATAAAGACTTCATAATCCTTGTCTACAAATATCATGAATCCTTTTTCGATCTTTTTTAATTTCTTGGCTTCGTACAGTAGTTCTTTATTTTTCAGCCGGTCATGATATCTAATGTGGAAGAGATGCTTCTCCGGATGCTTGTGCACGGTTTCAAGGGCTATCTTGACCGGGTCAGCAGGTTCCCAGAAGGGATTAGTCTCTTTGAAAATCACTCCTGAGAGAGAAAGCAGGAGTATGCCTACTGCCAAGCTGACCAAAGGGTTTACTAAAGGACCAAGGTTTCCGACTCCATCCCAGACTCCGGCCCAAAAGAATACTACTCCTATAATAGAAAATAGTCCCCAAAAATAATGCTTGAATCCTTCCATGATCGCCATCCTAAAGCCTCCAGTATATCTTTCCTTGATACAATATTTCTTTCACCCGAGAGACGGGGACGAACATCTCCTGTTTCTGGCGGGGAGGCGCTATCACTAATGCTTCTTTCTCCATCCTATGTATCCATCCGGCAGGAATGGTAACCAGTTGTTTCTTATTCTTGTCATAATATTTTACCTCAAACTTCTCCTTCTGTGGGCTGGTATATACTTGGCGCAAGGTCCTGTTTATCGCTTTCTGGATCCCCCCCAGCGGGTCGAGCGTCAGCAGCTCATTGAAAATGAACCCGGAGATGATAAGCATGGAAGAGCCGATGAATAAAAATACGAAAGGATCACTGAGCGGAACAAAGATCGTCTCTGCAAGGACATAGATGCCTTCCCAAACTCCTTTCCAGACGAAGATTATCGCTACAGCAGAGTACAATATGGACAAAAAATGTTTATCTTGTTCGCGGAGAACCATCTTAACCTCTTTTGATGATTGTAAAGAAATTGATTATAAATATCTTTCTGTTGAGAAATTTGAATCAAGTCATTCCACTGGTGTTTCACTGGTGGTGGTCACGAGCATTTTGACAAAAAGGAATTTTTGTAAAATCGATTTACTTCAGTGTGAATAGTAGTAGTGCTTTCCGCGTTCTACCAACTGGGTCTCGATCTTTTTCGGCTTGAAATATTTTTTGACAAATTGGACCACTTTCTTAGGATCAAATTTTCCGCAGCTGTAGACATCGACAGAAACAAAATCAGTCTTAGTGAGAGTGTGGATGACAATCGATGATTCTACTAAAGGAACCCAGCCGCTCAAACCTGCCTTGTCAGGATATTTTTTCCGGTCAGTCCGGAAAACCTGTGGGGGGGCCTGTTTTTCCATGCCGATGAAATCGACTAACTTGTCCAGAAAACTGTAACAATGCTCCAAATCACTGCAGGCTCCTTCTTTTGTATTATAACAGTCTACCAGCAATTCATAGCCAAATACTCTTTTTTGTCTCTTCTTCATGTTATACGTTCTATTTCCTTTCTTCTATATACAATGCGTAATCCTTGGCTTTGAAAAATTTCTTGCAGAACTGGGCTACTTTTTTTGCTGAGTAAGTCCTGCAACTGAAGATATCGATGAAAGCCCGGCTTCCTTTTTCGTCAAAATGAGCGATGATGGTGCTGGTCTCGATAAACTGCATCATGGAATATCCGCGTAATTTTCCGTGCCCGAAGCGTTTTATCTCTGTCGGGCCTACCCGGTGCATCTTCAATTCTTTAGTCAGTCCGCGGACAAAACGCCGGACGGCAGCCGGACTTTTGATTAAACTAGGATCGCAGCCATGCAAATCCAGGCTGGTGGAACGTCCCCACCACCAATCTTTTTTTGCCATAAATTCCTTGTAATGACTGGAAGATATAAATATATTTCGCATTGGTTTATTTACTTGCAGGTAGTTAATAAAGGCAATATTTATAAATGAAAAGATTTTTTTCTCATTATAATAGTAAAATGAGGCTTATAAAAATGAAGAGAATTGTCGGAAAAATTGAAATTGATTATGATCATAAAGATAGGCTTCCTAGAAGCAGATTCGATGCATACATACCGCATAGTTCCATAACACATCCATACCTTGAAGTAATTTCAGAAGCTCATGGTAAACCTTTTTTATATAAATTTCCTTCTTCGTGTAAATCACTTAGAAAGGATATGATTTTTCCCACGACAATAGCCGACCTTTATGTACGAAAATAAGTGGTAGGTCTAAAAAATAGACCAGAAAATTGAATTAACTTCAGTAATCATACCTGTATGTAATGAGCAAGAATATATCAGGCAGACAATAGAATCTTTTAGAAAACAGACATTTAGCGGTAAAAGGTGGAACGTCCCCACTACCAATCTTTTGAACTCATGAGCTTGGAAAGAAAGAGATGATATAAAAGTTTTTGGATGGATGAGTTCTTACTTAGGAGTGGTCATCTTTAGAAAACTTTATAAAGAAAAACTTGGTTTTTAACTATGAAAGGGGGGAGACTGAAAATGATATATTTAGAACAACATATGATTGATTACATTGAAGGCGCGGTTAGGTATGCGAATGGGATACGAATCGAAGAAAAGCCAATCGCAGAGTATGATCCTACTGAATTGTGGATAAGCCTACCTCCTATCTTGGAACCTAAACCTAGGGCTAGCGCAGAAGAGATAGATTGGATTAGGGCTTATTTGGATTAATTGGTGTTGAAATAGGGGAATACTATGCTGCCACAAATTAAGTATTATAATTTGAAATCGAGAAGACTGGTACCTGATTTAGAAAAAATTTTAAACAGATATTTTTCGAATGATCAGCAGAACGTTCCTCTTCTGGAAGCACCGGAAAGTTATCGCCAAAATGGCTCAGTATTGTCTGATGCTTCTGTTGATGCATTTGAAATTCTTTATTCTCATCAGCAGGTAAAGAAAAGAAATTGGTTGCTGCTGGGCAGACCCTCGCAGGTGAGTATTGAGTTGGTTGTAAGTGGAGATGTGTCTCACTTCAATTCATTGACTGAAGATTTAAGAACTGTGAAATTTGAAATTACCAAGATCAAATCGATTACTAAGGCTGCATTTAATTTTACTACTAAGGGTTATAAAGGAGGAGTACGATTTTCAAGATTTGAGGAACATATACCATTTTATAACCATAGTGGTCCTGAAATTTTAACTGCATTTTATGATGAGATTAGAACATATATCTCTTCTGCCAAACTCGATGTTAATAGATCAGAAAAAATATCTGTAGTCAAAGATAATGAAGCATATAAAGCTAAAATCTATTGCGGTAATGTTCTCTTTTGCGGACCAGTTAAAGATGTTCTTACAATGAGGGAATTCGTCTTGAAAAAAGGACACGGTATAAACATTGCTCAACAAAGTCTAATTTTTTCATAATTAAAAAATGGATCTCTTCGAACTAAAACGGGAACAGGCACGATTGTCGTATCGGGTTAAGCTAGAGGATGCTTTTCAGGAAATAAAGACCATCGGGGCAGTGGAGTGCCAAGTTCTCGGTAATAAGTTATTAGCCTCTGTGGTGGTCTGTGAATTTCCTTCGTTCAATGTTAAAGAACATAAGACCTATGTCTTAGACAATCCGCTTCCGCACAAGCCAGGATTTACTGCGTATAGAGAGATGCCGGCGATCATGGAAGCGTTCAACCAATTGGATGAAGAACCCGATCTATTGTTGGTAAAAGGTGAAGGAGTCTTACATCCGCGGAAATTAGGCATCGCTTCGCATCTGGGATTACAACTGAATATACCAACTATCGGAGTACAGGATAAATTGACGTTTGGAGAATTACGGGATGGTAAGGTGCTGATCAAGGGGGAAGTATTAGGATTCGAGATCAAGACTAAAGAATTCTCTAACCCATTGTATGTATCTCCGGGGCATAATGTGTCAGTAGAAACTGTCTTGAAAATTATTCCGCAGATGATTGTGCTTCCACATAAATTGCCGGAACCATTGCATCTTGCCCATAAGCTGGGAAGGAAGACCCTTAAAGTGCGGAAAAGCGCAATCAGCGCTTCGGAGACTCCGCACTTTGGGGCGCAGAAGGATCTTTCAGGTCCTTCTCGCGTGACGAGGAAGAAAGAATGAGTCCGCGAATACATTTTATCGGAACTGTACATGGCGACCCTTTGGGTGCGCAACGCTTAGAGAAAGCATTAGAATGCGAGATACCAACAATCCTTACTCTTGAGTGCAGCCGCGAATTGATTAATTATATAGAAAATGAAGGCATTCCAGCGATGCATCGAAGAATAGAGTCTTTAGATCTTTCTGATGAAGAAGCTGAATGTCTGAAGAATGATTTTGGAAAAATCGAATATGAGATAGAAATAACCAGACAATACGCTTTTAGACATAATGTTCCCCTCCACTATATCGATCATCCTTCTGTGGTAAAAAGCCCAAAAAGAAAAGTCTCTCAATTTATGAAGTTGTCTGCAGATGATCTTAGAACGTTTCTTAATCCTTCTTCTTGCAGAGGAACAAATCGTATTTATCTCTCCTATCAAAAGTTATTCAGCAGTTTTGATGGTTCTGAACAGCAAGAGGCAGATTTGAATGCACATCATTTCGGGCTCTGTGATGCCTACATGGCACAGAAACTCGAAAAAATTCTCGAATCTGGCGCTCGGGTGGTGCATGTAGGTGGTATCGGACATTGCTTACAAGATGCGCAGGGTAGAACATTATTTTCCAAATTACGGAAGTACAATCCTACAAGAGAAACGTTGAAATGGTATGATGAAATATGAACTTGAAAGAAAAAGTTGAGGATCTGTATGTCGCGCTGGTAGGAAATAAATTGACACTTGCCGGAAATACTATAGGGTTTGCTGGATTATATGGTGCACAGACTAATCTGGCTGCAGTTACGGCCCTCATTGGATTTGGTGTTTCTGCTGTCACTTCCTGCGGCATAGCTACTGTCGAATATTATCGTAGAACTGAGGATCTCATAAAGAGAAGAGGGAGACTAGACCCGCGAACAGTTGAATTATGGATAGAACATACTACTTTGAATGGAGCAGTACTCGGCTATTGCCAACAGCAAGGCATATATTTGGCAGCAAAAAAATATGATCAGTTGGAAACCTTTACGAAAGTTAGAGAAAAATGTTCCAAGGTAAAGATACCGCATTTTTAGAAGATGAAACCGAAACCACAACAACAACTTGAAGAATTAGTAGCTGAACAAGATGCTATCTCAGAGATGGAATATGAAATTGCACATTCTTATCGTGAGACTGCTGATCTTTCTCAGAGATTGAATATTCCGAGAGATGTGCAGGGATTAGTTGGATTATTGGAAGAGAGGAAGGGATATTTGCAAGAAGTAAATCTAGAATATCATTACTATCACGAAACCTGTGGGATTTTTACTGGAGGTATTGCTGGTGCAGTTGGTACTCTTATAGCTACATGTGTATATGGGCTTTATTATGGTTTTTCAGATATCTCTTGGGTGGTGAGTTTTATAGTTACTGGTCCAGTACTTGGTTATTTTATAGGCAAAAAGATAGGGAAGAAAGAAAAGGAAAAGTTCCAACGACAAAAAATAGAAAATGCGCCATTGATTGAAGCACTCGATCAAAAGCTCTCTTACTATGAAACACAAGCTTCAGTTGGCGCTATTGTCTTAACCACACAAAAACCAATACCAAATTGTCCTGACATAGATTTACCGGGAAAATATTGGTTAGGGCATGTAAATCATCTAGATGGCAAATCTTATCTTTACCACAATTTTAAAGATCCAGTATGGGGCTTAGAGATGACCAAGTGCAGCGACTTTGAACCAGAAAAAGTGGTTGCAGTCTTAAGGCCGAGGGAATATCTTAGCTTAGAAGATCTCAAAGCATTATCCTCCTCTGGGGCTGCAGTTCTTTTTGAACGTGAGGAAATGGGGGGATGGCCAGAAGGATGTTATGGTTTTTTAGGCGCGATAAATGCTAGTCCCCTAGTTGAAAATACTATTAGTCTATATACTGAATCCACATGTCAAACTGGTCAAGGGCATTTAATTATCGCCAAAAATAATGGGGAATTTTATAACGAAGGTAAAGTTGCTCCAAGATTATTAGTCCCAGAAATCAAACTGAGATTTATCCCTTAGTTTTTCGTAGCTTCTTGAACAACTCTTCTTCCGTCCCAAAAAGATTTTTCTCTTTCGTGACTTTCAAGAATCTTTTAACTATAGAAAATCACTTTAATAACCGTAAGATTATCTAATCTAAAGTGATTTTCTTATTAGGAAATAACTTTGGTAAAGCTTTTCGTGAAACCTACGAAAATTAAAGTTATTTCCTATAATTTAGTTCTTCTCTAGTAATTTCAGTTTCTCCAACCATGATTTTATCTCATTAACTTTTCTAGGATTTAATGAAAGATGCTCGTCAGAACCTTTTCCAGTTCTCTTAGATGATAATAATATCCATCCATCATTGGTTAGTTCTTTCAAAACTCTTTCAACAACCTTCATACCTTTATGAGTGTTGCGGTAATGTTCGGGAATTCCTTTGGTTACAAAATCTAACGGGGTATGTTTTCCACCCCAGATATTGCTGCGAATTAGTCTTTCGAGAATGAGTTTTTTGACGATATCTGTTTCTTCCACAACTATTTTTTCAATAACTCATTAATATTTTTAACTTGATATTGTTGTACATTGATGTATAATGACGAAAGATTTAAATAAAATCTTGATTTTTAGCTTAATATGGCCGACGAATCTATTTTTTTGGATCATGTAGGAGACACTCCACGAATGAGGATACTTCAGTACTTGATAGAAGGACGTGACTTTGATTATACTCTTACTGACTTACTTAATGCCGCTGTTAGCTGGGGAACGTTAAACACGCTAGTGCCAAAGCTTCTGGAATTGGGAATTGTAATTAAAACAAGAAAAATAGGAAGAGCAACTCTCTACAAAATTAATAATGATAATCTGGTTGCGAGACATTTGATTGAATTGCATGGTAATTTGCTTCTAGCAAGACTTGACCAATTGGAAGGGCAAAATAAAAAAGTCGAACTATTGCATTAATTCGTTTCACTACATCTCAAACAATTTCTCTTTGTTTTATTAGTTTATCTTCAACTCATCTTTACTCACCAGAAACCTTTATAAATCCAAAATGAAACATTCTACCCGAAAAGAGGATCATTTATAATGACTATAATCAACCGGATCACCATCCACGGCTTCAAGAGCTTTGCGCATAAAACTGAAGTCCCTCTGGATGGAAAGTACAACTGTATTCTGGGGCCGAATGGGTCGGGAAAGTCGAATGTAGGCGACGCTTTATGCTTCGTCTTAGGCCGCCTCTCTGCGAAATCCATGCGGGCAGAAAAGGCTTCTAATCTTATCTTCAATGGAGGCAAGGACAAAAAACCTGCTTCTTCTGCCTATGTGGAGATCGCCTTCGACAACCAAAACAAGACTTTTCCTGTCGATGCAAAGGAGATCGTGGTCAATCGGGCCGTCAACAAAGATGGAGGCAGCACTTATCGGATCAATGGACAGAAAAAGACCCGTACGGAAGTCTTAGATACCTTAGCAACCGCTAAGATAAATCCGGAAGGATATAATATCATTCTCCAGGGCGATATCACTCGATTTGTTGATATGCCGACGATGGAACGGCGCAAGATCATCGAAGAGATCAGCGATGTTTCCATCTATGAAGAAAAGAAACATAAAGCGCTTTTGGAATTGCAGAAAGTAGAAGAAAAGCTCAACAATGCCGATATTATCCTGGCGGAAAGGAAGACTTATCTCAAAGAGCTGAAGAAGGACCGCGATCAGGCGCTGAAGTTCAAGGAACTGAAGGACAGGATCGATTCTAACAAGGCAACCTATCTTCATGTGCAGATGAAGGAGCGTGAAACAATCAAGGAAACGCATGATGCCGAGGTGGCGAAGCAGCAGGAGAAGATCAAGGTCTTGGAAGAGAAGG
>Ga0066639_10005073_pt1 | contig 11138 bp, 18 predicted proteins | sample CryGeyCG2114_010_2_FD_59504 | JGI IMG/M metagenome (GOLD analysis project Ga0066639, IMG submission 59504) | Groundwater microbial communities from aquifer - Crystal Geyser CG10_big_fil_rev_8/21/14_0.10 | ecosystem: Environmental > Aquatic > Deep subsurface > Groundwater | place: USA: Utah... | reverse complement strand
ACAGAAATAATTCCTACTGCCGCACACTTTGGAACAAACATGGATTTATTAATTGAAGCAATAGAAAAAAACATTCCTTCCCCAAAAATTGATTCAAAAACTCCTGCAAAAATGTATGTAGCAAGAAGTTTTGACATAAACAAACCAGGAACAAACCCAAAAGATTTACTTGGAGGCACATTAGGAGGAACAATAATTCAGGGAACAATAAAAGAAGGAGATGAACTGGAAATAAGCCCTGGAATAAACAATAAAAAAACAAAAATAAAAATAATTGAATTAAATATTGCAGAAGGAAAAATAAAAGAAGCTTTTCCAGGCGGATTAATTTCAATTAGAACATTACTTGATCCAAACTTAACTAAAAATGACCAAATGAAAGGAAACATAATAGGAAAAATCGGATTATTACCAGAAGCAATATCAGATATTAAAATGAAAATAAATTATTTTAAAAGAGAAATAATTGAAACAAAAACAAACTTAAAACAAGGAGAATTAGTTGTATTAAGCGCAGGAACAGCAACAACAGTTGGAAACATTATTTCAATAAAAAAAGACATAATTGAAATTGCATTAAAAGTACCAATAACAATAGAAAAAAAACAAAATATTGCAGTAAGCAAAAAAGAAGGAGCAAGATGGAGATTAATTGCCTATGGTTCAATTGACTAAAATTGCATTAGACACAAATATGCTGATGGCAATAGGAGAATTAAAAATCGATGTGTTTGAAGAAATAAAAAACCAAATAGCAAACCCAGAGTTTTTTGTTCCAGAAGCAGTCATAGAAGAATTACAGGCTCTAAAAAAAATAAACAGAACAAAAAAAATTAATGCAGAAATAGCAGAAATATTAATTAAAAAACACTGCAAAATAATAAAAAACAAAGAAAAAAAAGCAGATAAAATAATGGAAGAATTAGCAGAAGAAAATTATATTATAGCAACAAATGACAAAAAATTAAGAACAAAAATAAGAAAAAAAGGGTTTAAAACAGCATTCGTAAGACAAAAAAAGATGATTGTTATTGAATAAATAAGGAGGAAAAAAACAATGTATGCCATAATTTCAATGAAAGACACAGTAAGGGTCCCGCCAAAAGAATTTGGAGGAAACTTAGACAAAGCAATCTTAAAAATACTTAAAGAAGAATACGAAGGAATAGTAGATGAAAGCATAGGAGTTATTGTAGCAGTATTAGAAGTAGAAAAAGTAGGCGAAGGAAAAGTAATTCCAGGAGACGGATCAGCATATTATGCATCAGAATACAAAACAATAGTCTATAAACCAGAACCAAAAGAAGTAGTTGAAGGCACAATAACAGAAATAACAGAATTCGGAGCATTTGTAAGAACAGGACCAATAGAAGGACTGATTCACGTAAGCCAGATAATGAACGATTATATAAATTATGACGCAAAAGGACCAGCATTTATCGGAAAAGAAACAAACAAAAAACTTGGATTAGAAGACAAAGTAATAGCAAGAATAGCTACCTGCAGCCTAAAAGGAAACATTCCAAACTCAAAATTAGGATTAACAATGAGACAACCAGGATTAGGAAAAGAAGAATGGCTTGCAATTGACCTAAAAATAAAAGAAAAAAATAAAAAAGCAAAAGCAGCAAGAATTCCTCCTGCTGAAACCGGAAAAAAAGAAAAGAAAAAATAAAGGTGATTAAATGGGTAAAGGAAAAGCATGCAGAGAATGCAGAAAAGTAATAGAAGAAGGAAACAATTGTCCTAACTGTGAAGGAACAAGTTTTACAACATTCTGGAGAGGATATGTAATAATAACTAACCCTGAAAAATCAGAAATAGCACAAAAAATGGGCATAACAAAAACAGGAAAACATGCATTAAGATTAAGCAGATAAAAAAAGGTGAAAAAAATGAAAGTTGAAATAACAAACACAAAAAGCAATCCATTGCTTTCAAGAGAAGAAATAGAATTTAAAGTAACAGAAACAAACACAACCCCAAAAATACAGGAACTAAAAGAAAAAATTGCAGCATTAGCTGAAACAGACAGCGAAACAACAGTAATAACAGAAATCAAACAAAAATTCGGAAGAAAAGAAGTCACAGGCAAAGCACATGCATACAAAAAAAAACAAGAAATGAAAGAAACAGAAATAGAATATGTTATAGGAAGAAACTTTCCAAAAGAAAAAGAAAAAATAAAAAAAATGAAATCAGATAAAAAAGCATTAAAAGAAAAAAAGAAATTAGAAAGTAAGAAAAAGAAAAAATAAAGGTGTGTTTAAATGGCAAAAAAAACAAAAAAGAAAAGTGTTAGAGCAAAAAAATCAGAAAGATATGAAACAAAAGACGGACTAAAAAGAAAAAACAAATTTTGTCCTAAATGCGGTTCAGGAGTATTTATGGCAAACCACAAAGACAGACACTTCTGCGGAAAATGCTCTTACACTGAATGGAAAGACAAAGGGGAACAAAAATAATCCAAATCATTTCACTGGATTTAATCTTTATTTTAATTCCAGTATTATACTACTACAGAAAAAACAAATCAATAAAAAAATCATTTAATGAATTAGGCATTAAAAAAATTGAAAAAAAAGAACTGTTGAAAAAATCCTGTGCATTAATCATTGGATTAATGGCAATTACTTTTATTATTGGAATTACAAGTTCTTTGCTTGGAGCAAATGATTTGAATAAAGTAAATGAAACAGTAGTTCAAATAATAACAGTAAGCCCATTACTAATGCTTTATTATTTGGTTGTAAGAGTTTTTTCAGAAGAAATCTTGTTTAGAGGATTATTAGTAAAAAAAACAGGCGTGTTTTTTTCTTCTCTTATTTTTGGTTTGGCGCATTTTATGTATGGGTCTGTTATTGAAGTAATTGGTGCGTTTTTTGCAGGATTGTTTTTAGCTTATTTCTATCAAAAAACCAATAATTTACTGCCAAATATTATCGGGCATATGGCATTTAATGCAATTGGATTGATTCTGGTGATGTAATGCACGCACAAGCAAAAATAGCGGTTTTTGTATTAAAAAAAAACGGAGTAATAATTTACCCAACAGAAACAAGCTATGGAATAGGGTGTAAAATAAGCGATGTTGAATCAGTTAAGAGAATCAGGGAAATCAAATCAGACAGAAAAAAACCTTTTATTATTCTTGTTTCATCCAAAGAAATGGCAAAAAAATATGCAGAAATTGGAGCTGATGCAGAAAAATTGATTGATAAATTTAAAGGCCATTTAACTTTAATTGTTCCAAAAAAAGAAAAAATTTCAGATAAAGTAAGTGAAAAAAACATTGCTTTCAGGATTTCCTCTAATGAAATTGCCAATGCAATTGTAAAAGAATTAAATGAACCAATAATTTCAACTAGTGCTAACTTAACTGGCGAGAAACCAATTTATTCATTTGATGACGCAGTTAAAATTTTAGGCAAAAAAGTGGACTTTATTTTAGATGCAGAAAAATCAGAAGAAAAAGAAGCAAGCACAATCTATAATGTGAAAGAAAAAAAGATTGTGAGAAAAGGAAAAATAACAATAAAAGAAATTGAAAAAGCGCTGGAAGAGAAAAAATGATTTCACTCGGAATAGAATCGACGGCCCACACCTTTGGAGTTGGAATAGTGGATGAAAAATGCAGGATTCTTGCAAATGAAAAAAGTTCTTATGTTAAAAAAGAAAGTGTAGGAATTCATCCAAGAGAAGCGGCAGACTTTCATTATGAAAATGGAATAAAAACAATTGAAAACGCATTAGAGAAAGCTGGATTGAGTATAAAAGAAATTGATTTAATTGCTTTTTCACAAGGACCTGGATTAGGAAACTGCTTAAAAGTTGGCGCAGTAGTTGCAAGAACTTTATCTCTTCTACATAATAAGCCATTGATTGGGGTAAACCACTGCATTTCACATATTGAAATCGGCAAAAAATTAACTAAAGCAAAAGACCCAATTACCTGTTATGCTTCAGGAGCAAACACTCAAATAATTGGCTTGGAAAAAGGAAGATACAGGATTTATGGAGAAACCCTTGATATTGGAATAGGAAACTTTTTAGATGTTTTTGGAAGAGAAATTGGGTTAGGTTTTCCTGCAGGACCTATAATGGATGAAATGTATTTTACAGGAAAAGAATTCATTGAACTGCCTTACACAGTAAAAGGAATGGACTTGGCTTTTTCTGGTTTGCTTACAGCAGGAAAATTAAAAATTGGAAAAGAAAAAAAAGAGGATTTGGTTTTTAGTTTAATGCACACTGCTTTTGCAATGCTGACAGAAGTGAGTGAAAGGACTCTGGCACACACTGAAAAAAAAGAGTTGTTGCTTACAGGAGGAGTTGCTTCAAGCAATGCATTAAGAAAAATGATGGAAACAATGTGCAAACAAAGAAAAGCAAAATTATTTGTTCCCCCAAGAAAAGTTTGTGTGGACAACGGAAGTATGATAGCTTGGCAGGGATTGCTTGAATTTAAAGCAGGAAAAAGAACAAAATTAAAAGACAGCCAGATTCTTCCAAAGCAGAGAACTGACCAAATAGAAGTTATCTGGAAATAAAAAAAAAGAGGCTTAAGCCCCTTGCAACAATGTTTCAATTACTGTTTTAAATTCATTTTCTTCTGAAACAAGGTCTTTTGAGCTTTCAAAGCCATTTCCTACTCTGTAATATTTACAGCCAAAAACAAAAGTTGGGATACTGCCTCTTGGACTGAAATTACGGTAAATTTCAAGTTCTGATTCAGGAACAACTGATTCTATTTCATCTGTAAGAGTATTATCTTTTGTATCTAATTCCCAGTGATATGCAGTAATTTTTCCTTTATCAACATATTCTTTTACTACTGAATCAAAAGTTTCTTTAATCCACACACAATGCGGACACCAAGTAGTTGAAAATAATCTGATAACAGGTTTTTCAGTATCATAACATGCTGGTCCTTCTTCTTCAGAAAAAGTCAGCATATCTGTGGCTTTTTTTTCTTCAAAAGTTTCAGGCTGTTTATCTACTGAATCAGGATATTCTTTTTCATTTGTTAATTCTGTTTTTTTATTCTCGCTTAAACTGTTATTGCTCCCTTGAGTTATACACCCTGCAAGCAGGATAAACAAAACAAAAACCGCAAAAATTAATTGTCTAATAAAATCACCCAAAAAAAATGGATTAAAACATATTAAAAAACAAGATACAAAGAAAGAATGAAAAAACATTTAGGAAACAATGTTTTTCCTTTTCTAAGAATGTTTTCTTTTTTACCTCTAAGGAGATAGATGGGTTTAAATAGATGTATAACATTATTTTAAATGATTTTTAACGTTATTTTAATTTTTAGGAGGAAAATAAGATGGTAGCAAAAAAACCGTTTGGCGGATATACAATTTGTTTTAAAGGATGCACTGACTCAATGGAGAAAGTATTTGGCGCAGGAAAAGTCACTCCAAGCGAAATGACCAAAGCAATTTGGAAATATATCAAAGGAAAAAAATTATCTTCAAAATAAATTTTTTTTGTGAGACTATTAAATAATTATTAAATAATAGTTCTCTCCTTTTTCTTTTTTTTAATCTGATTCTGTTTAAGCAAATGTTTAAAATAGTTATTATCAGGAATATTTGTACTTCTCTTTGAGGAGGGAAAAAGATGAAAGTTAAATGCCCTAAATGCCAAAACGACTTTGATTTAGATGTAGAACTATACGAAGAAGGCGACGCAGTTGAATGCCCTTCATGCGGAATAGAATCATTTGTTACAAGAAAAGGCAAAAAACTAACTATTGTGGAAACATTTGAAGAAGAAGATGAAGATTCCGAAGGCTGGGAAACCGATTAACTAAATACGTTTTCTTTCTTCCCTGAATTCTTTTGTTTTATGAAAAACAAAATATAAAACAACCATTAAGCCAATAAAAACAACCACATTCAAAGGAAAAGGAACTATATTTGTTTCTGGATCCAGATAAAAATAAATACTTAAAGCAATAGCCAAAGAAACAATAAACTCAATAAACAACAAAGCAAAAATTCTGGTGTCTTGTTTTGCTTCAGCAAAACCTTTTTTCACTTTATTCTTTTTATCAACAACTTTCTGCTTTTCTTTAACAAGCTTTTCTTTAATCATAACATATTATTTGGTTTCAGTTCAATAAAAATGTTGCGCTAAATGCATCAAAAAAGCGAATTAATTAATTCAAATAAATACAATTGGTTGAAAGCCAGAATAAATACTGTTAAAATCCATGCAAGCCGGAGAAAATAAAAATAATTAAACAAAACCATTAAGCCAAGAATAACAAACAAAGGAATAAAAACAAAAGGGATGGAAACAATCAATAAAAGTTTGATGAAAATATTTCTTTTGACTAAATTAGAAGCATAAAAATCCTTGAATGCATTAAAAGTGTTTTTTGCATCCTGATTAGAAGGAAACGAATAATACACTAAACTCAACCCAAGCCAGAGGAAAACAAAACCTAAATAATTAGAAAAAAACAACAAACTAAAAGAATAAGAAAAAAAATAAAACGAAATTAAATTACCTAAAATAAATGGAGCAATAGTAATCATAATTGATTTCAAAGCATTGGACTGTTCATGAACAACATAAGCTTCATTTAATCCAAGGAATTTCACTTTTTTTACTTTGACTCCAAAAAGCAGGCAGGCAACCAAATGACTGAATTCATGAAAAATCATTCCGGGAAAAAAGATAATGCTGTATTTCATGCTAAATAAAAGGGCTAAACACAAATAAAATAATATCACTTAAATAAATGGAATACTGCAAAAGAAAACAATAAGACAAGAAGGCCCTGCTGAACAAAAGCAGTTTCGTTCAATAAACTCCATTCAATCATGTCCATAGACGAAAAAAAAGCCGTAACTCCTAAAATAAGGAGAACACTACCAAAAGTTCTTGAAGCCATTTAACCACTTTTCAGTAAAAACAATTTATTTCTGTTTGGATGTGTTTTTAATTTTTTCCTCTTTTTAAATAAAAAAGGGTTTAAATTCGAAAGCCCAATCTTAAGGCATTCCCAGTCAACATTTGAAAGGGTTTAATTAGTCTCTGGGGAAAAGCCCCATTTCTTCGTCTAATTCTTTTGCAGTTTTTTCCATTCTTCTGAACACTAAATCAATTTCATCCTGTAATTCTTTGATTATTCTGAACATTGATTTGCTTCTGGCCATATATCTACTGCCTTCTTTTAACACTAAACCAGACCTCTGCAAATTATTTAAATGATTAATTACTGCTCCTCTGCTCATACCAATTCTATCAGCTAATTCAGTTGAAGTTAATAATTTGCCTTCTTCAGTGGCTTTAACCAATTCTTTAAAGACAGAAGCAGCGGTTTTTCCTTTATCAATAGGCTCAAAAAAGCCCAAACACTGCAATAACCAGTTAAATTCATCATCTGTTTGTGCCGAAAAAGGCTGTTCAACTTTTCTGATTACAATCTGAAACCTGTGTTTAGATACAGGAAAATGAGTTCTTCCGGTTAACTGAAATCTATGACTTACAGAAAGTAGTTTTCTTTGGTTTTCTTCATCCATGAAATAAAAGTTCTGCAAAAGGTTTAAAAAGATTTTGATTGAACTGTTTAGTCAGTGTTAAGACTTTTTAGACAGTGATTGATTTGATTGGACATAAAAAAGAATCTGAAAACAAAGAAAAAGAAGACAGAGAGAAAGAATTAAAAGAAACCAAAGAAGTAAAAACAGAGGAAAAAGAAGCAGAAAAGAAAGAATCAAAGGAAATAGAAAAAGAAAAAACAGAAGAAAAACAAGAAAGCAAAGAAGCAAAAATCGAAGAAAAGGATTCAAAAGAACAAAAAATAGAAGAATTAACTGAATTAGTTAAAAGGATTCAGGCAGAGTTTGAGAATTTCAGGAAAAGAGAAGAAAAAGACAGAAAAATGTTTGTTGAATACAGCAATGCAGGATTAATTTCTGAATTGCTTCCGGTAATTGATTCAATTGAATCAGCAGAAAAGAATCTGAATGAAAAAGAAAGAAAAGGAATTGAATTGATTAAAAAGCAGTTAATTGAAGTGCTGGAAAAAAAAGGATTAAAAGAAATCAAAGCAAAAGGAGAAAAATTTAATCCGACTTTTCATGAATGTTTAATGCAAGAAAATGATTTAGAAAAAGAGGATGGAATAATATTGGAAGAACTGCAAAAAGGTTATTTGTTAAAAGAAAAAGTTTTAAGGCATTCAAAAGTAAAAGTGAATAAAAAAGAAACAGAAAAAAAGGAAAATGAATAAAAAAGAAGAAAATTGAAAGAAAGAAAAAACAAAAAAAAAATGAATAAAAAAAATTAAGTTAAAAAAAAGAGTTGGTAAAAATGAATGAAATAGAAATGCGGGAAGAAGACTGGGGTGATTTTGATGATTTTCCTGAAGAAATTCCTGATAAAGCCAAACCAAAAATGAATTTTAACGAAAGAAAAACAAGATTTGAAATTTATGTTAATTGATTAAACAAAATCAAAGAAAAATATTAGGAGGCAACAAAATGAGTAAAGTAATTGGTATTGATTTAGGCACCTCAAACTCTGCAGCAGCAGTTTTAGAAGGAGGAAAACCAAAAATAATTCCTTCAGCAGAAGGAGCAAGTTTATATGGAAAAGCATTTCCTTCAGTTGTAGCTTTTACTAAAGAAGGACAAATGTTAGTTGGAGAACCGGCTAAAAGACAGGCGGTAAGCAATCCGGAAGGAACAATAACCGGAGCAAAAAGAAAAATGGGAACAGACTACAAATATAAAGCCCATGGAAAAGAATATTCACCTCAGCAGATTTCGGCTTTTATCCTGCAAAAAATAAAAAAAGATGCAGAAAGCTTTTTAGGAGAAAAAGTAGAAAAAGCAGTAATTACAGTTCCGGCATATTTTGACGACAACCAAAGACAAGCAACAAAAGACGCAGGAAAAATTGCAGGATTAGAAGTCATTAGAATAGTTAATGAACCAACAGCGGCTTCATTAGCTTATGGATTAGACAAAAAAGAAAAAGACCAAAAAATCCTTGTATTTGATTTTGGTGGCGGAACACTGGATGTAACAATAATGGAATTCGGCGAAGGAGTATTTGAAGTAAAATCAACTTCAGGAGACACTCAATTAGGCGGAAGAGACATGGATGAAAAAATACAGGAATACATTATACAGGAATTCAAAAAAGAACAGGCAGTTGACTTAAAACAGGATAAAATGGCTTTACAGAGATTAAATGAAGCAGTAGAAAAAGCAAAAATAGAATTAAGTAATGTAATTGAAACAGAAATTAATCTGCCTTATATTACTGCAACAAAAGAAGGGCCAAAACATCTTGTAATGAAATTAAACAGAGCAAAAATAGAAGAATTAGTTAAAGACATAGTAAAAAAATGCGAAAAACCTGTTAATCAGGCATTAGCTGATGCAAAATTAACTCCTGCAGGAATCAACAAAATAATTATGGTTGGAGGCCCGACAAGAATGCCTGTAGTACAAAAATTTGTGGAAAAAATTGTCGGCAAAAAAGTTGAAAGTGGAGTTGACCCAATGGAATGTGTTGCAATGGGAGCAGCAATACAAGCAGGAGTTTTATCAGGAGAAGTAAAAGATATTTTGTTATTAGATGTAACTCCATTGAGTTTAGGAATAGAAACTTTAGGGAGAGTATTTACTAAATTAATTGAAAGAAATACAACTATTCCAACAAAAAAATCACAGATTTTTTCCACTGCAGCAGACAACCAAACAGCAGTAGACATTAATGTATTGCAAGGAGAAAGAGCAATGGCAGAAGGAAACAAAACACTGGGAAGATTTCAGTTAATTGGAATTCCTCCAGCACCAAGAGGCATTCCACAAATTGAAGTGACTTTTGACATTGATGCAAATGGAATAGTTCATGTAACAGCAAAAGATACCGGAACAGGAAAAAGCCAAAAAATTTCAATTACTGCCTCACAAAAACTAAAAGATGAAGAAATAGAAAAAATGAAAAAAGAAGCAGAAGAATTTGCTGAAACAGACAAAAAGAAAAAAGAAGAAATAGACACAATCAATCAAGCAGATGCAATAGTTTACCAAACAGAAAAAACACTAAAAGACATGGAAGGCAAAGTTGATTCAAAAAAAATTCAGGGAATAAAAGACAAAACAGCTGAATTAAAGAAATTGCTTGAACCAAAAGAAAAAGATGTTTCAGCAATCAAAACAAAATTAGATGAAGTAAATAACTTGTTTCAGGAAGCATCAACTGAATTATACCAGAAAGCAGCACAAGAACAACAAGCAAAACAAAGTCAGGAAGCAGGAAAAGAAAAAGAGAAGAACGGGGAAAAAGTAGTTGATGCAGACTATAAAATAGAAGACGAAAAAAAAGATAAAAAAGAAAAAAAGAAGTAAAAGAATTGATTTAACTTAACTTCTTTTCTCTTTTTATTTTTTAGAAAATACGATGTATTTTGAAAAAATGCAAGCACGGCTTTATGCCGTGCACGCATGCAAACTGGGCGTGACAGTTTAATGACAACAAAAAGAGATTACTATGAAATTCTTGGATTAAAAAAAGGCGCTTCAGCAGAAGAAGTAAAAGCAGCATACAAAAAACTGGCAAAAAAATTTCATCCAGATATTTCAAAAGAAGATAATGCAGAAGAAAAATTCAAAGAAGTATTAGAAGCATATTCTGTTTTAAGCGATGAACAAAAAAAAGCTAATTATGACCAGTTTGGCCATGCAGCAGAAGGATTCCAAGGAACTGGCCAAGGAGGATTTGATTTTTCCGGAATGGACTTTGATGACTTGTTTTCAAACTTTGGTTTTGGCGATATTTTTGGTTCAAGGAAAAGAAAAAGAGGGCCAACAAAAGGAGTTGACTTAAGATTTGATTTAAATATTTCTTTTGAAGAAGCTGTTTTTGGAACAAAAAGAGAAATCGGAATAGAAAGAGTTGAATCATGTGATAAATGCAATGGAACCGGCTCAGAAGAAAAAGACGGATTAATTCAATGCAGTCAATGTCAGGGAAGTGGAATGCAAACCAGTTCACAAAGAACTCCTTTTGGAACTTTTACTACAAGAACTACCTGCAGGAAATGCGGCGGAGAAGGAAAAACAGTAAAAAATCCATGCACTAAATGCAATGGAACAGGA
>Ga0066639_10005072_pt1 | contig 11139 bp, 15 predicted proteins | sample CryGeyCG2114_010_2_FD_59504 | JGI IMG/M metagenome (GOLD analysis project Ga0066639, IMG submission 59504) | Groundwater microbial communities from aquifer - Crystal Geyser CG10_big_fil_rev_8/21/14_0.10 | ecosystem: Environmental > Aquatic > Deep subsurface > Groundwater | place: USA: Utah... | reverse complement strand
CGTTTATCCGCTTTTTTGAAATGCCGAGGGTCTTTTGCAACGTCGTTGATCTGTAGGCTCCGGCCCGTGAGAGCAACACTTCCCGCAAGGCTCGTCTCATCAATGGGAAGTCTAATTTCTTTGATGAGCTGTCCTGTTCCAAGCGTTGTTTCAAAAAAAAGCTCATTGGTTTTAGAATCCACCATATAGAGAGTGGCAGTTTCACACTCTAAAAGACGGCAGGTTGCCTTCAATGCCTTTTCTCGAACTTCTCGAGGATTGAGAGAACTATTTAAGAGCCTAGAAAACTCCATAATGCATTCGAGCTGATAGACTTTTTTATCCATCACCTCGACTGTTTTCTCTGCTTGAGTTTCGAGCTCTTTTACTCGCTTAATCGTTTGAAGAAATTTGTTAGTGTCTACTTTTGCAGACTTAGAACGACCAAGCTCCAAGATCTCTGTTTCTAGGTCTTCTGTATTTGGCTTAAGTTTTGGCGCTCCCATGCACTCCCCCAGACCTCGTGAAGAGAGGTCTCATCAAAATGCTTTTCGGCCAGAAAGACTAAAGCTTGAGCAGAGGTAGAAAATGAGAGGAAAAAGCCCAGAGAAACTTGGAGAAACGGCAAAAACTACCAGAAATCCCCGTTATATTGGAGTTTATTTATCAAGTTCAAGGCAAGCTTGATAAACCGTCTTAGTCGGCACTCCCAACAGATCATTCAATACCTTAGAGGCTTCTTTTTTAGACAAAGATCCTGATTTCCCACAAAGCACCTTTAAACAAGTTTTAAAGGAGGGTTTTTCAAAAAGAGGATTGTATTCACTTTGAGGTTTGGTCTGAAAGGAGATCAACCCTGCAAATTCCCCCTTAATGGATTCCTTCTTTTTCAAACGCTCGACCAGCTCGCCTGGGGAACCGTAAAAGAACTCCTCATACATTTTTGTCATTTCTCGTCCCAAGCACAGCTGACTCTCTGGGGCCTCTTCTAAAAGACACTGTAAGGACTTTAAAATACGGTTGGGAGACTCATAAAATAAAAAAGGTTCGGATCTCAGTTTTGCCAACCGAAAAACATCTCTGAGCTCAGCCTCTTTTCTAGGCAAAAATCCGTAAAAACAGAATGCGCTCGAGGAGAGTGCAGAAACAGAAATCAGAGCCGTCACTGCAGAAGCTCCAGGAATTGGCACAACGACTATTCCTCTCTCTAGAGCTAATTTGGTCAGAAATGCTCCAGGATCTGAAACTCCCGGTGTCCCAGCATCTGAAACAAAGGCAACATTTTTTCCCTCAACTAAGAAGCCTAAAATCTCCTCAGAGCGTTCTTTTTCATTGTGAGCATGACAAGAGAGTAGAACTTTATTTTCAATTCCAAAATAATTGAGAAGCTTTCCAGTGACCCGTGTGTCCTCACAAGCAATGACTTCTACCTTTTTTAACGTCTTGGCAGCACGGTAGGTTAAATCTTCCAGATTCCCAATTGGAGTCGCTACTAAATACAATTGACCTGCACCTAGGTCATTTGTTTCCGGCATCTTTTGCCCCTTCACGAGACCCTCCCATAAGACGATAAGCTAAAGTGTAGATGCAGAGGGTTCTAAGATCTACATCAAATCGCATCTCCGGGAGGGATTAAATTTATGAGCATGAAAGCACAACTCCGACAAAAAGGAAAGATTACTATCCTCGCTCTTGACGGTCATACCGAATATCAAAACAGTGAAGAGTTCCGAACAAACCTGATTAAAATCTATGAAAAGCACGGAGCTGACAACATCGTGATTGATCTTGCAGGTCTCGATTTTGTCGGAAGTTCTGGAATTCGAAATTTCGTAGATGCTCTAAAAGAAGTCAATCAGATCAATTCTAAAAAACCCGTCTTATGTGGTGTAAAAAGTGAATTCAGAAAAATCTTTCACGTGATGGCAAAAGACACTCTCAATATTTTTGAAAGTGAAGACAAGGCTATTGAAACCTTAATTCCTGAAAATAAGAAAAAGTCGAACGCCTAAAAATTGAACTGGTACATCGGCATATAAACTGCCTTAGCCTGGGCTGAAGTCATGCCCAGGTTAAAGGACTGATCCGACTCCCCATAGTCATTCCGATAAAGCGAATAACGTTCATTTGGATACTGATCCTCTGGCCTCATCTCTTTGGGTCCTAAATGAGCTGGAGGAAACAAGAGTAAATACGCACCCACTAAAATTCCTGCATACAAGCCAAGGGATGCCCCAATAAAAATAGCGCGAGACTTAGTGCCAAATGCAAGGGAGGCAACCCCTAATAAGGTTCCAGCGCCAGCCCCATAACCAGCGGTGATGGCAACTACTTTTGCCTTAGAACTCAAAGCTTTTGCTTCTTTCACTGGATACAAAATAAAACTGGCAAGAAAAATAGCGAGTAAGGCTATTGAGAATAAGCGTCGCATTGATCTAATTAAAGTCCGTGGCATTTTTAAAGTGAATGATTTCAAACTCCATGTTCTTTTTATCATGAAATTTGCTTCCCCTTCCAATTATGAAAACACAATCAAAGCGACTTGGCCTATAAAAAGCGCCATTTTTCACGAGATATTCTAACATGGCGCGTCTTAATCGTCGGAGTTTCCCTGGCCCCACCGAACTCTCAATGGGATATTCTGAAAGCGAACGGTATTTCACTTCAACAAAAACAAGCGTCCGACCATCCTCCATCACAAGATCCAACTCACCCCAACGAACTCGATAGTTCTGTTTGCAGAGGCGATAGCCTAGTTTCAATAAATAGTGCAAGGCGAGTGCTTCTGCATCGCGCCCTTTTTTGTGATCGAGTCTTTTTAAATCATTTCTCAGAAATTGCACTCGATGAAAAACTGAAACAACTAGACCAGGTTCTTCTTCTCTAAGTAAGCAGCTTTAACAGGAGAAAAGCTAAATCGATGTTCAGAAACTGGACCCTCGTTTCGGAGTGCCTCTAAATGAGTTGGGGACCCATAACCTTTATTCGAATGAAACTCATAGGATGGATACTTCAAAGAGAGCTCTTCCATGTGACGATCGCGATGGACTTTTGCAAGTATTGAAGCTGCTGCAATACTTAGAGAGCGAGAATCACCAGAAATGAGCGTTTCTTGCTTTCCTTCCCACTCCTTAATTTTCTGATTCCCATCTACTAGAACCAGGTCTGGAGAACGTCCAAGTTGAACCGTGATTTTTATAAGTGCTTCTTTCATTGCCAGTAAGGAAGCATTTAAAATATTCACTTCATCAATTACATGGCTTGGAACAAATGCGACAGAAGAAGCATATGCATATTTTTCGAGAGCGAGGCAACTTTCTTCTCTAAAAGAAGGCTTTAACGCCTTTGAATCGACAATTGGAATAGACTGAAGTGGGCTTTTCTCAAAGGGGTCCTTCTTTCCCTCTATAAAACCAGGGTCTGGGCGAAAGAGAACACACGCTCCTGCAACAACAGGACCCGCCAGACACCCGCGCCCCACTTCGTCAACACCGACAACAAGGAGATCGCCATCTGACCAAGCTCTCAGTTCTCTTTCAAATGTGGGAAGTTTCAAAGGACGTTTGGAGTAAGGGGACAATTCACGCGGCATTGCCCCCCCTTTTTTGCTCTTTAGTGGGAAGCTTTAGGGCGGCTTTTTGATTTGTACTCACGTCGCTTGATTTTTGCTTTTTTGCCACTCAACTCTCTTAAGTAATACAGCTTTGCGCGCCTCACATCCCCTTCGCTCGCCTTTTCGACTTTTTGAATCACAGGGCTATAGAGAGGAAAAATTCTCTCAACGCCAACACCTTCTGAAACTTTTCTCACGGTGAAAGAACTTTGAATTCCAGAATTGTGCATTGTCATCACAACCCCTTCAAAAATCTGGATTCGCTTTTTATCACCCTCAGTGATCCAAACGTGCACTTTTACAGTGTCACCCGGCCTAAATTTGGCAAGCTCAGGATTGAGTGCTTGAAGCGTTTGCTGATTGACGAGTTCGACCTTATTCATTTTTCTGCTCCGACTGAAGTGTTTGCCTTAAATGAGAACCTCACGTTATAGCGGAGTTGACCCGCTACGTCCATTAGAAATTCGATCGAGAGTGATGGCAACGGCAGATCGGACAGAAAGGTGGTTGTAACCCCCCTCTCCTAATGGACCGAAAATAGGGGGGAAAATGGATTCTGACTCAGAAAATACCCCCTCGGCCAAACCATGCCCCGTGCCAAAGAGAACCAAACCTGGTCTTTTTAGCTCTGAGAGTCTTGAAAAAAGAAGAGCCGGGTCTAGGCGATCGAGCCCAGAGACCTTCCGCGCGGAGGTGGCGACTAGATAGGGATCACTCGCCTCCCTTTCTTTAATTTCAGAAACCACCTCAGCTAAAGAGTTTTTTAAAGAAATAAGAGAAAGTGCCTCTTTTCGGTCCGGATTATAGGACCCCCCAAAAGCCCCCTCCTTCCAGTGTCCCAAAACCGTTTCGATCAAAGCTTGCTCTCCTTCAATCGGGGTCACAACAAAATAGCCAGCGACTCCATAAGTCCGTGCTGTCCGAGCAATGTCATGTAAATCCAGGTTTGTGACAGAAGTGGTGATCAGTTCCCCTTCTTTATTGAGAACGGGATAGTGAATGAGAGCAATGTAGAGTGCCTCACTCATGATCGAGGATCCAGTAAGTCCGGACGCCTGTTTTTCGTCCTTTCAAAAGAAGCCTTTTGTCTCCATTTTTCAATCTCAGCGTGATTGCCACTCAATAAAACAGGAGGGACCGATAAACCCCTCCACTCCGCGGGGCGCGTGTAATGGGGATACTCTAATGACCCCCCTTCAAAAGACTCTTCTTTTAAGCTCTCTTCGTTTCCGAGAACCCCAGGGACTAGTCGAGCAACGGCATCTGCAATGGCTAGTGCGCAAATTTCACCCCCGCTTAAAATAAAATCACCCAATGAAATTTCACAATCAACTTTGCTTTCAATAAATCGCTCGTCAACTCCTTCGTAGCGCCCACTGATTAGAATGAGCTGTTTGTAATCGCAGAGTTCCCGCGCCAGCTTTTGATTAAATGGGCGACCAGATGGAGTCGTTAAAATTACAAGTGAGTGATTCAAGCGAGGAACGGACTCTAAACAATCAGCAAGGGGCTCTGCACTCATGATCATCCCGCTCCCCCCACCATAAGGCATGTCATCGACAGACCCATATCGATCTTTTGCAAAGTCTCGAATCTGGTGGGTGTGGTACTCAAGCAGCCCTCTCTCAAAGGCGCGCCCCACGACTCCCTGCCTTAAGGGAGATTCTATAAAATCTGGAAAGAGCGTGAGAAAATCAAATCTCAAAACTTCAAACTCCTTTTAAAGATCATTCAAGTTTAAAACAGGACCTCGATATTCGATGAGTTTTTCACTCCAACGGATTTCTTGAACAAGCTCAGAGACAAGCGGCGCCTCGAATTGATCTGTTACAAGAACTGGGTGAGCCGGAGTGAGATAATATTCTAAAATGACAGGCTCTCCTTCAATTGCCTGACCTTTTATAGAAAAACCGATCAGTTGACTGGGATGAGGGGTCTGGGTTTCTTGTTTTCTGACTTCACTCACCTTACTCTTTGAAATAAAAACTTTCTTTCCGCTCACTTTCTCGGCGGCCTCTCGATCGCTTAACGTCGAAATCTGCAGGGTGGATTGTTTGGGGTTTTTTCGATCTCTTCTAAATTGCTCTAAACGGCCTAAGAAACTCTTCTCGTCACCCACAACCAACGTGGGTCTTCCCTCAAAATAAGCTTCGTAATCCTCAAAAGGGTTCTCAAGACTGAGGTAAACTTCACCTTTCAGACCCCTCGCCCTACCCAGCGTTCCCACAAAAAAGTATTCACCTGACTCTAACATGTGAGTTATACTATACTATTTCAATCTGTTTTACAACGGGGCTTTCTAAAAAAGCAGCCCAATTCATGGTCATTGATGAGGCCAGCTGCTTGGAGGTGAGCATACACGATCGTGCTGCCGACAAATTTAAACCCTCTCTTTTTAAGATCCTTTGAAAGGAGGTCACTCTCTGGACTCGTAGCCGGAAGCTCACGAAAAGAACGGTAAGAATGAAGAAGGGGCCTTCCCCCCACAAATCCCCAAATATAGGCATCAAAGCTCCCAAATTCTTTTTGAAGTTTTAAAAATTCTCGAGCATTTGTGATCGTCGATTCTACTTTTAGGCGGTTTCGGATGATCCCTGGATCCTGAAGGAGGGTTTCAACCTTTTTAGAGCTCATTCGAGCCACTTTTTTGGGGTCAAACCCATAAAAAACTTTGCGATACCTCTCTCTTTTGTTCAGAACCGTTTCCCAACTCAAACCCGCCTGAGCCCCTTCTAGGACCAAAAACTCAAAATGGGTTTGATCGTCATGCACCGGCCTCCCCCACTCATGGTCGTGGTATTGAACCGAAAGTGGGTTTTTCAAATTGACCCACCCACATCGCTTTTTTATCCTCTTTTCCATCAGAAAAAAATTTGGCACAATCGGCATCAAACAGCAATAATCTAAAACCGGCATGAAAGAAAAAAGCATGACTCCCCATCTCTTAGTTATGGGTTATCGAAAGGGGTTAGTGGATGCTCTCGAAAAACGAGAAATTCCCTTTCTACTCTGGAGTCCGACTCCAGTTAAACGAAAGAGTCTAAAAATCCCCCCGCTCGTTCAACCCTTTGATACGCTCTTTGAAGCTTCAACCTTAAGCCCCCCAATCACACACATTATCGCTGGCACGGAGTCCGCCGTCTATCCAGCCAGTCTTCTCAGAAGAACCCTCGGAGCGCGCAGCTCACCGACCACTCTCATTCGCCAATGTCACGACAAGCTTGAAATGAAGCGCTATCTCAGGCAACACACAATCCCCATGACTCACTTTCTCGAAGAGAATCCTTCAAAAAGTGCCGAAAGGTATTTTAAAGAACTCGGATCTCCTATTGTGATTAAAGAGCGGACACTTTCTGGGGGGAGAGGAATTAAACTAGTCAGCTCAGCTGAAGAATTTAATCGGCTCCGAGGTCGGTCTAAAATCTATGAAGCATTCATTCAAGGGAATGAAATGAGTGTTGAAACTTTTATCCAAGATGGAGAGATTAAATTTCTCAACCAAACTCAATACTATGTCAAAGGCAGTGTGAACCTCACTCCAGCCCACTTGCCACCAATGCTTACCAGCCAATTGTTTGAACTCAATCGACGAATTATTCGTGCGCTTAAAATTGAATGGGGAGTCACTCACGTGGAGTTTTACTCTACAAAAAATGGCCCCCTTTTTGGGGAAATTGCAGTGAGACCCCCTGGAGGGTATATCATGGAGCTTCTAAAGCTAGCTTATCGGTTCGATCCCTGGGATGCTTTGATTCAAATGGAATTAGGAAATTCCTATCCTTTCCCAACTCAAGCACAAAAATGGGCTGCCTCCTATGTGATCCACCCAGGCGCAGGCCTACTCGAAGAAATAAAAGGCTGGGATGAGATCCAGAAGCTCTCAAGCGTGAAGCACGCTCGCATGAAGGCCAAACCAGGAAATTCAATTCAAAATCGCCACGGTCTAGGTGAAGAGATTGGACACATCTTATTTTGTAACCCAGATCGAGAAGTCCTTATAAAGGATGTGGATCGAACACTCGAACTCCTTCAATTTAAGATGCGTGCTTAAGACCCTCAAGAACACTCAGCAAATCCTCAACTTCAAATGGTTTTTGAATAGTCGCAAAAACCGTGTTTTCAGAAGACAAGTCTAGTTCGAGATCCCCTGAAATAATAAAAAACCTGACCCCTGGTTTAAAGCACTTAGAAAGCTCAAGCCCCGTTATCCCTGGCATTCGATAGTCACAAAACACGGCAGCAACCTCATGCGTGTTCACATAAGAAACGGCTTCATCGGCATTGTGAAATCCAATGAGCTCATACTCTTCGGACTCAAAAAGAGCGACCATCACCTCTACGATATGGATCTCATCGTCTATAATCACCACTGTCTTCTTCAAGCAACCTCCTGAGAATTTTCTTTTCTTTGTCGTTTTGGAAGCCTTAAAATAAATCCCGTGTGTCCATTTAGCAGTTGATACTTTAACTCTCCCCCGTGTTCTCTCAGAATACTGCTAGAAACGCTGAGACCCAAACCAGTCCCCTGATAGGAGGGTTTTGTTGTAAAAAAGGGATCAAACATTTTTTCTACCACCTTCTCAGGAATTCCATTCCCGCTATCACTGACAATCAACTGAACAAATTGAGAATCCCCTGGATCCTCGACACACTCGATTTGAATCCATCTCTCTTCAAAGCGTTCTAGGGCATGAAGAGAGTTCGTCAATAAATTCACAATCACCTGGGAGATATTGACAGGTCTCACTTCAAGTTCTAAATTTAAATTTCCTCGCAGTTTAATCTCAATCCCACTGTGCCTAAAATATTCTCCTAGAAGGTCCGTGGACAGCTGAACTAGATGGTGCGCTGTTCTTATCTCAAATTTTTCTTTACTTGAATCCCTGGCATAAACTCGAAGCCCCATTACAATTTTAGAAATTCTTCTCACCGTCTCAATGATCACCTCTGAATTCTTTAAAATAGCCTTGTTGTCTCCAGACTGAATGTAGCGTTTCATGAGTTGGGCAGATCCCAAAATAATGGTGAGGGGGTTATTAATTTCGTGCGCCACACCGGCAGCCAGCTCCCCCAACGATGCAAGTTTTGCATTTTGCATGGATTTTGACCGCTCTACTTCTAGCGCTTCTTCTGCACGCTTAGCAGAGGTGATATCAATTGAAATTCCACCAGTTGCATATGCCTCACCGTTTTCGTCAATATAGGGGAACTTATAGGATCGGTAAAAACGTTTATCCCCATCGTGATCAATGGCGACCTCTTCAGTCACGGTTGCCGTTTTCTGTTTCATGGTTTCAAGGTCTGTTTTTCTGAATAAATCTGCGACCTCTACAGGAAAAATTTCGTGGTTTGTTTTTCCAATCACTTCTTCTCTCTCAAATCGAAATGGCTTTAAAAATTCTTGGTTCACATGAATAAAGCGCCCGTCCTTAGACTTGGCGTAAAAAATAGCAGGCATGTTATCTAGAGTTGACTCTAAAAAATTTCGCCAAAGGATATCTTCTGATGGATGTTTTGTATTAAGAGGGCACTTAGCCTGTTCAGCTAAAGAACAAGGGAGTCCATGTTTCACTAGCAAAGAGAACTCTTCTTCTATGAGCTTAGAAAAGACTTTGAGTATTTGTGCTTTTTCGTCTGGAGCTTTGATTGGATGTTTATAAAGGGCTGAGAGCACCCCGATCGGAACCCCCTTTTCAACCAAAATCACAGCCCCTAAATAGCCTTCAATGCCCATTTGTACTAAGCGACTGTCTTTTGAGAACTGTTGTTGTACCCCAGAAGGGATTTGGCAAACTTCTTCTGGGGTCAACGTCTCACAGGGAGTATCCTTTAAAAGCACCTCTTGATTTTCAGATACCTCTCCATCTTTTAAAAAAACAAGAGATCTCACCGTTTTGCTCCCCGGCAAGAGCTCAGCGATGCAACAGTAATCCGAGCCAATGAAACGACTGAGGATCTTGAGCTGGCTCGTCAAAGACTCAAGGCCTTTTTCGTCTTGGTTTTGAAGAGAACGCCCTAGCTCTACGAGAAGCTCTGTCCCGTCCCTTATTTTGATCGCGGCCACTTTACCCCCCATTTCACAAACGTTCCGCATTGAGGAATTACTCTGAAATATTAGTTTAACGCATAAAATGGAGTTGACGCAACTTATAAATTGAGTATTCTTGTCTGCTATTAGAGCTTTGAATTCAAGCCCTTAGGCCTCCTCCTTTAAAAGTGGGTTTCCTGCACCCCACAAGCACGCATTTTTGGGGCGTAGGGATTTTGGACCCCTGGGGTCTTTCTCGTATCCTGAACCCATTTCTTGCGAACCATCGGGCACCGGAAGGCATTGTATTGAGACCCCAGGCCATACGTCTCAAGGAGCCAAATCAAAGCAGAAGAGGCCGCATCGTAATGCTCATGATTGATTCGAAGTGAGTTCTTTAACCTGATTTCAGAAAGACCTTCAAATCCACTTTTTAGTGCCTCCTGAATCTCGGGGTCTTTAATTTTTTGATAAGCTCTTTTGAGTTCCTTTGCCGCCTTTTCTGCCTCTTTCACTTCATCACGATAAAAAGCCTCGTGGAGCTTCTCATTGATTTTAAAAAGCTCCAGAACCCTTTTCTGAGTTTTGGGGGGAAGCACTTTTCGAGACTTTGGTGCAGAATGGGCTAAATTTAAAAAGCAGCATAAGCCTAGCGCTAGAAAAAGTTTGGTCTTATTCATATAAATAATCTCCTCTCACTCCAGTGGAGCATAACCCAGCTCCTTTAATGCAAATTGCACCCAAGTTTTTATTTTCTCTTTTTCGTCTGAACCTAAACGCGCTTCCCGGTGCATGAGTCGATAATAAAAAGGAGCCATCTCTCCCTCTTCTATTTCTTTCCAGATCTTTCTGAGTTTCTTTTCTGGAGAGCCCTCTCCCGTAAAGAGAAAATCCTCTGAAAACTTGAGCTCTTCTTGAGCTTCTTCAATATGGTGATCCATCCACTGCTTCACTCCTGGAATAGAATGGTACCAAGGAAAGCGTGTTTGATTGGTATGGCAATCAAAACAGGCCTTTCTAAAAAGAGGCTCCACTTCAGACTTATAGTGCGCTGCAATCCTAGAGTTCTCCTCAGCCTGAGACACATTGAAAAAACAAACCGTCAGTGTCAAAAAACCGACCACCCAAGCCTTTTTTCTCATTTCAAAACCTCCTGAATCAAAGGGTCCAGGTAATAACCTGTTTATCAGAAATCCCATCCATGATACATGCTGGCTCTATGAAAAGCCAAGCAGAAGACCTTCAAATCAAAAGTGCAATAGAGGCTTTCCAATTCGGAAAACTCGTGGCGATCCCCACAGAGACAGTCTATGGTCTATCTGCCCCAATTAATAGCTCTGAGCTGATAGAAAAGATCTTCACTCTCAAAGAACGCCCCTTTTTTGACCCCCTCATTGTTCATGTAAAAGATGTAGAAAGTGCGAAAGAACTCACTCAAGATTGGCCTAAAATCGCAACCACATTAGCCAATGCTTTTTGGCCTGGCCCACTCACTCTGGTTCTCAAAAAAAATCCCTCA
>Ga0066639_10005071_pt1 | contig 11142 bp, 12 predicted proteins | sample CryGeyCG2114_010_2_FD_59504 | JGI IMG/M metagenome (GOLD analysis project Ga0066639, IMG submission 59504) | Groundwater microbial communities from aquifer - Crystal Geyser CG10_big_fil_rev_8/21/14_0.10 | ecosystem: Environmental > Aquatic > Deep subsurface > Groundwater | place: USA: Utah... | reverse complement strand
GTGGACCTGAGGGGACTCGAACCCCTGACCTCATGCATGCCATGCATGCGCTCTACCAGCTAAGCTACAGGCCCGAAAATGAAGAGTAGTATCTTTTTTCAGAGAAAAAAGATACTACTCTTCTTCATCGGCTAATTCCAAAAGAGCCATCATAATTTTCTGGACAATCTCTTTTCTGTCGCTGACGCCGTCAAAACTCATCGTTTTACCTATCCTGATGGTAATCTCGCTATCCCAAAACCTCGGAAGGACGTAAAATCTGTCATTAGAATTTGGTATAACTTTGTCTGTTCCCTCAACCCAGAGAGGCAAAACTCTGCAATTTGTTCTCAAGACAAGTTGTCCAACTCCATCTTGAAAAAATCTGATTCTTCTTCCGCTTTGGCTCCGGAAAAACTTTTTGCCTTTATAAGTTCTTCCTCCTTCGGGAAAAAGAATTAAAATTCCGCCGGCGTTTAAAACTTTCTTCATTAAGAAAAAAGCTTTTATTCCTCCCCTTGTATCGTTTCTGTCGATCGGGATTGCCCTAGGCCTAAGCCAAAACCAGTACCAGCGGTCGTAATACTTCTTTTTATCCGGCGTGCTCCAAGGACTGAGTTTTAGAGGATGAAAAATATATTCTCTGAAGAACAAACAAGGCAGCAAGATTGGCTCTAATAAAGAAGGGTGATTTGAAACCACAATCAAATTTCCATAATTGTGCGGAAAATTTTTCCGGTTAACAACCTTTATTCTCCTTAAAGCCTTCAGGGAATAAAAGATAATTCCCAGAAGAACACCGATAGTGTAGAAGACCAATATCGCTGTTATTTTCTCAAGCAAACCTTCCTTCTTTTTATTTTTTTCCATATTTCCCCCTTTCAAAATTTAAAAGAGCAAGTTTGTAAACTGTCGTTATTTTAACTTATTTCTTTAATTTTTTCAATGCAAAACGGAGGACTGTCCTCCGTTTTTTTATTTCCTAAGTGGTGCCCCCGGACCGAATTGAACGGTCATCCGCGGCTTAGGAGTCCGCTGTTCTATCCGTTGAACTACAGGGGCAATAAAGAAAATTTCTAATTTCTAATTTCTAATTCTCTAATGTCGGATTTTTTATCTATCAATCTGGCGAAAAAGAATAAAAATTTGGAAAGATGGTTGAGATAAACAATTATATCAGGGTTAATTTTCTGACGCCGGCTTAAACCGACGACTCGCCTTTCGGCCCGACGGCACAGACTGCGGCTATAATCCAAGGTTGAACTCGCCAAAGAAGCGCCGCTTAAAATAAAATTTTTCAAAACCGGAATATTTTTCAGGCAAAATTCCAGTCTTTCATCCAGTTTTTCGATGATTTTTTTGAAATTTTTTCGGGGGCCGCCGGCTAAAACTGCGGAAATCTGAAAAATGTCTTTCTGGACGTCAACAATCCAACTTCTCAGTTTTTTATCGCGGATAAAATTTTTCGTCAATCCCAAAAAAGAATTCAACTCATCGAGATCGCCCAAAACCTCAAAAATCAGATTATCTTTCTGAATCTTTTTTTTATTTAACAGCGCACTCTCGCCTTTGTCGCCGGGAAATTTTTTCATTTCTAGTAATTGTAACTGTCAACAAACAAGCCCTCTTTGTCGCGCAAAATCAAATTGTCGTGGTCAAGACTCAAAAAATCAGTTGTGCTATAAGTGTACCATTCGCGTTCAAAAAAATCGGTGCTGTAACGGTATCTTTTTAGGCAGCCCGAATAATTGAAGCGGCTCTCAGCAAAACTTCGGCAATCGGCTTCGCCAACTAAATTATTGAGGTCTTCGGATTTCGGTATTTCGCAGGCGCTTAAATTTAAAATGTAATTCTGGCAACTCAAAGAAAGATTATTCAATTCCGAGCGCTCGGGATAAGGACAATTACGGGGCAAATCCGGCTCAAAATTATAGAGATTATTCAAATAACCGAAGCATCTGTTCAGACGGAAATTCATATCCATCGGACTGGTCTGGCCGAAAATAAACAAATAATCGCCGCTGTTTAAAACGATGTCGGAAGTTTGATTAATGATTGATGGGTCATAAAGACCAATGCCGGCTGGGATATTGAATTTGCCCTTCGTTGATTCAATTGTCCAATTGGTTATTTTCAAAGAGCCGGCGTCGTTTCTTATGGTTATTTTCATAATTTGATTGGGAAATCTGCCGGGATAAGCGGAGATAATTTTTACCTTGCCGATATATTCGGAAACGCGACTCCGAAAATTGCGTTCCGCCGGCGTTAAATCGTAGATGCCGTCCTTGGTTTTGGCGCGAACTTGAAATTTATAGGTGTGGTCGCCGGCCAACAAAATAAAAGAGCGGCTGGTTACAGAAGTTCCTTGCCAATCATTATCAATACCCGAGACCTTGGTTTCAAAAGAGATATCTTTCATATCGCCCGGCCAAATGGCGGCAAAATGAAAAACCACTGTCGCCTCGTCCTTAACAAATTCGCCTTCTTCTGGCCCGGATAAAATCACTGTTTCCGGCCGCGACCCCGAATAAGGCGTAGGGCTTGGCGTCAAAGAGGGAGAGGAAACAGGCGTCGAGGTATTTCCCGCGGCCAATTCCTCGCCTTTATTTCCGGCAAAAAATTTGGAAGGCATTTTTTGCCCCACAAAGACCAATAAGCCAAAAATTATTATTAAAAAAATAACGGGAAGCGCTTTTGACATATTTTGGTCGGGCTGCCCGGATTTGAACCGGGACTAAATCCTCCTCGCCCCGCACTAAAAATTTCCTGTCGGAGTGCTGGGAATCGAACCCAGACTACGGACTCCCGAAGCCCGCGTACTGCCGTTATACTACACTCCGTTAAATTTTAGTGCGGGGTAAAAAGGACTCGCTTGCCCCGTACCAAACTTTGTTTTGGTGCGGGGTGCTACCATTACACTACAGCCCGAGAAATAAACACAATCTAAATTCTACTTTCTACTTTCAATATTCTACTTTCTAATTTACACCCCGTGTTTTTGTCGCATTTTCTCGTCAATTTCTCCTTCCAATTCTTCTTTCTTCTCAACTGACTTTTCAGCCAATCCTTTCAATTCCTCGTCTGACAAACGCCCTAATTTCTTAACTTGCTCTATCAAATAATTCTTATCGTTTTTTTCCGGATTGTCCAGTACTTCTTCCAATAAAATGTTAAGAATCCAGCCGACTTTGGGACCGGCTAGAATCTTTAAAATTTCCATCACATCGTTACCCTTCACTTTGAGCATCTTCGGATGAATGGGATCGCGGGAAACTCTTTCAATCATATAGCGCAGGTGCTTCAAACGGTAAGGCGAAATTTTTGGGAGTCCTGAGCCGCTGCGGTCGGCCTCTCTTAAAAGCAAAAGGTCATCGATGTTTTCCGGTCCCACCCGCCGAATCAAACGCCTGACGCCGGCTTCAGTCACTTCGTCAACGTTGTAAAAAAAGAAGTGCCAACGCACCAAATTCGCGGTTTGTTCAATAATTTTTTTGGAAAAATGCAGCCGCTCAAGCGCCTGAATTGTTAATTTTGTCCCAACCTGCTCGTGGCCCTTAAAAGTCGCTTCCAATCCTTCGCCTTTTTTAGTTGGAGGCTTTCCCAAATCATGCAAAAGAGCGGCCAGCCGCAAGGCCAAATTAAAATTCTTTTTGGCGGTGTAATCCAAAGTTTTTAAATGATGTTCAAAAACCGTCAACTCCTCATATTTAATATGCTCTTTTTTCTTTTTGGTCACGCCGATTACGTTAATGCCCTCTCTTAACTCCGGCAAAACATATTTTAAAAGTCCTAAATTTTCCAAAATTTCAATTCCCGAAGCCGCTCTTTCGGTCATCAATAACTTAGCAAATTCGTCCCGAATGCGTTCTTTGGAAATAAATTCCAGGGTTGACGCCAGTTTCTGAATGGCTTTTTCGGTTTTTTCCTCGATTCCAAAACCCAATTCAACGGCCAAGCGCGGAGCGCGCATTAATCTTAAGGCGTCTTCGTTAAATCGCTCTTCTGGTTCACCAACTGTTCTTATTATTTTATTTTTTAAATCTTTCTCTCCAGCAAATGGATCAATTATCTTGAAACTTGAAGCTTGAGGCTTGAAACCTTTATTTTTTGTTTCAGGTTTCATGTTATACGTTTCAAGTTTTAATGCCAGCGCATTAATCGTAAAATCTCTTCTTCCTAAATCTTCTTCCACGGTTCTGGCAAATTTTATCTCATCCGGATGTCTTTTATCGGTATATTTACCTTCTAAACGAAAGGGGGTGATTTCCACGGTTTTTAAAGTTTCATCTTCGGAATCAGTAATTAGCGAGATTGTGCCAAATTTATTTTCATAGACGGTTTTGTAGGCAGCCCCGACGTTATCAGTCGGGGTCTCGGCTTCACCTCGAGAAAATATCTTTTGGATTTTTTCGGGCTTGGCATCAGTGGTAATGTCCCAATCCTTCGGTTTAATGGATAATCCTTCGACTTCACTCAGGACAAGATCCCTGACGCAACCGCCAACAAGATAAGCCTTAAATCCGGCTTTTTCCAATTTTTTCACAATAGCGATGATTTCTTGGGGAATTTTCATGGTTTTACATCTTTAACTATACTTCAACCCCTGACTTTTTTCAAATTTGAATTTATCGGCGTTTTTTGTTAAAGTGAAGATGGTTTATCGCCCCTGTGGTGAAATGGATATCACGCGTGGCTTCGAACCATGCGTTGGGGGTTCGAATCCCTCCGGGGGCACCAAAGGAGACAAAGATGTTCTTTTACAAAATTTTATATTGGCTGATTGAATTCTTTTTAGGTCAACGAATTTCCAAAATAGAAGGACTCGGGGATTTGCCGAAAAACCGAGGATTTATAATCGCCGCCAATCATGAAAGCGGTTACGACCCTCTCATTATTACTTCGGCTTTAAAAAAATTCGTGAGGAGATATCTGTTCAGTCGCCGTAAAAGAATGTATTTTATTGCTAATGTAAATCTAAGGGAAAAAATCATCCGCTACACACCACTGGTAGTGGCCCTTATTAATCTTTGGGGAGAAAAAATCGGCTATTTGCCGGCTAACCGAAAAGGATTGGAAAGGGCGATTAAATTGCTCCAGGAAGATAATGTCATTGTTATTTTCCCCGAAGGCCATATTAACTCGAGTCAATGGCTTCGCAAAGGCAAAAAAGGAGTCGCAGTTATGGCTCTTAAATCCGGCGCACCAGTAATACCCGCCGCCTGTTTTTCCCCGCCAGCTAAAAATTTTTGGCAATTTATTTTGAATTTTCCCAAAAAGAAAAAAATTGCTTTTTCTCCGGCTCTCCGCTTTGTAAAAATATCTCAAGAAACCATTGATCGCCGGCCGGGTCGGTTGGATGTTGCCGTTGCTCTTATTATGGAGAAAATTGCCCTTGCCTGCGGCAAAAAATATTTTTAACTTAATACCTCCTTAAATGAATTCCGAAGGAGGTATTACTTTTATTTTTAAAAAACTTGCCTTTAAGCCATTTTTAGAGCATATTATTCAAAGAAGCCTTAAGTTCCCCCCATAACTCAATTGGTAGAGTAACTGCCTCTTAAGCAGTGAGTTCCAGGTTCGAGTCCTGGTGGGGGGACATGTAGGGAAAAATTGCATTAAAAGACAAATTCTCCCATATAAACATCAGCCCATTGCTTGTATCACAAATTAATATATAATGAAAATGTATGAAACAATCTATTAAAATGCCTCCGAAAATGATTATTGGGGTTGTTTATAAATCAAAGGATGGAACTTGGAGGGGGTTCTGTTCGCCTTTTGATATCTCTTGCACAGCAAAGACAGCGAATGGGGCAATGAAAAAAATGGATGTGCTGATGAAAGTCTATATTGAAGGTCTTCATAAGTATGGCTATCCTTCTCGTCTTGCTGTGAAGGAAATATCCGATGAAGAAGATAGAAAAGTATTTGAAAAGGTCCTTAAATATGTAATTAAAGATATGGCTACTAAAATGCGAAAGGACTTTGACAAGTTTCAACTTGAAACAAAAACTAACTCATTCCGAATAACCGATAATATTAAAGCCATGGGTAAATATTCATTTTTACAAACTAATACCCCAACTCTAGTTGGAAATCGTTAATGTGCCTTCAATCCCAACAAAATATACATTCAAAGATTTTGAGCGTGCAGTTCGTAAAATCGCAACAGCAAAAAATCTCATAATAAATAAAGAAAATAAAAGGGGTTCTGCTAGGCGATTTGAGGTGTTTGAATTTGGTAGTGATGGCAAACCTAAACTTCTTGATTTTTGGGTAAATCACGAAGATAAGTTTATATATACACGTGATATGAGAAAATGTCTTAAACCACTTGGAATTGATGAGGAGCAACTGATTAAGGCTCTGTCAGAAGGTCAGGCAATAGCAAAATCTTTTTGACTAGCTAGCCAACCCATGATGGTTTTACTAAGGCAGGGATAAATGCAGCCTCATAATTCTCAGTAACCCAAGTTCGAACTTTATCCATTGCGGGGGACAAATATAAGCAAAATCTATTTGACAATCTTTTTTCATCTTTATAAGATGAGAGTGGTTTTTTAATAAAAAAATAAGGAGTGAAAAATGAGAATTATCAAACCGTCTTTTAAAATCGACCCGATTGATGCCCAAGCGATTTTGAAAAAACTGGAGTGGAAAGGCCGAATCGCCCACAAAAGCGAGGATAAAATCACGGCTGAATCCGCCCCATCATTTGTCAAGAAAATCATCCAAATCAATCACTTGTCGGTGATTGAACATGCCAGTATCAGCGTGGAAATCATCTGTGACCGCGGCGTCAGCCATGAACTGGTAAGACATCGCCTCGCCAGTTATACCCAAGAAAGCACCCGCTACTGCAATTATTCCCAAGGCAAATTTGGCAGTGAAATTACTGTCATTTTACCGCTTTGGTTTTATGACTGCTTCAATGTTGAAGAACAAAAAATCACCGCTGTCGGAGAATTGAACGAAGCTTTCCTGATTTGGCACCGAAGTTGCGCTTTAGCCGAACACGCTTATTTTGACTTGCTCAACTACGGATTAAAGCCGGAACAGGCCCGGGCAGTTCTGCCAACTTGTCTTAAAACCGAAATTGCTGTCACGACTAACGTGCGGGAATGGCGGCATATTTTCACGGTGCGCTGCGCCAAAGCCGCTCATCCACAAATGCGGGAAATTATGATCCCCCTTCTTCACGAATTTCAAGCCCAAATTCCTGTGATCTTTGATGATATAATTATTAACGAGTAAAATCTGCTCATCAAGAAATCCCCAACCTCACTGGAAGGGGATTTGTTTTTTGCTTTAAAAATTATATAATATGTATTGTCGCGTTCCGCGACAATACATATTTATTTGGTTCGCTCGCCCCAAATGAAAACTTCGCTTTCATTTGATGGCTCGCTGCCAAATATAATATAAAACAACTCTTCAGTCGGTTTTTATTCATTTTAAATAATATCAATGGTGGACATTTACAGGCCGAAAATAAAAATCTGCGTCTCGGGCGCGGCTGAAACCGGCCACTGCTCCGCCAAAGCATTGGACCTCTCATTAGAGTTGGGCAGAGAAATCGCCAAACATGATTGTATTTTAGTCACCGGCGCCACCACCGGCATTCCTTATTGGGCGGCCAAAGGCGCTAAAGAAGCCGGCGGCATTGTTTTCGGCATCTCGCCTGCTATTTCTGAACGGGAACATTTAAATAAATACCGTTTGCCGATTGATTATCATGATGTCATAATGTATACTGGCGCTGGCTATGCCGGCAGAAATCTTCAATTAACCCGCTGCGCCGACGCGGTTATTACCGTCTGCGGCCGGATGGGAACGCTCAATGAGTTTACTATTGCCTTTGAAGAAAATAAACTCATCGGCGTTTTAGAGGGGACGGGCGGAATGGCGGATATGATTCGGGGAATAATAGAAAAAAGCTTCCGGGGGCCCGGCAAAGTAATCTTCAATCAAAAACCCAAAGATTTAATCGAAGATGTTTTAATTTTCATTAGAGAAGAAAAAACATTGGGAAATTCCTATTAATTAAAGGTCGATTTATTTAAGATTAATATGCCTAAAACAAAAGAGAAGTTGATCGGCGAAGTGACGCATTATTTCGATAAAATCGGCGTTGCCGCTCTCAAATTAAAGGCGCCCTTAAAAACAGGCCAAACCATTATTTTCCGCACCAAAACCGGGGAAGATTTACTTAAACAGACAGTTGGCTCGATGCAAATTGAGCATCAATCTGTCGAAAAAGCCAAAAAAGGAGATGAAATCGGCCTGAAGGTCGATCAAAAAGTGCATGAAGGCAACGAAATTTATTTAGCTGAAGAATAAAATGGCGGGAATTCAAGAATTAGAAATTTTAGGCCAATTGCTTTTGGCGATTATTTTAGGAACGCTCATCGGCATTGAAAGGGAATTTGCCAGGAAATCAGCCGGGATGCGCACTTATGCTCTTGTCTCATTAGGCGCGGCGCTCTTCTCTATTATTGCTCAATTGGCTTTTAAAAATGCCAATGGTTCTTTTGACCCCTCGCGAATTCTCTCCCAGATTGTTGTCGGCATCGGTTTTATCGGCGCCGGCGTTATTATCTTTCAAAAATCCCAAATTCGGGGAATCACTACGGCTGCTGGTTTATGGGTAACGGCCGCCATTGGCGCGGCTGTCGGTTATAAACTTTATAACCTCGCCATCAGCGCCACTTTATTAGTTCTTTTGGTTCTGGTCGTTTTCTGGTCTATTGAAAAAAAGTTTTTGCATAAAATTCCGACTGACGATATTAATGAGAATGAAAGCAGGTAATTTCAAAAATTATTTAGCTGCTTCGGCAATTTTAGGGGGGACTATCTTGGGGGTTGGCATTTTCGGACTGCCCCATGTTTTTTCTAAGGCCGGTTTTTTAACCGGCTTGTTTTATTTGGTTCTTTGCTGTTTCCTTGTCACTTTGACGCATCTGATTTACGGCGAAGCGCTTTTAAGAACCGGCGGCGAACACCGGATGCCGGGCTTGGCGAAAATTTATCTCGGCAAAGCCGGTTTTTATCTGGCGACAATCAGTCTTTTCATCAGTATGTCGGGAGTGCTCCTGGCTTACCTTATTTTAGGCGGCCAGTTCCTTCAAAATTTCAGCCGCATCATCAATTCTCCTCTTAATTTAAATGTGGCCGCTGTCATTTTTTGGATTGTTGGCACCATCGGCATGGTCTTGGGTATCAGATTTATCGGTTTGGGTGAGATTTTGGGCGTGGTTTTAATTATTGGTCTGATTGTCGGATTTTTTATTTTGGGAGCGCCGCATTTAAACATCGCTTCTCTCCCGGCCATAAATTCTTCCTTTCTTTTTCTTCCTTACGGCGTCTTGCTCTTTGCTCTTTCCGGCGGCTCGGCTGTGCCGGAAATCTTCAATTATTTCAAAAAAAGAGGAATTTCCAAATACGAACTCAATTTTAAAAAACCGATTGTTTGGGGAAGCATTGTCCCCGCTTTTTTATATTTACTCTTTGTTTTAGGAGTTTTGGGATTTTTTCAAAATAAAATTATCCCCGTTGATATTGTCCCTGATTTGGTCAAATCAAATCCCCTCTTGGGCGTTGCCACCGATGTCTTGGGTATGCTTTTAATTCTTACCTCTTATTTTATTATCGGCTTGGGTTTCCGCAATGTGCTTTTTATGGATTTAAAAATAAAAAATTGGCTCAGTTGGACCATTCCGGCTGTTTTGCCCGCTCTTCTCTATTTTGGCGGTTTTCAAAATTTTATCGGGATTATCGGATTTTTGGGGGCGGGCATTTTGGGAATTGAGACGGTTTTAACGATAATCATCCATTCCAAAAGCCAAAAACAAGGAAGACTCATCCCCGCTTTTACCGTTAAAATTCCTCTTTGGGGAAAAGTGCTTTTGGTTATTTTGCTTTTGACCGGCGTGGCTTTAGAAATTGCCAAATTTTTCTGATGGAGTAAAATTGGATTATGCCCATATGCCCAGTATGAGAATTTCCAAACGGCTTTAGCCAAATGGTTTTCCCTCTGAGATGGGCAGTCGATAAAAGTTAAAACGTTGTTAATAAAATAAACATAGGAATTCCTAAAGCCTAAAAACTAATTGGAAATTCCTCTACTGGGTATGCCTGAAATTTATAAAAAACCTCCTTCCAATATTAGAATTAGGACTTTAGAAAGCGATACTGAGCAGATGCGGCAATCTGGCGGTGAAATTACCACCAGCGGAATTTTGGGGAAAAAAATTGAGGAAATTGAAGAGGCGCCGCCAGTCCCAGAAGAAGAAACGGGCATCTTCGAAGAACAGGAAATCTCCTTAGAAAAGACGAGTCCGAAAAAAACAAAAGTTCTGCCCGTGGTTATCGCCGCTGTTGTTTTTCTTTTATTGGGTGGTGGAATAACTTTTTTGTTAGTTTCTAAATCGAAAAAACAACCCCCTCTTCCAACGGCCTCTCCGACGCCCTCTTATGTTTCTTTATTCCGAAATTTCGCCGGCGAACGTCTTTATCTTAAATTCACCGGCAAAATTGAGGATTTCGAAAAAATTTTAAACCAAGAATTTCAAAAAATCACTCAACCTAACAACATTGAGGAGATAATCTTTATGAAAGACGAAATTAATCCTTACCCGGCTGACGATTTTTTGAAAATTATTTATGCTGGTTTCCCGACTATTGGCTTAACTGATATCCCTGAGTTTGAAAAGAATTTTTCCGCTTTGATTGTAAGCGACCAATTTGCCAAAAATTCTTTCAGTTATGTTCTAAAAATCAATGAAGCGAATTTATCCACCTTTGCCGTCGGTAATCTGAAAGCGAAATTCTCAACGGTTTTCGAAAGGTTTATTGAAGAACATTACGACCTTTTAACTTCGCAATATCTGGAAAATCCGGGACTAGCCCAAAAGCCATTTTTGACCAAGCCTATCGGACCGGTTAACAGCCGCTATTTGAAATTTTCCACCGCTAAAGAATTTTACTACGGTTTTTACCAGAATTATTTCTTGGTTGGGACAAGCGAAACGGCTTTTCAGAAAACTTTGGAAGCTTTATTGCCGAAAATATAATTTTTAAAGCCCAGGTGGTGGAATTGGCAGACACGTCAGCCCTAGGAGCTGATGCCGAAAGGCGTAGGGGTTCAAATCCTCTCCTGGGCAC
>Ga0066639_10005069_pt1 | contig 11145 bp, 11 predicted proteins | sample CryGeyCG2114_010_2_FD_59504 | JGI IMG/M metagenome (GOLD analysis project Ga0066639, IMG submission 59504) | Groundwater microbial communities from aquifer - Crystal Geyser CG10_big_fil_rev_8/21/14_0.10 | ecosystem: Environmental > Aquatic > Deep subsurface > Groundwater | place: USA: Utah... | reverse complement strand
TTGCTTGGGCCCAGAGGGTTAAGCGAAAAATTGAGAGGAAGACTCGGATGAGCGATGGAGTGAATCAGATGGTTCTGAGACGCGAAGTTGCGAAGCCGAGTGAGACGATGGAGCCAATGGAGGGAGTCGAACCCACGACCTCTCCCTTACGAAGGGATTGCTCTACCAACTGAGCTACATTGGCGTGGAGCGGGTAACGAGAATCGAACTCGTACCTCATCCTTGGGAAGGATACATTCTACCACTAAACTATACCCGCAAACTTAATGAATTATATTATATATACGACTAAATGAAAAGTTTTAAGAAAATAAGTAATATTGTATTAATAGTTATTTTTTTTATTATACCTTTAATTTCTAATGCCTCAGAAGGGGAATATAGTCAATATTTCTATGCCGATGATATATCTGATGGTGCTTATTTAGGTAGTTTAGATGATCAGTTTCATGTTTCCTTTCCAGCTGGTACATATACAAAAGGTTTATCTGTATATATTAATGAATCTTCAGTGGATAATTTACCAACAGATAATTTATTGGGTAAAGTTTATTCTTACTATATATTATCTCAACAAAAGCCAAGTAATGAGTTTGAATTAGCTTTTAGATTCATTTCAGACTCCATTCAAGCTAAACATATTTGGTTGTATGATTACAAGAATAATGTATGGAATAAATTATTAACGAGAGTTGATCAACCGGGTTTATTAGCAATTGCTAAAACAGTTATGCATTATGGTAAAATAGTATTATCTGAGGATAGACCAACATCTATTATTTCTGATGATAAAATAATGAGTTATGATAATGATTTTTCTATTAATATTAGTGATGTAGCAGTGGAAACGGTAGATATTGAATCATATAATTTAAATATGTATTCAGAGGCCTTACCAAGATTATCTTCAATTTATCAATACGATATGCATTTGTCTAGCGTTCTAGATAAACCAATGACTATAACTTTTAATTATGAAGTTAAAGATTGGGTTATGCCAACTGCCTATTATTGGGATAAAACAAAGTCTGAGTGGCAGGAGTTAATTACCACAGCCAATCTGGATAAAAAAGAAATATACGCATCAACTGTATTACCATTTTCACGTGTGGCACTATTTTTAAAACCAGATGTCTGGGCAGGGCAAGCCAGTTGGTATAGGTATAAAGATTGTGATTGCGCTGCTTCTAGGGATTATTCTAAAGGTACAGAATTGAAATTGACGCACTTAAGTTCAGGTAAAACAGAGTTTGTTAAAGTTAATGACTATGGACCTGAACTATGGACAGGGCGTATAATAGATTTAGATGCAACAGTTTTTAAAAAGTTAATTTCTTTAGGAGCTGGTGTTACAGATTTAAGAGTTGAAGTAGTAAAATGATCACAATAAAGAATATTACAAAAAAATATAGTAATTATACAGCCCTGGAGGATATATCTTTACATATTCCTTCCGGAGAGTTTGTGTCATTAGTGGGACAATCAGGTACTGGTAAAACAACATTAGTTAAATTAATTATTGCTGAGGAAAGGCCTACTAGTGGTGAAATAATAATTGGTGGTTGGAATATTACAAAAATAAAGTCATATGAAATACCATATTTGCGAAGACAAATAGGAGTTATTTTTCAGGATTTTAAATTATTACCTAAAAAGACCGTTTATGAAAATGTCGCTTTTGCATTAGAATCTTGTGGAGTAGCTGTACAAATTGTTACCAAAACTGTACCACAGGTTCTAAAGATAGTCGGTTTAGAGAATAAGCTTAATCATTATCCGTGGCAATTATCTGGTGGTGAAAAACAAAGGGTGGCAATTGCAAGAGCATTAGTTCATAAGCCAAAGTTGTTAATAGCTGATGAGCCGACTGGTAATTTAGATTCTATTAATACCAAGGAAATTATTGATTTATTATTAAAGATCAATGAAATAGGTACAACCGTTCTATTAGTTTCACATAACCGAGACGTAGTTAATGGGTTACGTCGTCGAGTTATAACTGTTGAGAATGGTAAGGTTATTTCTGATCAGGCCAAAGGCCGTTATGTATTATAGTATATGTTTTTTTTAGATTTATTTAGATCATTTAAGTTTGCACTCCAATCGCTATGGCGTAATTTTTGGTTAACTGTTGTAACGGTTATCATTGTAACGCTCGCTATGGCTTCTGTTAGTTTTCTATTAATATTTAATTTAGTTGCCAATAATGTAGTTGATACAGTTAAAGCGAAATCAGAGATATACATTGACTTAACTGAAGGGGCTAAACAAGCTCAGGTTGAATTTTTAGTAGCTGAACTTAATAAATTAGAAGATATTAGAGAGGTGATATATATATCTCCGGCTCAAACTTTAGAGAGATTTAAAGGTGAGCATGCAAATGATGAGGTTATTATGGCCTCCTTGGATAGTTTATCATCAAATCCATTTACGGGTAGTTTAAAAATATCTGTAAAGGATATAGCAAAGTTTGATGAGCTATTGACTGAATTATCTCGTGATGAGTATGGTGATATTTTAGAAATAAATAATTCAGAATTTTTTGAGGCAAAGGATTTGTTAAATGTAATTTCAGATTACTCTAAGAAAGTAGAGCAATTTGGTTTTGGTGTCAGTCTATTCTTTATAATTATTAGTATAATAGTTGTGTTTAATACTATTCAAATGGGAATATATTCTCATCGAGAAGAGATTGGTATTATGAAATTAGTGGGCGCTTCAAATTGGTTTGTGAGATCACCATTCATTATTGAAAGTATTATGTATAGTGTATTTTCAGTTCTGGTAATGGTATTAATATTTTATCCACTGGCCATATATATACAACCACATGTAGATAATTTCTTGGGTGAATATTCATTAAACTTAATTGATTCAGTATCTAATAATTTCTTATGGGTATTTGGGTTGGAGATTGGTATAGCAATATTAATTACTGTTATATCTAGCATGTTTGCTACTAGAAGATATTTAGACGATTAATATATTTTTGAGTATTACAAAAACCCAGCATTTACAAAATGTCTGGGTTTTATAATATATTATTTTACGTCAACAAAAGTTGTTGTTTGTAAGCGACCGTCGTATTTCTTTATCTTACGTTTTCTAAAACTCACTTTACCAATTGCTGTTGCCATTAAAGTATCATCTTTTGTTACTTTAACATTAGCACCAGCTCTAAACTTAGTACCACGTTGTCTGATAATGATATTTCCAGATTTTGCTGATTGACCAGCATAAAGCTTCACACCTAGACGTTGTGCATTGGAGTCTTTTAGATTGGACGCTGAACCACCGGCTTTCTTATGTGCCATATCTTTTAATTAATTATTCATTAATGCCAGACTATGATAATATATTATCTAAATATAGTCAATAGTTGAGTATAGCTACACGTTTTTGAATGTAGATAAATAATGGTATAATATATGCATTATGCAAAGAATTTTAAAGAAAATTGAAAAGGAATTAGATGTAATAAGACCTTTTTTAGAGGGTCATGGTGGGGGAGTTGAAGTTGATAGTTTTGACGATAAGACGGGTTTACTTAATGTCAGGTTCAAGGGAGCTTGTCGAGCATGTCCGCTATCCACTTTAACTTACCAGAATTTAATTTCAGATAGATTATCTGTTTTGCCTCAAGTTAAGGAGGTTAAACTAATTATTTAATATGTCTAAAGAAATTTATTTAGATAATTCAGCATCTACACCTCTTCATCCTTTTGTATATAAGGAGATGAAGAAGTTTTGGTCTGATGAATATGGTAATTGTTCATCTACTCATCAGTATGGACAAAGAGCTAATGCAGCTGTTTCAAAGTCACGTAAATTGATCGCTGACCTTTTTTATTGTCAGCCGGAGGAATTAATGTTTACATCAGGAGCTACTGAATCTAATAATACTGCTATTAAAGGTGTAATGAAGTTTTATGACAGAAAGTTTAAGGTCAAAGAGTTAAAGTATAAACCTCATATGATAATTTCCGCCATTGAGCATCCTTCAGTATTAGAATCTGCTTTATCTTTAGAAAGAGATGGTTTTGAGTTATCTGTTATTAGGTCGAATGATAAAGGAGCTATAGATATTAAAGATGTGCTGGATGCTATAAGAGATAATACAGTACTAATTTCATTGATGTATGTAAATAATGAAACTGGTATCATTCAGCCAATTCAGGATTTGGGTAAACAATTATTAGTTATAAATGAAGAAAGGGAACAAGGTAATTTACCTCATATATATTATCATGTTGATGCTGTTCAAGCATTTAATTATTTGAATTGTCGTCCCGATCATCTTAAGGCAGACTTGCTGTCATATTCTGGTCATAAAATATATGGTCCAAAAGGTGTGGGATTATTATATATCCGTAATAAGACACCAATGATTAGATTGATAGATGGTGGGCATCAAGAGAGAACTTTGAGAGGGGGTACTTCAAATACTACTGGAATTGTTGGTTTAGGCGCTGCTGTTCAATTACATATTAACAATCACGATAAGCAGATAAGTCATATACAAGCAATGTCTGAGTATCTTTACTCTCATTTGAAGAATATTAATGGTTTAAGATTCAATAGCAGTCAAACAGATTCAGTGCCCAGTATTATTAATATAGCCATCAAAGGAATTAAGGGAACTGATTTACAGATGAAATTAGATATGGAGGGCTTTGCTACATCTGTTGGGGCAGCTTGTGCTTCTGGCGCAATTAAACCATCTCCAGTATTGTTGGCAATGGGACAATCTAGTGAAGAGGCTGAACAAGGATTAAGAATTAGTTTGGGTAATCAAAATAGTATCAAAGAAGTGAAGAAATTTGCTAAAGTATTATCTAATATTATTAATGATTTATTACATGAGTAATTTTACAAAACTAATAAGAAAATATGGTATAAGTATTGTGGCATTAATATTTAATGTTTTAATGTGGTTATGGCTAATAGTTTATATTAAACCAACAGGTGAAAGTCATGTATTACATTATAATATCTATTTTGGTATTGATCAGATTGGGCCGGGAATTAAATTATTTCTATTTCCACTATTTGGTTTAATTATACTGGTTATAAATATTTTATTTACACTTACAAAGAATATTAATTATAAATTAATTGTTTATTCATCATTAATTTCTCTGTTATCCCAGATATTACTAATAGTCTCTATTTTGTTGTTGATAATTAATCATTACTAATATGGATCCAATTACGTTTGAAGTTATAAAAATATTTTTAATAGCTACAGTAACTTTTATTGGTGCTGGTCTATTAACACCACTGGTTACTCATTATTTGTATAAATACAAAATGGGTAAATCAATTAGAACATCATCATCCGCCCCAATATTTTTTGAACACCATAAACAGAAATCTGGTACTCCAACTATGGGTGGAATAATTATTTGGGCCACTGTTATATTAGTGGCATTAATTATTGCTTTGCTAGCTCAATTTAATTTAGATTTTTTTATTAAGTTTAATTTTTTAACTAGAGCTGAAACATTATTACCACTTGGTGCATTTTTAGCAGCCGCTATTGTCGGACTGATTGATGATTATTTAAATGTTCGTGGCATTGGTCCTCATGGTGGTGGTTTAAGAGTTAAGCATAAATTATTGATTTATGTTTTAATTGCTTTAATTGGCGCACTTTGGTTTTATTTTAAATTAGATTGGGACTTATTATATATTCCATTCTTTGGTGAATTTCAAATTGGTTTTTGGTATATACCATTTTTTGTATTAGTAATTGTTGCAGCCGCTTTTTCTATGAATGAAGCTGATGGTCTTGATGGCTTAGCCGGTGGTATGGTTGCGATTAACTTTTTAACATTAGGGGCGATAGCTTTTTTACAGGGTAGATTTGACTTAGCGACACTTTGTGCGGCTATTGTTGGAGCTTTAATGGCATTTCTTTGGTTCAATATTCCACCAGCTAGATTTTTTATGGGGGATACCGGTTCAATGAGTTTGGGAATTACTTTGGGCGTAGTTGCCATGTTAACAAATACTGCTTTTTTTCTACCAATTATTGGTATTGTTTTTGTGATTGAATCATTGTCTGTAATTATACAAGTATTGTCTAAGAAGTTTAGGCATAAGAAAGTATTTTTATCTGCACCTTGGCATCACCATTTAGAAGCTAAGGGATGGCCAGAACCGAAAATAGTAATGAGATTGTGGGTTATTACAACACTATTCTCTTTAATGGGTTTTATCATCTATATGATAGATAAGTATGTTTAATCAGTCATTTTTAAAGAATAAGAAGGTATTGGTAATGGGCCTTGGCGTCCATGGTGGTGGAGTTGGTGTAGCTGCTTGGGCCGCTAAACATGGGTCTGATGTTTTAGTTACAGATATGAAAACCAGGAAGGAACTAAGCAATTCTATTAAACAGTTAGCTAAGTATAAAAAGATTAAGTATAGATTAGGCAAACACACTGAAGACGATTTTAAAAATATAGATATTGTTGTGGCTAATCCAATTATTAGACAGGACAATAAATTTCTAACAATAGCTAGAAAATATAATACTAAGATATATAATGACGTGTCCTTATTTATGGATTTTTGTCCTTGTGAAGTAATTGGAATTACAGGCACAAAGGGTAAAAGCACTACTGCTTCTCTAGTATATAATTTACTTAAGGGGGGTAAAAGAAAAGTATATTTGGGTGGCAATATTCGTATTAGTCCATTTAGTTTTTTAGATAGATTAAATAAAGATGATTTAGTAATATTAGAAATATCTAGTTGGCAATGTGAGGGGTTGGCTTCCATAAAAAAAAGCCCTCATATTTCATTATTAACAAATTTAGGCATTGACCATTTAAATACATATAAATCATTCGCTGCCTATGCTCAAGCTAAAGCTTTACTTTTTAAGTATCAGGGAAAAGATGATTATGCAATTTTAAATAAGCAGGATAAGTATAGTCAAAAATTGTTCAAAAATATTAAGTCCAATAAATTATTTTTTAATATTAAATCTAAATCAAATAATTATATTTTAAATAATCATATATATTATATAAATAAAAAAATATTACCATTAAGTGATTTGAAATTGATTGGTAAACATAATTATGAGAATATTTTGGCCGCTTTAACTATTGGCCAGCTATTTAATGTTTCAATAGTAAAAGTTAAGCAAATATTATCTACTTTTAAGACATTAGCCGGTCGAATGGAGAAAGTGAGACTACTAGATAATATATTATATATTAATGACACTACAGCGACGGCACCATTACCAGTAATATCTACAATTAATGCTATTGCATCACCAATAATATTAATAGCTGGTGGTAATGATAAAAAATTGGATTTAGATAAATTAGCTAAAATAATAATTAAAAGAATAAATTTTGTAGCTTTATTACCAGGATCGGCTACAGATTATTTAATTAAATTTTTTAAAAAAGAGAAATTTGTAGATTATAAAGTGGTTATGTCAATGACAGCAGCTGTAATTTTGGCAAAAAGAAAAGCAATAAGTGGTGATACGATACTATTATCTCCAGGGGCTACTTCATTTGGATTATTTGTTAATGAATTTGATAGGGGAGATAAGTTTATTAAAGTAGTCAAAGAATTAAATAAATGGCAAAAACTTTAACTAGTAAATTAATTGATTGGGTAAAATTACCTTTTTCATCAGATAGATACAGTCATGCGCCAGATTATGTTCTATTAGGAAGTATCGGTGTATTGCTATTATTTGGTATTTTAATGCTATCTTCAGCTAGTACGGTTATTGCTTTTCAAGCAACTGGTGATAGTTACTATTTCGTAAAGCATCAATTATTATATGGCGTGCTACCGGGTTTACTATTTTTTTTAATGGCCATACGTTTACCATATGCAATCTGGAAAAGATTTGCATTTTGGATGTTATTAATATCTTTAGGTTTATTAGTCGTAGTTTTAATTCCTGGTGTTGGTAAAACAGTTGGTGGGGCTACCCGTTGGATAGATATTGGTTTATTTGCATTTCAGCCGTCAGAAATTGTTAAGATGACATTTCTAATATATTTATCTACCTGGCTTGCTAAGAAAGGTAGTCAGGGAATCTCAGATGTCGAGTATGGTACTATTCCATTTTTATCTATCATCGGTGTTATTACAGTGTTATTTTTAAAACAACCCGACTTAGGAACATTATTGGTAATTTTAGCCATTTCTTTCTTAATATACTTTATTGCTGGAGCACCATGGCGACATATTATATTTATTGTTGGTTTTGGTATATTATTGTTACTGGTATTAGTTTTATCTAGTCCCTACAGAGCCGAGAGAATAAAGACGTTTTTGGGTGGTGGTGATGTATTAGGACAGGGTTATCATGTACAGCAAGCAAAAATTGCTATAGGGGCTGGTGGATTTTGGGGACTTGGGCTTGGTAGATCACAACAGAAGTTTAGATATTTACCTGAAGTACAAGGTGATTCTATATTTGCTATTATTGCTGAAGAGCTTGGTTTTGTATTTTCAACTGCTGTTATTCTGGCTTTTGTTTTAATAATGATTAGGGGATTTAAAATAGCTCGGGGTAGTCCTGATGAATTTGGTAAATTATTAGCGGCTGGTATTACAATTTGGTTTGTAGTACAAGCTATGATAAATTTGGGTGCTATGGTAGGATTATTACCACTAACTGGTATTACTTTACCTTTTATTAGTTACGGTGGATCTTCTTTAGCAATATCCTTATTTGCCGTTGGATTACTTTTAAATATTTCAAGATATACAAAATATTAATATGAAAATATTATTAACAGGTGGTGGAACTATGGGCTCCGTATCTCCATTACTTGCACAAGTCGATTATCTATTATCTGAACATGGATTTATACCAGCAGATTTTATGTGGATTGGTTCAGCTACTGGTCCAGAGAAAGCTGTTATTGATAGATATGACATTCCTTTTAAGTCTATACCAGCTGGTAAATTAAGAAGATATTTTTCAATTCAAAATTTTACCGACCCATTTAAAACTGGTAGGGGCTACATTCAATCATTGGAATATATTTATAAATTTAAACCAGATATTGTAATAAGTGCTGGATCATTTGTATCTGTGCCAGTCATTATGGCCGCAAAAACATTGAGAGTGCCAATATTGATTCATCAATTAGATTTAATACCAGGATTGGCTAATAAAATAATGGCAAAGTTTGCTACCGTCATTACTGTTTCATGGCCAGAATTATTAGATAAATTTTCTGGTAAAATTGTTAAATGGGTTGGAACCCCTATTCGTAAACAGATTATTGAACCAACAACATCAACTTTAACACCCAACCTTGAATTGGATGATGATTTACCATTAATATTGGTAATGGGTGGTGGTACCGGAGCATTTGCAATTAATAAGCTCATGGGTAATGCATTACAGAATCTTTTATCCAGGTATCAGGTAGTTCATATAACTGGTCAGAATAAAGTGATTGATGTAAATTTAAATGAAGAATTTAAACATCGTTATTGGCAATTTGAATTTGTTCATGACGATTTGGGACATTTGATGAATAGAGCGGATTTAATTATTAGTCGAGCGGGGATTGGAACAATATCTGAGATATTGGTTATTGCTAAACCAGCAATTATTATTCCTATTCCTAATTCCCATCAGGAGACAAATGCAGATTACTTTGCTAAAAATGGAGCAGTGAAAGTTATTTCGCAAGATGGTTTATCTGCAAAATTACTAGCCGAAGCTGTAGATAGTTTACTTTTAGATGCAAATGCATTAGAACAGTTAGTAAATAATGCAAGTCTATTAGTAAAACAAGATGCTAATGAATTATTAAGTAAGGAAATATTAAATTTTAAATGAATATTTATACAAAATACAAGAAAGTATATTTAGCTGGTATTGGCGGTATTGGTGTTTCGGCTATTGCTAGATTATTTGAACATAATGGGGCAGAAGTTTTTGGTTCTGATCAATCACAATCTGGTATTACAGATGATTTAGAAAAGGCTGGTATTACTGTGTATTATAAACAGTCAAAAGAAAATATTACTGATGACATTGATTTGTTTATTCATACACCAGCATTGCCAAAAGATCATGTGGAAATAGTAAGAGCGCGGGAATTAAATATACCAATTTATTCATATCCACAATTTCTTGGATTATTGTCACAAGAGTATAAAACAATAGCTATATCTGGTACACACGGTAAGTCTTCAACTACTGCCATGCTCGGTTTAATTTTGCAAGCAGCTGGAATTGATCCAACTGTGATTGTGGGTAGTCAAGTGAAGAAATTTGATCATAATCTTAGACTAGGCAAATCTAAATATTTGGTATTGGAAGCCTGTGAGTATAGAGGACATATGCTTGAATTATTTCCTGAGTATATTTGTCTAACAAATATTGAGAAAGATCATCTAGATTATTATAAAGATTTGCATGATATTGAAGAACATTTTACTAGATTTATTTCTAAAGTAGATAAGAATAAATTATATCTGAATATAGATAATAGTTCTTTATTTGCTATGCATGAAAGTAGTGGTGGTAATACATATGGTATAGATATACCAGCTCATTATCAGGCGGCAAATATTATTGTAGATAATGGTAAACAATATTTCGATCTATATATTGCTAATAAAAAAATAATTCAAATTTGTTTATCTGTGCCTGGTAAATTTAATGTATATAATGCATTAGCGGCTATTAGTGTAGCCGATGCTTTGGGTGTTAAATCCGCAGTGTATAAAAACGTACTAGCAGATTATAAAGGTTGTTGGCGAAGATTTGAAATATTAGGCAATATTAAGTATAAGAAGAAAACATTATTAATATCTGACTATGCTCATCATCCCACAGCAGTTCAGTCTACTATTCAAGCGGCTAAAGAATTTTATCCAGATAGAAGATTAGTGGTTGTTTTTGAGCCGCATCAACATAATAGAACAAAAGAATTGTTTGAGGATTTTGTCAAAGCTTTTTCACTTGCAGATTATGTCATAATTAGTGAGATATATGATGTTAAGGGCAGAGAGGCTGAAGCAGATCAGCTTGTGTCATCAAAAGATTTGGTAAATGAAATAATTAATAGAAAGCAAATGTTAGAAACGCAGATTGAGTATTCACCAAATTTAAAAAATACCAAAAAAAGAATT
>Ga0066639_10005066_pt1 | contig 11147 bp, 7 predicted proteins | sample CryGeyCG2114_010_2_FD_59504 | JGI IMG/M metagenome (GOLD analysis project Ga0066639, IMG submission 59504) | Groundwater microbial communities from aquifer - Crystal Geyser CG10_big_fil_rev_8/21/14_0.10 | ecosystem: Environmental > Aquatic > Deep subsurface > Groundwater | place: USA: Utah... | reverse complement strand
GCGAAACGGTTAAGGCCTTCGGCGAGCAATAGTTTTTCTGCAAACATACCGGTGTCGTCAATAAATACTATGCGGCCATCAAGTGTAATTTCGACAACATTTTTAACCGTTCCAGATATCTCAACCAACTCCTCGTCCACTGTAATTGCTTCTTCTGAGTCGAGTACTATTTGTGGTCCATAGAGCATGTTACGCGCCTCATAGTATGCGTAGGCAAGCACGATGAGTACAAACAATGCAAAGAAGTATTTGGTTAATTTGGATCGGTTCGAAAGCATGCGTTAGAATTTATCCTGACCCTCTTCTTCCGTGGTTTCCTCTTCGTCATCTTCGTATTCGGCTGTGTGCTCTTCTATCTCTTCTTCGTCTTCGTCGGTGTCGTTGTGGTTTGTGATAACTTCTCGTGGTCGCGATCCGTCCGCTGCGCCAACAACACCTCGCTCTTCAAGTATATCCATAAGTCGTGCTGCACGGGCATATCCGATACGTAGTTTTCGTTGAAGAAATGAAGTTGAACCCTTACCTGCTTCTACAATCACGCGCCGTGCCTCTTCGTAAAGGTCATCATCGTCATCATCTCCACCTCCAACACTCGCAGAAAAGATGCTGTTGTCGTGCTGCACTTCCGTAAGGTCGATTTCATCTGGGAGCTCATCACTGTGTGCGTCAACAAGATATTTGACTACTTTTTTGACTTCTTCTTCTGAAATAAATGGAGCTTGAATACGGCGAGGTTTACTCATTTCTCCTGAGAGGTAGAGCATGTCGCCGGCGCCGAGGAGCTTTTCGGCGCCTCCCATGTCGAGAATCGTGCGTGAGTCAATTTGCGACGATACCTGTAACGCAATGCGGGCAGGGATGTTTGCTTTTATCAGACCAGTAATAACTTGTACACTTGGTCGTTGGGTACTGAGGACAAGGTGAATACCAACGGCGCGGCTCATTTGGGCGAGTCGTACGATCGCGGCCTCAAGTTCACGAGGGTAGGCGGTCATAAGGTCTGCCATCTCGTCGACGAATGCCACTATGTAGGGCATTGGCTCAGGGGTCTCTGCATCAGTCGATTCGGCGGTTTTCTTTTTTGCTGGTCCATATACGTTCGCATGGTAGGAGCCTATATCACGCACCTTCTCAGCTTCGAGTACGTCATAGCGTCTATCCATCTCTTTGGCGAGCCACTTAAGAGCAAGGATAGCTTTTTTAGGCTCGGTAATTACGGGTGTAAGAAGGTGGGGAATTTCGTTGTAGAGGGTGAGCTCAACACGCTTCGGGTCAATCATCATCATCCGTAGTTCCTGAGGTCCTTTACGATAGAGAAGTGAAATGATCAGGTCGTTTACAGTAACCGACTTTCCGGCCCCGGTTGCTCCGGCGATAAGAAGATGGGGCATTTTTGAAATGTTCGCGTAGTGCGGCTTGCCGGCAATGTCACGTCCAAGTGCAACTAAGAGAGGTTTGTCCGAATCTTGAAATTCACTGTCTGAAAATAAAGATGCAAGCCCGAGCATAGATTTCGTTGTATTCGGCACCTCAACACCCACGAGCGACTTTCCTGGTATTGGTGCCTCAATACGAATAGGCGTGGCGGCGAGAGCGAGTTCGAGGTTACTTTGCAAACTCACAATTTTCGCAAGGCGCACACCTTCTGCTGGTTTAATTGCGTAGCGTGTCACCGTGGGGCCGATAGAAACTTCATCCATTTCTACATCAATACCGAAGTTTTGTAGAGTTCGTTTTATAGTATTGGCATTTGCTTTTACGTCCCCAACAGAAGGTTTCCCTTTGTCTTTCTGTAAAAGTGAAATCGGAGGTGGAGAATATTCGCCAGATCCCCCGGTTGCAAAATTGAATAGGGCTGGACTCGAATCTGAATCACCGAAATTAAAAATACCAGGCGCTTTTTTGATAGGTTCTTCTTTTTCAGTCTCATCTTCATCCTCTTCAGAATCGGGTTCAACTTCTTCTGGTTCAAACCCAGTGATTTCTTCCTCGTCATCAGGTTCTAGTTCGTTATCTTCCTCTGATTGTTTACCCATAAGCTTTGCCAAGGTGGGGAATGCTCGATGTGGTTGTGCATCGAATGCAATTAGAAGCGACACAACAATAAGTGCAAGAAGGGTAACGACTGTTGCAATTGTGTCGATGGCGTATGTAAGTGGAGTTGAGATTAACTTACCAATAAGACCGCCGCGATCGGGGAAGAGAGTTTCAATAAAGCCGAGGCCGGCCAAAAAGAAAACTCCAGAACCAAGCATTTTTAATGCTCCGACATTTTCGCGCTCGATAGAGCGAAAGAGCACAAACGCAACAAGTGCAAACGAAACAGGGACAAGAACGTAACCAACCCCAAAGAGGGCAGAGAGCCAAATATACAACATCGTGCCAACCTTGCCTGCGAAACCAAGCCAAGCAAGTAAAAAAAAGATCCCGGCTGCAATAGAGAGTATGGCCCACACGCCGCGCAGTGTCTCTGACTGCACAGAAGGTAGAAAAGGAGACTCGTCGTCGAACTCTTCTTCTTTGTGCTTGCGTCCTTGTCGCGACTCTTTTTTGGGCTTCGCCTTTTTAACCGATGCTTTCTTTCGTGCTGCCATGTATGAACTGATGATTATTTCACCAATCATAACATGGTCGCACGGTTAGTTGATACACATAAAACCGACAGATTTTTGCCAAATCGGAAAGTTCATTCAAGCGGGAAGGAATTCGATGTAGAAGCACAACACTTGACTTTAACGGACACGAACCTATTATGGACATAACATAAAGGACATTTTAAAGGACACAATATAAAGGACAAAGTGAGTTTATACATGTCCTTTATATCAAGGACACGCGCATGGCTATAAAGGACATAAAAACCGAAAGCAGACTTTCAAACTACGGTGGTGTATCGCCGGAGGCGAATATGTCCGTGAGTCCTTTCGGACAAAATAGAATCGCAGAAATGGCCTACAAAAAAACGGAGCGCCTGGTACTTGCCACACACCTTGTCACTAATTTTGTCCCTAAAAGTGAAAGTGTCCGTGAGAACATACGAGAACGTGCGCAAGGACTCTTCCCGAAAGTAATGGAGCTAAGCGAAGGCTTACGAAGTGCGGGGCCGGATCGTGTGAACATAATTGTTGCACACATACGACAAATTCTATCTCTCCTCGATGTTGTTCATGCGTCTGGGTATATCTCAAATATGAATCTTGAGGTACTCAAGTTTGCATACGTGGATCTTGTCCGGCTATTGCAGAAATCAGAGGACGAAGTGTTCGCTGAGAGCCTTGAGCTTGACGAAGGGTACTTCGCCCAGGCACTACAAGAATCTAAAGGACAAAGTTCTCAAGGACATTCTAAAGGACACACCGAAAGCATAAAGGACAGTTCTATAAAGGACACTCCAAGTGTAAAGGACTTTAAAGCCAAAGAGGCACAGAAAACTCAGTCTCTTAGAGCAAAACGTCGCGCCACAAATAGACGCATGGCGATTTTAGATGTGGTGACAAAAAGGGGCCCTGTGCACATAAAGGACATTGCTACTGAGGTTTCAGGCACGAGTGAGAAAACTATACAGCGCGAACTCGCATCTTTGGTCAACGATAAAGTGATAAAGAAGGAAGGTTCTAAGCGTTGGACAATGTATTCAATTCAGACTTAGTACGCAGCGGTTTCTCCTGTAACTTTTTTTGCTAGAAGCTTGGGGGGTAGTAAGGGCTTTTCGGTTGACTTTTTTCCTAAAAATAGCTACTGTTGCCGCACGTTAAAGCCAAGAACAAAAGCCGCCACTGCGGTCGCTTTGACGTATGGTTCGCAAAAAAATGACCAGCAAATTTTGTTCGCTATCCACATTACACATTCTATTTCGTTGCCCACTTGGCACAGCGATATATAATGATGTGTGAGCCTGTGCCGCTAATGTTTTTTTGTGGCACGAGCAGTGTTCATTGAAAACAGAATATATAGAACAAGTTGTCTGCAAACTTTACGTAAGTGTAGACGAGCATTTTCGTCTATAACCACGTAGAGAAGCAATACAGAATCGGAAGCACTGTCCCAATACGTCTGCACGACAGAACATCAGTCCAAACACAGTTAGCTAACCCACATACATCACCGTGTCGAAATAATGGTGGTGGTGGGATGGCAATTAGAAGTTAGTCAGGAGGAGAACATGATGAGTGACTCATTACACATTTATTAGTAGTAATGTTGCTCACATATTCTTGAGTCTGGCACAAACCAAAACGTGAGGTTAATTTGGTCGACAGATTAATTTTACGGCTACGGTAGTCTCCGGGCATGCGAATGTCTCGGGGATCACCCCGAGGACAGTCTCGGACTTCGTAGTTACTAGGTCTATAAGCTGTAGCATCAGGATTATAAAACTGGCTGCTACATTAATTACATAATTATGAGTATTGCATTAACAACACACAAAGTTGCAGCGGCAGCAATTGGAGTTGCTATGGTTTTCTCGTTTGCTTTTGTCACACCGGCACAGGCACAGTCAGTAGAAAGTCTTACAGCACAAATCAATTCGTTGCTCGCAACTATCTCAAGTTTGCAAGCACAGCTTGCAGGCATTTCAGGCGGCACCTCAGGTGGCGCTTGCTACACATTCACCGAGAACCACAAAATGGGTGACTCAGGTGGAGAAGTAATGAACATCCAAAAGTACCTCAACCAGAATGGGTACTCAGTTGCAGCTTCGGGTGCAGGTTCACCAGGTAACGAATCTTCGTACTTCGGTGCACTCACCAAGGCAGCAGTTGTTCAGATGCAGAACGCAAACGCAGCAGCAATTCTTGCTCCGGTTGGTCTAACAAACGGAACAGGTTACTGGGGCTCGTCTTCACGAGCATTTGCTAACGCAAACTGTACTGCTGGCACAGGAACTGGTACAACTCCAACTGTTCCAACCGGAACAGGCTTGAGCGTTTCAGCAGTTGCACAACCTGCTAATGGTCTTGCCGTTGAAGGCGCTGCACGAATTCCGTTCACGAAATTCGCAGTAACGAACAACAGCGGTTCTGCACAAACCATCAACTCGGTTACCGTACAGCGCGGAGGTCTCTTGAACAACCTCGCATTTGACGGCGTTGTATTGCTTGACCAAAACGGCCAGCAAATTGGTAACTCTCGAGTAATTAACTCGAATGACCAGGCAAGCATTGGTGAATCAGTAACCTTGCAGCCAGGTGAGACGCGAACCTTTACAGTAGCGGGTAACATGAAGGCAACCCTCGACAGCTACGCAGGACAGATAGGAACACTTTCAGTTATTGCTATCAACACGTCAGCAACAGTTGCAGGGTCACTTCCAATCACCGGTGCGTCACACACGGTGAACGCAAACTTGGCAATTGGTTCAGTAACCGCAGCACGCGGCGTTGAAGATCCAAACGGAGCACAGACAAAGGAAACCGGCACAACCGGGTACACCTTTACTGCTATCAAGTTGACAGCAGGTTCAGCTGAAGACGTACGTCTTCACTCGGTACGCTTCGACCAAAGTGGTTCAGCTTCAGCGTCTGACATGGCTAACGTCATGGCATACGTTGACGGAACCGCGTACAGCCCAGTGGTAAGCAACGACACCTACACCTTTAACTTCGGTGGCGGCATCGTCATCAACGAAGGTCTCTCAAAGGAGATCGTCGTGAAAGGTGACATCGTTGCGGGCACCAACCGCACCATTGCGTTTGACGTCTACCGTCTTACTGACATCTACGTAACAGGTGAGACATACGGCTACGGAGCTACTCCATCCGTGGGTTCAGGATTCCAGTCAGCAACTCCGGTATACGACGCATCAGTCGTAACTATTTCTGCTGGTAGCTTCAACTCGGTATCGAAGAGTAACGCAGCACCTGCAAGCAACATTGCGAAGCAGAAGTCTGGCGAAATTCTCGGTGCTTTCAACGTAGACATTAAGGGTGAGGGCGTAACCGTTCAAACTCTTAACTTCGACGTTACTGTTGACGACGATTACAGTAGCGCAGCAGATCCTCGTGCGATTACCAACGTTACGTTGGTTGACCAGAATGGAGCAGTACTTGGTGGTCCGGTTGACTCATCGGCATTTGGAACTTCAGATGCTGGTACAACGGGCAACGATACGATTGCAGACGCTCTTACATTCAGCAACGTAAGATTCCCAGTGGGAGTAACTACGTTGTACGTAAAGGGTCAACTCGACTCAGATTGGGCAGCGGACGACACCCTAGCAATCAGCACCGATCCGAACACGGACTGGTCTGACGCAACGGGCGACAGCACTGGTGACACGGTCACCCTTCCAAGCTCAACAGCTACCGCAAACACGATGACCATAAAGGCAGCGACCTTTACGGCCACAACCCTTAGCCAGCCAGTGGCGCGTACAGTTGTTGCAGGTGCGACAGACTTTGTCTTCTCAACCTTCAATGTCGACGCAGCTAACTCGGGTGAGGACGTACGTGTGAGCGCAGTTGTTCTTGAGGATACCGCAAGTAGTACCTCAGGATCTGTCCACATCGACAACGTCGAGATCTGGGCGAACCTCTCAGGTGGCTCAACCAACGATTCAACTCGTGGTGACCGCTTCGAGACTCGCGTTGCCGACGCTGAGCAGTTCACAGGAACAACAAACGGTGACAACACGTTGAGCATCACGCTCGACACCCACGTCACTGTTGCGAAGAACACATCGGTAGACTTCGCAGTAGTTGCTGACCTCTCATCGAGCGCGACAGTAACCACTGACACACACACCGTATCGCTTGACCAGGCAGCAAACGCCGTCACCGCGGTTGGCCTTGTGTCTGGTTCAACAATCACTGGCATTACACCTAGCGGTGCAGGCCAGGCAATGACTGTTGGTTCAGGCGGCACATTGACCGTTACAGTTGATTCGTCATCACCGTCAGCAAAACTCTTGCTCGACAATGGTACCGAACAGACTACGGCAGTGTTCCGATTCGCAGCCAACAACGTTGAAGACCTCGACGTAGACAGCATCAAGCTAACCAGCGATGGTACAGATGGCGCTGTTGCGAAGTACGTCTTCTACCACGGCGCAACCAAGCTTGGTGAAGTGACTGGTGGCCAGGATACAGCTGAGCTGTTCCTCGCCGACGGCGCACTAACCGTACCTGCTAACGGCAACGTCTTGGTAACCGTGAAGGTTGTACCTAACAACATTGACGGTACGACGATTGTAAACGGCAACACGGCGGTGACGACCATCTCCGCAGGAGGTGATGTTGACACGACCGGTAAGGACTCTGGTACAGCAGTTGACTCAACGCAAACAGACGTTGACGCTGCGACCCACACCCTCTACGAGGCGTACCCGGTCATCGCGTTTGACAACTCGGGCGTAAGCACGACACTTGTCAACAACACCAACCACCTTATTGCGAAGCTCCAAGTAACCAACCCTGGTGACGAGGACGTAACCTTCGCAAGTTCGACATCAAGTCGATTGGTTGTACAGATCGCAAACGTAAGTAGTAGCTCCGACTCAGGTGCTGCTGAGACCCTCTCGCTCCGAGACGTGGACGGAAACGTTCTCGACTCAGACGAGACGTTCGACAACACCACTGCAGCCGAAGTAACCTTCGACTTCAACGGTGCGTACACCGCTGGCTTCACAGTTCCAGCTGGTGGATCTAAGACCATGTACCTCTACGCTGACACCTCAGACCACGACGCTGATGGTGACAGCCTCCAGGTATGGCTTGATGACACTGCGGCCGACCTTACATTCGCTATCGACGGCTCAGGTGCGTACGCGGAAGGAGATATCATCTTCAGGGGTGACATCTTCGGTCCAGTACACATCAACCCATCGTAGTCAGGTAGTCTGATTACACTCACTAACTACGGTTAGTTAGGGTTAGCAAAAGACCTCCCTCGGGAGGTCTTTTGCGTTGGTAGGGAATTAAGCCCCAAATCGCGAAAGCGATTTGGGGCTTTTCCCATACCTGCCGTCCGGCATCATTCAGGCGCGCCTGCGTGTTTTCTTGGCGAGTAAAACAAAAAACGGTATGATGGTGCTCATGGAAATGGAAAACAAATACACGATATATTATGTACTTATCGGCGCTCTCATTCTCGGGGGAGCTGTTGCGTTTATGGTGTTCCGCTCCGGTGCACTAAAGGATTCAAAAGTAGTAGAGCTAACCGCAACGAGCACGACGGAAGAGTTTGCAGATGTGATGGCTACCAGCACAGATGAAGAACAAGAAATGAATCAAACTTCTGAGGTTGCTGTAACGAGTTCCACAGGAGGTGGAGAAGGGACTGCTTCACCACAAACAGTCAACTTGGCAGACCTCATACCACACATAACACTTGGACCACGCGTGCGCGCCGACTCACCATCAGCGGCACTGAAGTACTTTGCTGAAGCTATAGCAGGTGATGATGTGGAACGTGCACTCTCATATATGCGTGCAGATGTGCAAGAACAATATCGTGCAGCGTTTGAAACACATTACCAAACCAAGCCGCACCCAGTAGTGGTTGCGTACTACAATGGAACTGTGAAAGACTCGAAACTTATTGAGCCAAAGTATGGATGGTACGAAATAGATGTGTATCCGAGTGGTTCAACATTGCCCTACAAAATATACGCCGAGTATGACTCATCGGTTGGGGCATTCGTTCTCACTGAACTCTAAAACTTCTCCTATCAAACACGGCCCTCGAATCTCTAGTAATTAGTAATCTAAAAAATACTCCAGTTAACTGGAGTATTTTTTACTTTGCGCCAGAACGCCACGCCTCAATGTCGCCTTTTATTTTTGCGCGGAGTCTCTTCTGAGGTTGCCCTGGAAGGCCAAATGTTACGAGCGACTCTAAAATACCTAGGACGCTTTCGCGGTGCTCTCTCCGTTTCAAAGTTGCAACTATATTTTCGTATTTTCCACGCTCTAGTGAAGCGAGAACTTTTGCCACGGTAGTTTCGCTTACATTAAGCGCGCTGCTGATGGCGTATGGGGAATACCCGCGTTGGAGCAAGGCAATAATGCCAACACGTTTTACAAAAATAAGACGTTCACTTCGAGTAAACAGCTCATAAAGTAGAGCGTCAGAATCTTTGGCTCTCTGTTGAGCAACAATTATCGCTGAGAGTTGTTTGAGTAACTCCCACTCCACATCTTTCGGGAGCTTCTTTTTAGACACGTTCACCATACTTGTTTAGTATATCCCCAAAGTACTCCAGTTAACTGGAGTACTTTGGGGATTGTGAAGTTGGGTAAAGAAGGGTGTGGTACATTGGGAATATGAATCCAATTGCGGAGTTTTTGGTAGCGAACGAAAATTTTTTTGAGCCTATTATTGAATGGGGAGGGATGTTGTTGTTTCTCGCTATCGTTTTGTCACCATTTCTCATCATTCGTCACCGCATCTTCCGCCCAACCCGCTGGTGGCATATCGTTGGGGCTTATGCGAGTTCTTTTGCAACTTTTCTCGCACTTTGGTACCTGATTGATAAGACTAATCAGTGGATCGCGCACAACGTATTCATTTCGTTGGATTTAAGCAGTGCATATACTGACGCATTGGTATACGGTAATTTGTGGACGGCAGCTTTTTATCCTTTTTTAGTCTTTTACTCTGCAAGATTATTATATGGATCATTTACAAAAAAAGTATTTTGGATCACATTTGGAGCAGCTTTGTCATTATTTGCGGTGGTAGTAATGATGGGAGGATATACGCTGGTCTCTTTGTTGGGACGGGGTTTGGTCGGGCACTTATAATTTGTTAGAGTAAAAAATATGAAAGAAATCTTTTTGACTATCTGCGGTCTCTTTTTGGTTAGTTTTTCTACTGTTTTTGCGCAAGTACCCCAACATGATCCTATAGTTATAGTCCCTGGTATTGGGGGCTCCTGGCATTGGGCGACAATGCTTAACATCCCGGGACCAGTATTTGCTGACGGATGGAAGTTTACTTCCACAGTGAAACAATACGACCGTTTGATTGAAAGTTTTGAAGATTCTGGCTTGATTGAAGGAGAGGATTTCTTCGTAGCTTTCTACGACTGGCGACAAAACAATTCTGATTCCGCGGTGAATTATCTGATCCCTGTTATTGACGAAGCCATCGCATACTCCTCGAGCGGGAAGGTAGACATTGTTGCGCATAGTATGGGAGGGTTAGTCACACGTTCATACATTCAAAGCAGTGCATATCGTGGTGATGTCGACCAGTTTATTATGCTCGGCACACCAAACCATGGTTCATCTGATGTGTACACACTGTGGGAAGGGGCGAATATTCCAGCCAACTGGGGCCGATCGTTGCAGGTTGCGCTCGGAACTTTTCTATGGATTTCAAAAACTTCAGTCACCGCTACTTTTGATGACTACGATACAATTCAAAATTACATTCCATCTATCCAGGAGCTTCTACCAACGTATGACTACCTTACCGACAAGGATTCTGGCGCGGTAATTTCGGAAGGCAGTATGCAGGAAAGGAATCTATTTCTTTCTGTCTTAAATCTCGAAGGAAACAAGGCGAATCTTGCCTTCGGGGTACCGGGAGGCATTTCGATAATTGCAGGAGAGGGAGAAAGCACCGTGGGAACTATACCCGTTGGACCGGCAGACCCAAGTGACGACCCGAAACTATGGGTAGATGGAAAGCCTGACCCGGAGAATCCTCTAAGGAACGACACTGGCGGAGATAACCGTGTACTTCTTTCAAGTGCACAACTTGAGATAGCAGGAGCACCACCCGGAAGGGAGTCGTATAGAACAAACGAGAAGGAGTCTCTTTTGGTGCGACTTTTGCAACCATTTTTAAGTGTCGTACATGCTCAAATTGGGTTACCACCTGGAGGCCCGCCGGGGGCGTCTGTTGTTGATGTAGAAGTTATCCCCGCAAAACATGGAGATCTGCCAACTTTGGCGATTCCACAAATATTTGAAACACTTGGTATGAGTCCACCTGCTGTCGCGTATGATCCGATACCCGAGCCGGATTCAGCAGCTGCGTTTTGGTTCGCGTCACCTATTGAAGTGCAAGTAACCGACCCCTCGGGCGACACCATCACCAAAGACACAAACAGTATTCCTGGGGCCCAGTACGATGGGGAAGATGATCCGCTTGGATTTAAAATGGTGTTTATAGAGGATCCCGAGTTTGGCGAATACATT
>Ga0066639_10005061_pt1 | contig 11151 bp, 5 predicted proteins | sample CryGeyCG2114_010_2_FD_59504 | JGI IMG/M metagenome (GOLD analysis project Ga0066639, IMG submission 59504) | Groundwater microbial communities from aquifer - Crystal Geyser CG10_big_fil_rev_8/21/14_0.10 | ecosystem: Environmental > Aquatic > Deep subsurface > Groundwater | place: USA: Utah... | reverse complement strand
GCGTTGGGACAAAACGCACTCGTGGCATTCATGTCATGGGACGGTTCAAACTATGAAGACGCCATCATTATCTCGGAGCGCCTCGTAAAGCAAAGTAAATTCTCAAGCATCAAGGTGGATGAATTCGTGGTGAATGTTCGCGACACAAAACTTGGTCCTGAGATCACGACCCATGATATTCCAAACGTCGGAGAAGTAAAATTGAAAGACCTTGATGAAGAGGGGATCGTGCGGATCGGAGCCGAAGTGGGACCGAACGATATTTTAGTGGGGAAGATCACCCCCAAAGGAGAGACGGAGCTGACGCCGGAAGAGCGATTGCTTCGTTCTATCTTCGGAGAGAAAGCCCGCGACGTAAAAGACACGTCACTGCGCATGGAGCACGGCAAGCGCGGGCGTGTGATCGGCGTAAAAGTGTTCTCTCGCGAAAAAGGAGACACTCTTGATTCAGGTATTACCAAACGTATTCATATTGAAGTAGCGACACTGCGCAATGTCTCCGTGGGAGATAAGCTCGCGGGTCGGCACGGTAACAAGGGAGTCGTCTCACGCGTTCTTCCGGAAGAGGAGATGCCGTATACGGCCGACGGGACACCGATCGACATCATCTTGACCCCTCTTGGCGTGCCTTCCCGTATGAACCTGGGGCAGGTATTGGAACTCCATTTAGGTCTTGCCGCTCACACGCTGGATTATCAGGCGATCACTCCTGTATTTTTAGGAGCAACAGAAGGAGAGATCCAGGAGGAATTGACCAAAGCGGGTTTCAACACAGACGGAAAGGTGGAACTCTATGATGGAAGGACGGGCGAGGCGTTCAGTCAGAATATTTCCATCGGGTACATGTACATGCTGAAGTTAAATCACATGGTGGGAGATAAGATACACATGCGTTCCATCGGTCCGTACTCGCTCATCACCCAACAGCCTCTTGGCGGTAAGGCGCAAGGGGGCGGACAGCGGTTTGGAGAAATGGAAGTGTGGGCGCTTGAAGGATATGGCGCCGCGCACGCATTGCGTGAAATGCTTACCATCAAGTCAGACGATATCGTAGGTCGAGCCGCGGCATTTGATGCTATCATAAAGGGTGAAAAGATCAAACAACCGAGTCTCCCGGCATCATTTAATGTGTTGTTGAATAACTTGAGAGGACTTGCGCTTGATATAGATCTGAAACGGAAGGGTGATTCAAAGCAAGGAGCTTAAGAGCATTTATCAAACATAAGAGTACTCTCACTAATATCATGAAAGACAACAGAGAAACACACCTCCAAGACTTTGATTCAATCTCGATCAATCTGGCTTCCCCGGAGCGTATCAGAGAGTGGTCATATGGAGAAGTGACAAAACCGGAGACCATCAATTACCGAACGGGGCGCAGCGAGCGTGGCGGTCTTTTTGATGAGCGCATTTTCGGTCCTGAGAAAGATTATGAATGTTACTGCGGGAAATATCGCAGGATCAGATACAAGGGGATCATCTGCGAAAAGTGCGGCGTTGAAGTGACGAAAAGCATCGTCCGCCGTGAACGCATGGGTCACATTGAGTTGGCGAGTCCCGTTGCGCATATTTGGTTTTTGCGCGGCATCCCTTCACGCATGGCCCTCTTGCTCGACATTACCGCGACAGACCTTGAAAAAGTGATCTATTTCGCGGGATATATCATTGTGTCGGTCAACGAAGCGGAAAAGGCGGAGGTGATGAAGAGTCTTGATGCCGAATATAAGACAAAAATAAAACAGCTCTCTGACGATAAGGCGAAAGAGGAGATAAAAGGATTTTTGCAGAATACTAAAAAAGAAGTGCAGAGCATAGAACCGGGTGTTGTTTTGAACGAAGCGATGTTCCACAAGTTTTCGTTGAAATACGGAACAGTATTTGAAGCGGGTATTGGTGCCGAGGCGATCTATAATATTTGCAAGAAGATCGATCTGGAGCAATTGGCCGTAGCGCTTGATGAAAGGCTCGCAAAGGCCGGTGCCGCAGAGAGGTCAAAACTGCAAAAGCGTCTGAGTCTTGTGCGTTCAATGATACATTCACACACCAGACCGGAATGGATGTTTCTTACGCTGATCCCCATCATTCCCCCGGGGCTTCGCCCGATGGTGGCGCTTGAAGGAGGGAGACACGCAACCTCCGACGTGAATGACCTGTATCGAAGGGTGATCAACAGGAATAATCGATTGGGGAAATTGAAAGAGATCTCTGCCCCGGATGTTATTTTACGTAATGAAAAAAGAATTCTTCAGGAAGCCGTGGACGCGCTCATTGATAACTCAATGAGGCACCAGTCACAGGTTGCCATGAGTCAATCGCAACGGAGAACTTTGAAATCCCTCGCGGACAGCTTGAAGGGGAAGCAGGGATATTTCAGGCAAAACCTCCTCGGTAAACGCGTGGACTATTCCGGTCGCTCCGTTATCGTGGTGGGTTCAAACTTAAAGCTGGGACAGTGCGGCCTTCCCAAGCATATGGCACTGGAATTATTCAGACCGTTCGTGATCTCAAAACTCCTTGAGCGCGAATTGGCATACAACATTCGCGGTTCCAATCGTCTTATTGACGAAGGGATACCGGAAGTATGGGCGATACTGGAAGAAGTGATCAAGAACAAAAGAGTACTTCTTAACCGCGCGCCAACGCTGCACCGCCTCGGTATTCAGGCGTTCCAACCGGTATTGATCGAAGGAAACGCGATCCAAGTACATCCTCTCGTATGTACGGCGTTCAACGCTGACTTTGACGGCGACCAGATGGCCGTCCACGTTCCTCTGGGAGAAGAAGCGCAAGCGGAAGCGGCGACACTCATGTCCTCAGAAAATAATCTGCTTGGTCCGGGTTCCGGCGAGCCTATCGTGAATCCTTCCCAGGATATCGTGCTCGGCTGTTATTGGATGACTAAAATCGTTCCCGGGGAAAAGGGTGAAGGAAAGATATTCCCGACACCGAATAGCGCCATTACCGCGTATGATTTTGGAGAAGTTGGGTTCCGCGCAAAAATAAAAGTGATGGGAACCGATAGTCAACGATACGCCACATTTGAAGGAAAGCCGTTTGAAACTTCGGTGGGACGCCTTTTGTTCAATGGTGTGCTACCGAACGATTTTCCTTACATTAACAATGATATCAAAAAGAAGACTCTTTCCGGCATCGTGAATGACCTGATCGGGAAATATGGCATCAAGAATACGCCGCCGATCCTCGATAAGATAAAAGCGTTCGGCTTCAAATACGCGACACACTCCGGTATTACCTGGAGTATGACCGATATTAAAGTGCCGGAAGAAAAGAAAGGGCTTGTGAAGGCGGGCAAAGAGGAAGTGGAAAGGATCACCTCGCAATACAACGACGGTCTGCTCGCCGAAGAAGAGCGATACCGAAAAGTGATTGAGGTGTGGCAAGAGGTGCGAAACGAAATTGAGAAAGTCATGCCCGGAACACTGGAAGAGAACGGACCGGTAAACGACATGATCACCTCCGGAGCAAGAGGCAGTCTTTCTCAGGTGGTGCAGATGTCCGGTATGAAAGGCCTTATCGTTAATACTGCCGGAGAAACCATTGACTTTCCCATCATTCCTTCAAACAAAGAAGGGCTTTCTCCGCTTGAGTATTTCGTCACCACGCACGGTTCAAGAAAAGGTCTTGCCGACACCGCCCTCAATACGGCGCGCGCAGGATATCTGACGAGACGTCTGGTGTATGTTGCCGATAATGCAATCATCATGGAAGAAGATTGCGGCACGAAAGAGGGAAGAACGATCTTACACAAGAATGTTTCCGGATTTGACGTCTCCCTCGCGCGTAATATCAAAGGAAGAGTTCTTGCTCACGATATTGTTTCCCCGGATGGCACGGTCATGTACAAAAAAGGAACATTGCTCTCCCGAGAAGACGCGCAGCGTGTTGAAGACGCGGATATTTCAGAGGTGGTTGTTCGTTCACCGCTTTCTTGTAAAGCAGTGAACGGATTGTGCAGGTATTGTTACGGTATAGATCTCGGAAGAAATGAATTGGTAAAGCTGGGTGAACCTGTCGGTATCGTCGCGGCACAGGCGATCGGTGAACCGGGAACACAGCTGACGATGAGAACGTTCCATTCAGGAGGCATCGCATCGGTGGGAGGGGACATTACGATGGGTCTGCCTCGCGTGGAAGAAGTTTTTGAACGAAGAATGCCAAAATCAAAAGCAGTCGTCTCTACGACTGACGGTAAGGTGATGGAAGTAAAGAGCGAAGGGAAGGATAAGATGATCAAGATATTGGCCGATGCTCTGTCTGTGAAGAAAGGAAAGAGCAATGAGATAGAATATGCCGTACCGTTCAAACGAACCCCGCTCGTTAAAGTCGGAGAAGATGTAAAGAAAGGAGATGTATTGACCGACGGTTCGGTGGATATTGAGGAACTTGCCAAATATGCAGGCCCGGAAAGGGTGGAGGAGTACATCATTAACGAGATCAATAAAATTTATGAACTGCAAGGCGCGACGATCTCGAGGAAGCACATTGAGGTTATCGTGCGTCAGATGTTTTCAAGAGTAAAGATCAAAGAGGCCGGCGATTCAAAATTCGTGGCCGGTGAGTTTGTTGAAAGCTCCGAACTCTTTATTGAGAATGAGCGTTTGAACAAAGAAGGGAAAGAACCCGCAAAAGCAAAACAGCTGGTGTTGGGAATTACCGAAGTATCGTTGACCACCAAAAGCTTCTTGTCAGCCGCTTCATTCCAGCATACGTCACGCGTGTTGATCAACGTTGCTATCAAGGGAACGGTAGATCACTTGAGAGGATTGAAGGAGAACGTCATCATTGGACGATTGATCCCCGCCGGAACAGGATTCGGGAAAAGAGAAGAGGTAGTGGTTGCCGAAGAGGAAGACGAGGGGAACGCGTAAGAGAAGTGTCAGAGAACAGTCCGCTTTCGGCGCGAGCACCCGTTACCAGAAGCTTTATCATGAACTCTGTCGTTTATATATGTCAGGGAATAGTGTTGAACAAATTAAGGGAAGACTCTCTATCGTTGACGTCGTCGGCTCTTACATAAAACTTGAAAAGGCGGGAGGTAACTTCAGGGCGGTTTGTCCCTTTCACGCGGAGCGCACCCCGAGCTTTTTTGTTTCCCCGGTGCGTGATTCCTATCATTGTTTCGGTTGTAATCGGGGCGGAGATATTTTTTCTTTTGTTGAAGAGATAGAAGGGCTTGATTTTAAAGGAGCACTCAAGGTGCTTGCCGACAAAGCCGGAGTCACACTTCTAGAAGTGAACCCGGCACTCCGCTCGGAGAAAGAAGCGCTCTACGGTCTTTTGGAGGAAGCGACAAAACTCTTTCAGTGGGATCTCACGAAAAATAAAGAAGCGCTTGCGTATCTGTATGGGCGCGGCGTAGTTACGGAGACTTTGAAGCAGTTTCGCATCGGGTTTGCGCCGGGGAGTTGGACTTTTGTGCGTGATGCGCTTCTCTCTAAGGGGTTCAAGGAGCAAGAAATAGAGAAAGCGGGACTCATCATCAAATCGCCGAAAGGATATTACGACAGGTTTCGCAGTCGCATCATGTTTCCTCTTGCCGACAGCGCAGGGCGTGTGGTCGGCTTTTCGGGAAGGATATTCGGAGACGAGGAAAGTAAAATGGGAAAATATATCAACAGTCCCGAAACGATACTTTTTAGCAAGTCTCAACTGTTGTATGGGTACGACAAAGCAAAGTCGGAGATACGGAAGCAAAATACATGCATATTGGTAGAGGGGCAGATGGATCTTCTCATGGCACACCAAGCAGGGTTTTCCAATACCGTCGCCGTGTCAGGCACTGCGCTTACTGATTCGCATTTGCGCACGATCAAACGCTTGGCGAATACGCTCGTGATAGCTTTTGACGCGGATCCTGCCGGTAACTCCGCGTCAGGCAAGGGCGCTTTGACCGGCATGTCTCTCGGCATGGATGTAAAGGTGGTGCCAATGCCGCAAGGACTTGATCCGGCCGATGTGATCGCCAAGAGTCCCGATCTGTGGAAAAAAAATCTGAAAGAGGCAAAGCATATCGTTCATTTTTATCTTGATCTGCTGCAAGAAACATACCCCGATCCGAGAGAGTTTCGCGTCGCGGTGGGGAAGATCGTTCTTCCTTTCATTACACACATGGGAAATAAAATAGAGCAGGCCCATTTTGTTGAAGAAGTCGCGAAGCGGCTCAATATCCCGCAAGAGCCGATCTTTGCAGAATTGGAAAAGATGCCGGTTCCTCTCCCCAACGAAGCACAGAGAGAGGAGGACCTGCCGATGCGTAAAGAAATTCCTCGGAGCAGGAAAGACATCATTGAACAACAGATCATGAGTATCCTTTTTTGGCAGGAGAGTGTTACAGAGAGAGCCATAGCAGTGGCGGATCAGGAGAAGCGTCTGGAGAGCATTGTCGGTTCTGAAGGCGTGGAAAAGTTAAAAGGAGTGTCTCCGGACGAAAAGCGAGAACGCGTATTTGAGGTAGAGATATACTTTGAAGGGGAAAAAGACGTAGGTCATGAACTTGGCGAGCTCTTTTTGCAGTTAGAGAAAGAAGCGGCACGAAACGCCTTTGCGGCGGCCATGGATGAGCTCAAGGAGGCCGAGAGAAGCGGTGACAAGGCCCGTTCTTCCGAGCTCTTACGAAAGTGCCAAGAGCTTGCAAAACAGATAAAGTGGGGATAAGGTATGCCTACACGCTCGTGAACCAGAGAGGCTTTTAATATATAATAAAATAATTACGCGATATGAATAAGAAGAAGAAAACCACAAAGAAGCAGGCGAAGAAGGGTGCTCTGTCACGGGGAAAGCATACCGCGCTTAAAACAAAAAAAGCCATCAAGAAAGGAGCGAAGAAATCCCGCGCGGCCAAGGCGCGCGTCTCGCGCGTTGCCCTCAAAAAGAAGCCCGTTTCCAAAGTGGGGAAAAAAGGAGTCAAAGTGTCCGCGAAGAAACCCTTGCGGGCAAGTAAAAAGAGAGACGCATTGGAGCAAAAACTTGACCAGTTGCTGGCAAAGGGGAAAGAGCGCGGTTTTGTCACCTATGATGAAATCTTGAAGTCATATCCGCACATTGAGGATAACGTTTTGTTTCTTGATGAGCTCTACGATAAATTTAACGTGGCCGGGGTTGATATTTTGGAGGGGGGAGGGCTTTTGGTTGCCGACGAAGACCTTGTGATACACAAGAGCTACAAAAAAGATTCTTCATACGACTCGGTGCAAATGTATCTCAAGGAGATAGGGCAGTACCCTTTGATCTCCGCGCATGAAGAAAAGGAGCTCGCAAAACGTATTGAAGCAAAAGAAGAAGAAGCGATCAATCTGCTCGCGCGCGCCAATCTTCGCCTCGTGGTCTCTATCGCGAAAAAATACATCGGACGTTCCCCCGACCTGACGCTTCTTGATCTTATCCAAGAAGGGAACCTCGGACTCTTTAAGGCGGTAAGTAAGTTTGACTGGAGGAAGGGATATAAATTTTCCACGTACGCCACGTGGTGGATCAGGCAGGCGATTACCCGCGCGCTCGCAGACCAGTCGCGCACCATTCGTATCCCGGTCCACATGGTGGAGACGATCGCTAAATACAAGCAAGTGCTCAAGCGTTTGTCACAGGACTTGGGAAGAGATCCGTTGCCCGAAGAGATCGCGACCGAAATGGGTCTTGAAGTTGATAAGATCCACCATATCAGAAGCATCAATCAGGAAACCGTTTCGCTGGAAAAACCTATCGGTGATGATGAAGACTCCACGTTGGGAGAGTTTATCCCTGACGACAAGATCCTTTCTCCGGACCAAGAATCCGCGCGCCGCATCTTGCGCGACCAGGTGAATGAGATCATGAATGACCTGTCGCCGAAAGAAAGAAAGATATTGGAAATGCGTCACGGCCTCTCTGATGGCGTGATGCACACACTGGAAGAAGTGGGGAAGGAGTTTGGCGTGACACGAGAACGTATCAGGCAGATCGAAGCAAAGGCGCACGAAAAGATACGCCAACACGAAAATGTGAACAGACTGCAGAATTATTAACGACAGAGGGCGTGAGAGGTACGAACCATAAGTCATTAAAAAGCGCCGAGAGGCGCTTTTTAAGCCAAACTTTGTAGTGAAAAAGGCATGTGCCTCGCGCGTCCCGCTTTTATTAGAGGGTAAGGAGTTATGGTGCTGAATTTGACATTGTTAGGCATGCGTGATATAAATTGACAAGTAGCAGAAGCTCTTTTACAAACCACAGAATGCTAATGGAACCGAAAGGAGGTATCCAAAATGCTAGTCACGAAAGATGAGGTTTTGATTAAGTCGCAGTTTGTTCGAGCAGTCAGAGATAAAGATAAAGCTGTAATCTGGCATTCGCTCTTTGGGAATCCAAAAATTGTTTCGGAAGAGACAATGGTACTACTCGACTTTTTTTCTAATCCCCACTCACTCTCTTCTTTCCTTATCGAATATGATGTTGGAGAAAATGGCGAAGAAGTTATCCAGGACTTGATTGCAAGTCACCATCTCATTCCCAAGGATTTCGACGAGAGGAAATTTCTTACGAAGCACACGCAGGAACGGGAAAAATCCATCACTAATGGATCACTTATAGACTACCTTGAGCTCATCATGTCCGAAGCGTGCAACTTTCGTTGTACGTATTGTATCCACTTTAACAACCTTGAAACGTCTGATCGGATAAAAAATCCGAAAAAATTCATGACTTTCGAGGTTGCAAGAGAAACGGTGGACCGGTACCTAGCGATTTTACGACAGCATGGGAAGGACGTAGCCGAGGTGAACTTCGGTGGGGGCGAACCGCTTCTCGCGTGGCCAGCAATCGAGCGGGTGCTCGAATATTGCCGATTGAATTACGACAAGGAGTTTACCTTCCGTTTTTCAATCAACACGAACGCTTCTCTGATTACTTCCGAGATTGCGAAGAAGCTCAAGGAATATTGCGTAGAAATTGCATCGAGCCTTGATGGCCTTCAAGATGGTAACGATCGAGTTCGTCTTACGAAATCCGGAGGCGGAACTTTCAAAGCCATCGTGTCGGGGTTCGAGAATCTTGCAGAACAAGGTTACCCACTGGAGGGCGTCTCCGTCACGGTCAACGAGCAAAATTTCCCGTTCCTTAATGAGAAGATTATCGACTGGGCTACTGGGCAACAGATGCAGGAAGTTCGCATTGACATCGATGTCATCGGCATGGTCGATATACCGGTCGAAGATATCGTTGCGAGGTTGATGCAGATATGGCGATATGCTGAGGATTACGGAATGGAGATTGCCGGTTTCTGGTCTCGACCAGCCGAGAATCTAAATGATTCAACGCTTGACGCACCTGTTGCATTTTGTGGAGCGGTTCGCGGTAACAGTATGTGTGTAAGTCCTTCCGGAAATATCTATGGGTGCGGTTACAGCACCACCCAACTTGGAACGCTTCATCAAATCAATTCGTTCCATGCTCCCGAGGGTCGATACCACCGTTTCGTTCGTGACCATCTGACTGGAACGATGGAAATGTGTAAGGGGTGTATCATTGAGGGGCAATGTGGCGGTGGATGTAATATTACACAGGAATTCGCGCGTGCGACCAAAACTGCAAAGATTGAACGAATGTGCGATTTCTACTGTCAGATGACGTGTGAACTTCTCCTTGAACAACTTCGAAAAATGGATTCCGAAGTTGAGTCAGAGGAAATTCAAACCCAAAGGAGGTGATAGCGATGAAAGTACAGTCGAAAAAACGACTGAGGCTGGCAGTGAAGCCCCTTCCAAAGCGGAAAGTGCTCTGCACTTGCAGAAAGCCTAGTAATTGCCACTAATCAGGGGCATTCATGGGACTGAGAAGAAGTGATATACTATTCTCAGCCCCATTTTTTATGCTTAAAATCTCTTTAAGAAAAATTAAACCAACCGATAGAAATTATTTTGCAAAGTGGTGGAGAGACAAGGAACTGCTTAAATTAACAAGTGGCCTTTTGAAACATATTTCAGATCAAGAAGTTGATAACTATTTTCAAGCTATTTTAAACAGCAAAAAAGATTGCGATTTTATAATCATCGCAAACAGCAAGACCATTGGTCATATATCTTTGGTTAAAAGACGAAATAGTTGGCACGAAACACAAATTGTAATCGGAGAAAAACAATATTGGGGCAGAGGTTATGGTCCGAAGGCGGTTAAGCTCCTTATGAGAAAGGCGAAAAAATTAGGAATTTCTAAAATATACCTGGAGGTGAGACCGACAAATATTAGAGCAATTCAAGCTTATGAACATTGTGGTTTCCAAAAAGTGAGAACTAAAAGGTATCCCCAAAACAAACATTTGCCAGAAACATTGAGAATGGAATTAAAGAATTGATGATTTCTGGGGCTACGCATCTTTTGGACAGAACGATCAGTCCAAGTTTCATTTTGTTATTTACAATTACAATAATTTATTGTAATGTGTTATAACATGACAAGTACGCGTACGAAAGAAAAAACACTGCCCAGCGGTCTCTCGGAGGAACTGGTGCGCTACATATCAGAGAGCAAAAAAGAGCCCGCATGGATGCTTGAAAAGCGTTTGCAGGCGCTTTTACTTTACCAAGAAACCCTGCTTCCATCGTGGGGTCCCGACTTGTCGGGTCTTGATCTGGAACACATGGAATACTATGCGGACCCAAGCGTATCCGAAAAAGACACCTGGGCGGAATTGCCAAAAGAGATCGCAGACACATTTGATAAGCTCGGCATTCCCAAGGCGGAGCGTGAATATTTGGGAGGGGTGGGCGCGCAGTATGATTCGGGCGTCGTATACCACCACTTGAAGAAAACACTCTCCGATAAAGGAGTGATCTTTGAAAATATGGATGTCGCGCTGCAAAAATATCCCGAGCTGGTGCAAAAATATTTCATGACCGAGTGTGTGCCGGCGAAAGACCATAAATTCACGATGCTCCACGGAGCCCTCTGGAGCGGCGGCACATTCATTTATGTTCCCAAGGGAGTTTCCGTTGACCTGCCCCTTCAGGCATACTTTTGGATGAACCGCCGGCAGAGCGCGCAGTTTGAGCACACGCTTATCATCGCCGATGAAGGTTCATCGGTGGAATACATAGAAGGATGTTCAGCGCCTCGGTATAATGAATCTTCTCTTCACGCGGGGTGCGTGGAACTTTTTGTTTT
>Ga0066639_10005059_pt1 | contig 11152 bp, 10 predicted proteins | sample CryGeyCG2114_010_2_FD_59504 | JGI IMG/M metagenome (GOLD analysis project Ga0066639, IMG submission 59504) | Groundwater microbial communities from aquifer - Crystal Geyser CG10_big_fil_rev_8/21/14_0.10 | ecosystem: Environmental > Aquatic > Deep subsurface > Groundwater | place: USA: Utah... | reverse complement strand
GTTTTTTTATTACTATTTGGTAGTTTTAACTATGTTGCACTTGGGACCAGAATTCAGCTTTTGTCATTTGACATAATCAAAATGATGTGATAATTTATTATTTCAATGAAAGATCTTTAAAAATTTAAAAAAAATAAATTTGTCGCAGCAGAAAATAGCTTAATATTTTTTTAAACTCTTTTCTGCTGTGGCAAAATCAGGCGACTAGCCCAACAGCACTCCTAATCAGTATGCTAATTTTCATTAATAATGAGAGTTAGCTTACAAAAAACCAAACAAAATGTTATACCAAAAAAAAGTAGTAAATAACCTGTTGGAGTCATTGAGATTGGCGGATTTTCTGCCAAAAGACGTGATAAAAATGACGGAACCCGATATTTTGAGCGGACTTTTAAAAGTCGTTCATAAAAAGGCGGAAATCGTTGGTGTAAACGATGTAGTTTTTCTTAATGCTCCACCATTTGTTCCGGATGGCTGGTCAGTTTTAGAGCACAGGGTAGCTGAACCCTGGAAGTATGATTCAAGGCAAATTAAAACATATCTTTCGCCAAAACAGAAACAAACCGGAAATATTTTTGGTTTTAATTTAAGAACCGAACTTAAGGACGTTTCGGTTTTGAATGCAAACGCATTGGATTACATGTTAGTCCACCAACAAGATATTCCTGAAAAATTCAAGGAATATTACCTAATGTTTTGGGGTACCATTTATAAAGACTATAATAAAAAGCCATGTGTCCGTTATTTAATGTGGGCAATGGGAAAATGGGCTTGGGACTCCGTCCTGGTTCATTCAGATTTTTATAGCGCTAGCCCTGCGGCGCACCTATAAAATATTGGCACAATGCCAGCCCTGTGGCATTAAATAAAATTTATTAGGGGTTGGGTCTTACTTGTGCTTTACAAGTAGGACCCTTTTTTATAGCTAAGTTCCCAATAATCTCTAATTAATAGATTGAAATATATAGAAATTAGTTAGGGTATTTGCGCTAGATTATTGAACTCAGCTATTTACTTCTTTACATAAGTTCAAATTTGTTATATATTACTTAAGTATGTAAGAAACATATGCCTAAATTGCCAGGCAAAGGCAACATAAACGTAATTTAAAAATACAAAAAGCAAAAAATGAAAGACCAAAAAAAACTAATTGAACCAGAAACCAAGAGCAGGCAAAACTCGAAAGTTCGAAAAGTAGCATTCTCTCCGAACGGAAAAGACCCTGTCTTATTACTTTCCAAAGGGGAACTATTTATCGAGTCAGAGGAAATAAGGCCGATTTTGGACCCTGGCGCAGTATTTGACTATGTAGGCCGAAGAATAGAGGCTTTAACCTCTGAGAAAAATGCGATTGTCGAGCCGACAGCGGTTGACGTTTGGCGTATACAAAACGCGACAACATTAAAATCAGCATTTAAGTTTATCTCTAAGGAGGTAGGCGATGCTGTATTGACGCCGAATCAAATAGTTTCGTACTGCGAGTACTATAAAGATTGGTTTTCGGAAGGATACGTAGTGTTCTTTTTGACAAAGATCGGGAAAAAACTCGAGACGATATCGGTCTACAGTAAGAACCGTAAACTGGGTATAGATATCCAGAATTTTAATAAGGGAAAGGGTGAAATTGAGGATATTTGGAGTCTTGAGGACAAAGTTCGTATTGTTGTTAAGTCGACTTAAACCCTTTTACACTACAAAATTCACTACCTCTCAGTGTCCCCCAGTTTTTTGATAATTGATTTAAAATCAAAAATTAAAATTCTGGGGTTTTTTACGAAAAATACTTAAACTCTATATAAAAACATTTCTTTGCCTTTTTTGCTATTTTTTGGTTCTCCCTGGTTTTGTATAATGCAAAATCAGGGTTTTTTTAATCTTTACTTTTAGCCATTTTTAAACTATTATAAGGATATCTAAGCACTTTTTAGAAACATAAAATATGTCTTTTAAGACATTAAACATTTTTTTAAAATATAAAACATAATTTAATAATAAATAAATTAGTCAATAAATCATATTCTATGACTGCCAGCGAAATTAGACAAAAATATTTAGATTTTTTTGCTCAAAAAAATCATCACATAATTCCTAGCGCCTCTTTAATTCCGGCCAATGATTCTAGTACTTTGTTTATTAGTTCAGGAATGCAACCCCTAATTCCATATCTTTTGGGTGAGAAACACCCAAATGGTCAACGTTTAGTTAATTCCCAAAAATGTATACGAGTTGATGATATTGAAGAAGTTGGCGACGGACGCCATAATACTTTCTTTGAAATGTTGGGCAACTGGTCTTTAGGGGATTATTTTAAGCAGGAACAGCTTCCTTGGGTGTTTGAATTTTTAAGCGGCGAATTAAAACTTGATCCAAAGAAATTATATATTACGGTTTTTCGAGGTAATGATGAGCTTAAAATAAGTCGTGATGAAGAGTCGGTTAAAATTTGGCAAGAATTATTTACAAGCGTTGGACTAGAGGCTCAAGATCTTGATATTAATGATATTGATTTTTTTATTAATAATAATTCTAATCATGAAATTGATTTTAACAAAGATAGAATATTTTATTATGGCGATAAAAAGAACTGGTGGTCACGATCAGGAACTCCCGATAAAATGCCCATTGGCGAGATTGGCGGCGGTGACAGTGAAATGTTTTATGATTTAGGTGCGGATTTGAAAAGACATGAAAATTCTCCCTGGAAAGATAAACCCTGTCATGTTAATTGTGATTGCGGGCGTTTTATTGAAATTGGTAATAATGTTTTTATAGAATATAAAAAAACTGTCAATGGTTTTGAAAAATTATCTCAGAAAAATGTTGACTTTGGTGGCGGCTTAGAAAGAATAACTATGGTAGCGCAAGGGAAGACTAGTATCTTTGAAACTGATTTATTTGCGACAATTTTAGAAAAAATTAGCGAGCTTTCCGGTGGACAAAAATATGCTGATAATGTGGCAGCTTTTGAAATTATTGCTGATCATTTAAAATCGGCGACTTTTATTATGGGCACCGGTGAAGTTTCTCCCGCTAATACCGATCAGGGTTATATTGTCCGTCGACTACTGCGCCGAGCGATTCGTTATGGTCAAAAAATTGGCATTAAAAAAATAAATTGGACGCGAGAAATTGCCGCTAAAATTATTGATTTATATCGAGATGTTTATAGTGCTAATGAAAAAAATAAAGAATTTATTTTTACTAATTTAGATCAAGAGGAGGAAAAATTTGCGAAAACTCTAGAGCAGGGCATAGCGCGTATTGAAAAATTATTTATTAATTATCAGAATAGCGGACAGGGAATTATCGCTTCATTTTTATTAGATGCGGCGACACTGTTTGATTTATATCAGACATATGGTTTTCCGCTTGAATTAAGTTTTGAAGAAGTAAATCGTTTACGAATTGAAAATAATGGACAAGCGATTTCTAAAGATATTGAAGAAACTTTGCTTACGGCCGTAAACGAAAAATTAAAAGTTCACCAGGAATTATCACGGACGGCCGCTCAAGGAAAATTTAAAGGCGGTTTAGCCGATAGTAGCGCGGAAACAACTCAACTTCATACTGCCGCACATTTATTATTAGAATCTTTAAAAAAAGTTCTCGGTCCGGAAGTTGAACAGCGGGGCGCTAATATTACTGCGGAACGTTTGCGTTTTGATTTTTCTTATAATGAAAAATTAAGCGCGGAGCAGAAAATAGAAGTAGAAAATTTAGTGAATGGTGCCATTGCCCGAAAATTACCGGTTACCATGGAAGAATTACCACTAGCAGAAGCGAAAGCTAAAGGCGCATCAGGAATTTTTGAATCTAAATATGGCGAGCGAGTTAAGGTTTATAAAATTGGTGATTTTTCTTATGAAATTTGCGGCGGCCCGCATGTTAATAATACTTCGGAGTTAGGAAAATTTAAGATTCAGAAAGAAGAAAGTTCCTCGGCCGGAGTAAGAAGAATAAAAGCGGTTTTGGAATAGAGATTACATTAAGCTTGTTCCTTATATTGAGTCGACACTCCCGGTTGGTTGTGAAATTTGAAGTATTTGTTTTTTTAATTATTAAATATAATTATATGTGCGGAATCATTGGTTATTTAGGTAAAAAACCTGTTGTTCCAATTTTGCTTTCCGGCTTAAAGCGTCTTGAATATCGCGGTTATGATAGCGCGGGTATTTGTATACGCGAAAATGACGCTTTAAGAATTATAAAAAAAGAAGGCCCAATTAAAATGATCGAAGCGAAATTAAATGGCTTACAGTTTACTAGTCAAACCGGTATTGCGCATACTCGTTGGGCGACACATGGCCGACCAAATGAAATTAATGCTCATCCTCATAGTGATTGTACTGGTAAAATTTCTATTGTTCATAACGGCATTATTGAAAATTTTCAAGCTTTAAAAAAATTGTTGGAAAGAGAAGGGCATACAATTAAATCAGAAACTGATTCGGAAATTATTGCTCATTTAATTGAAAAATTTTATACAAACAATTTAGAAGAAGCAGTTGTCCGCGCCATTAAACTTTTAGAAGGAACCTTTGGCTTGGCAGTAATGTCGGCTAGCGAAAATAAAATTGTCGCTGTACGCCGCGGTTCGCCTTTAATTTTAGGAATTGGCGAGGGGGAAATTTTCGTTGCCTCGGACGCTTCGGCAGTTATTGAATATACCCAGCAAGTTGTTTATTTAAAAGATAATGAAATCGCAACGATTACGGAAAATGGTTATAGTTTAAAAAATATTAACGGAGAATCTTTAAATGGAGAGATTACGGAAATAAAGTGGACGGTTGATGAGATAGAAAAGGACGGTTTCAAACATTTCATGTTGAAAGAAATTTTTGAACAACCAAAAACTGTCGCTAATACTTTACGGGGTCGCCTGGGATCTCGGGAAATAAAAATTTCGGTTAATCTTAATCCGAAAATTATTGATAAAATAATTATCACGGCTTGCGGAACGAGTTGGCATTCATCTTTAATCGGTAAATATTTAATAGAAAAAATTGCCGGAATTCCGGTTGAAGTTGATTATGCCTCGGAATATCGTTATCGTAGCCATATTGTTGGCCCGAATAATTTATTGGTAGTTGTTTCTCAGTCCGGAGAAACTGCTGATACATTAGGAGCACTTCGAGAAATTAAAAATTGTGAAACTTTAGGAATTGTTAATATTGTCGGTTCAACAATTTCTCGTGAAGTTAATTCGGGAATTTATTTACATGCCGGGCCGGAAATCGGTGTAGCTAGTACGAAAGCTTTTACTTCGCAGGTAACCGCTTTAATATTATTAGCGCTTTATTTCAAAAAAGAACGCACGGGAATTTTAGATCAGGAATTAGTTGCGGAACTTTTAATGATTCCTGAAGAGATCCAAGGTCTCTTAAATCAAGCCGATAAAATTAAAGAGATTGCTAAAAATCTGACGGCCGCTAAAAATATTTTATATCTCGGTCGAGGAATAAATTTTCCGGTGGCCTTAGAGGGCGCTTTAAAATTAAAAGAAGTTTCCTATATTCATGCCGAGGGTTATCCGGCGGCGGAGATGAAACATGGGCCAATCGCTTTAATAGACGAAAACATGTTTGTGGTCTTTATTATTAATCATGGACCGATTTTTGAAAAAATTATCAGTAACATGCAGGAAGTTAAAGCGCGTGGCGGAAAAATTATTGCCATTTGTGATTTAGAAAATGATGTTATTAAAAAATTAGCGGATTATATTATTATGGTGCCGGCAGTTTCTGAGGAATTATCTCCATTAATAAATATTATCCCGTTGCAACTTCTCGCTTATTATGTAGCTGATTTAAATGGTATTAACGTTGATAAACCGCGGAACTTAGCGAAATCAGTTACGGTTGAATAAAGGGACTTCAATTTTATTCTAAAATAATCTTGACTGATCGCTTTAATCTTAATAATTATGTCTAACTTTTGGAAAGAATTATCGCGTCCGATTTTAGCTTTAGCACCGATGGCTGGAGTAACGGATTTGCCATTTAGAATTATGTCTCGCCAAGGCGGAGCGGATGTCGTTTATTCGGAAATGATTATGGTTCAGGGTTTGGTACGGGATAATAAAAAAACCTTAAGCCTGGCGGAGATTAATGCTAAAGAAGGACCGCTAGTTATTCAACTGGGCGGTAATGATCCCGATCTTTTTTATAAGTCGGCGAAAATAATTAAAGAAATCGGACCGGCCGGCATTGATATTAATTTAGGGTGCCCGGCTAAAAAAATTGCCGGACAGGGAAGCGGCGTGGCCTTACTGCGCGATTTAGAGCGCACTTATGAAATTATTCAAGCGACTATTTCCGGCGCCGGCGGCTTGCCGGTTTCCATTAAAACTCGCACCCAAATTAAATCCAGCGATAAAAAAGACATTACTACCAGTTTAGATTTAATAGAAAAAATAAAAGATTTGCCGGTGGCGGCGCTTATGATTCACGGCCGTTCTTTTGAAGCTCCTTGGACGCAAGAAGTTGATTACGAATTTATTAAAAAAGTTAAGGAAAAATTTTCCGGAGTAGTGCTTGCTAACGGCGGAATTTATAGTCCGGAAATTGCTCGAGATGTTTTAGAACTAACCGGAGCGGACGGACTGGGAATCGGGCACGGTGTTTATGGCCGTCCTTGGATATTTAAGGAAATTAAAGATTATTTAAAAACCGGAACTTATCAAGAATTAACCTGGCCGGAAAAAAGAAAAATTGCTTTAGAACATGCTCATCTGGCCTTTAAAATTAAGGGCGATCATGGCCTCGTAGAGTTTCGGAAGCAGCTTTTATGGTATGTTAAAGGTTTAGAGCATGCGACAGACTACAGGGAGCGTTTAGTGCATTTAGAAACGCTTCAGGAAATAGAAACTGCCTTGAAAGAAATTTGATAAGCAGTTTTTTAGTGATATAATTATAAAAGTCAGAAAAAATATTAATATTTAAAATATATGGAAGTAGCTGTGATTGCCGCCATTGTCGGTTTTAGTGTTTATATGTTCGCGCGAGAAAAAAAGTTTGTTGATTATCAGCCGCGAATGAATAGAAAAGAAAAACTGCCGAATGATATGAACGGCAGTGAATATATTGAACGTGTTGTCGCGGAAAATAATGCTAAAGAGCGAGTAGGTAAAATGCGGGCGGAAAATCAGGAACGAATAAAAAAAGATTTTTTATAAAACCAGCGCTATAAGATAGAAAAATATTAAAACAGTAATTAACAAGAAGTAACCGAAAATTCTTTCTTCTTCTCTGTGAGTGCGAGTTAGTTCAGAAACTATCGGGTAACGTTCATCAAGAATTGTATACCAACGGCCGGCTAATAATTTTTCAGTAAAAATATGACTTTGTTTTTTAAAGCCGCGCCATAAATTATGGCCATGCTTTCTAATTAACCAGTATAAGACAGCTAAGATTATTAAAATACTGACAATTAAGCCGAGTCTATGCGACCATTTTTTTAATAAGGCGGCGATAATACTGCCGGAAAAATAACCGAGGCCGACATTAAAGGAAGACCAAAGTATGGCGCTGATTACATTCCAAAAAAGAAAGGTGCGGTGTTTCATTTTTGAGGCGCCAGCGGAAAAAGGGATAATTGCTCTAATTGCGCCGATAAATCTTCCCCAAAGAAGACCCGTATTACCATGTTTTTTAAAAAGTTCTTCACTTCTTTTCATCAACTCCGGATTAATGATTTTTGTTTTTTGGAGCCAAGGTCGCCCCCAGCGGCCGAGCGAATAACCCATATAATCGCCAAGAACTGCTCCGACTCCGGAAAAAATTATAACATCCCAGACATTAAAATAACCCTGGGCCGCTAAAAAACCGCCGATAGAAATGAGAGTTCCGCCCGGAAAAATTGCCCCGAAAAAAGGAATGCATTCAACGAGAGCAATAAATAAAAATAGCCAGTCGCCCAGCCAGCTAAAATTCTTAAAAATAGTTAGAAAGAAATTTAATCCCGTTTGCATGACTTCTATTATAACAGATTTTTAAGAATTAGCTAAGAATTAGTTAAGATTTAGCTAAGATAGCAATATCTCTTAAAATGTTATAATATTTGAGTAATTAGAGAAAATTTTTTTTAAATTGTAAGATAAAATGCTCGACAAAATATTTTCAAAATTAGAACGCTTCTTACCGGAGAAATACTGTTATTATTAGACCGATTATTAGACCGATTATTAGACAGTAAACTAGACTGATTGCAAGACAGTAAACTAGACCGATTATTAGACCAATTAACTTGACTTTTTTCTCTTATATTATATAATATATTCATATATTATAAAAAATATGTATAAAAAAATAGAAGAAAAAAAAGATAAAAATATTAGTCTATTTTCTCAAACTTTTTTGGCCACATTTTTTCTTAATAAAACCCTTTTACCCTGGACAGAGTTTGAATTAAGCAAGCTTGATCAAGAGCTTTTATCTAGCGAAAAAAGTTTAATCGGGGTTGATATTGAGAAAGGTTTAATTGATCGTAATGAACTTTTAATTTCTTATGCAATTTCTAAGGCGGAAAATTCTTCTATAACTTTATTGGAGGCCAAAGAATTACGACAGAAGATAACGAATCAGCCTGATTATAATTTTTTAAATGAAAAACTCAAACAAAAAAAGACTTTGAATAAAAAGGATTATGAAGAATTAGAATTTTTTAATATTATTAAAACTTTTCGTAAATATTCCGACTTACATTTATCTTTGCAGGATTTTAGCGCTAAATTAGTATTAGATATTCACGCCGAGCTAACGGTGGGTTTAGATTTGTTTGTTAAGTATTTACCGCATTTTGATGTTTATAAATCCGGTCAATGGCGAGATAATGATTCGGTTCGGGTAGCCTCTTTTATTCCGGCGCCGCATAAACAGATTATTCCCGGTATCGCAGAATTATTAAAATTTATTAAAACTAATCCTGGGGCGATTAATATTGCTGTATTCCATAGCGCTTTATATGCGCTTCATCCCTTTAGTAATGGTAATAAGCGAGTATGTCGTATTTTAGAATATTTATTGCTTCAGGCTAGTGGTTATAATAAACGATCTTTATACAATGCTTCTTTTTATTATCATAAACATAAAAGTCGTTATTATAAGAAACTTTTAGATTCACTTTTACAGCATAATTTCAATCATTTTGTTTCTTTTCTTTCTGAGGCTTTAGTTTATTCCATAACCGGAGTTATAAAGACTTCTTTAGAAGTTAAAAAGAGAGAGTTTTTAAAACAATTTGAAATAGATGCAAGTTTAAAAAAAATTTTACGACCTTTGGTTAAATCTTCCGAACTTCAGTTTAATAGACTTTGGGCGCTAAATAAACGTCAGCCATCTAAACAAACGTTTAGCAATTATCTTAGTTTAGCTGTTAGCAAAGGTATTGTAGAAAGAAGGGAAAGCGGGCGTAATGTTTACTATCGTTTAGCGGGAGTTTGGCCGGAAAATGAAATATTAAGGCATGGGGTGCAAAATGCTGCGCAGAGAATTAGCTATATTCCCGAAGAGTTTCGCTTGGTTTAAACACTTTGTCAATTATTTTTAGTTTGTTTATAATATACATATATGTACCTTAAAGGCGGGGTGAGAAATACCGCCGGGTTTTAAGTCATGAGGGCTTTAAGCTAGGCTAGTGCTCTAATCAAATGAAAATGGTAATATAAATATTCTTATTGTACTTTATGCCATTATCTGATAATATAAATATTCTTATTGTACTTTATATCATTATCTGATAATATAGAAATGTATATTATAGCCTAATCGAAAAATTAATTTAAGGCCCTTTGTTGAATATATGTCAAAAATAATTTCACAAGATAAATTTATATCCGGTGTGTATAAGAAAAATTTTACAGGTAAAGATTATGAATATAAAAGTTTTATTCCTACACCTATTAATCAGCCATATAAATGGCAGGATCAAAGAATCCCTGTTTTTTTAGAAGAAGCCATGAGGCTTGTCGGGGAGTTAAACGCCTATTCAATTCTTGTCCCGAAGGTCGATTTTTTTATTCAAATGCATGTTCGTAATGAAGCGGTGAAATCAAGCCAGATTGAAGGAACACGGACCGGGATGGATGAAGCAATCTTACCGGAGGAAGAGATTGATCCCGAAAAAAGAGATGATTGGGAGGAGGTTCAAAATTATATTAAAGCGATGGATAAGAGTATCGTGCGACTAAAGGAATTGCCGGTTTCAATGAGGCTTTTGCAAGAGGCTCATAAAATATTATTATCGGGAGTACGCGGGGAACATAAACAACCGGGAGAAATCCGCCAGGCGCAAAATTGGGTTGGCGGCACAAATATACAAAACGCCGCTTTTATTCCTCCGAGTCCGGATGATATGATTGAATCTTTAAGGGATTTGGAATTTTTTTGGCACAATAAAGGGCTTAATATGCCGAACTTAATTAAGATGGCTATTTCTCATTATCAATTTGAGACTATTCATCCTTTTAACGACGGTAACGGCCGAATTGGTAGAATGCTTATTGGCCTTCATTTGATTGAATTAGGTATTTTACGAAAACCAACCCTTTATTTATCAGACTTCTTTGAAAGAAACAAGAGCGCCTATTATGATTCTTTAACTTTTGTTAGAGAGCGCAATGATTTAGATCAGTGGATTATTTTTTTCTTGTCAGCAGTCATTGAAACAGCTAAAAAAGGAAAGGACACTTTTGAAAAGATTATCGAGTTGCGTTCCCGTTATGAAAAAAAGATTCTAGAGCTAGGTCGCCGCGCTAAGCTGGCTGACAAGCTACTATTAGAGTTATTTTCAGCACCAGCCTTTAGGGTTTCTGATGCTGCTAAATATTTAAATAATTCTGTCGCTGGTACAAATAGACTTATTGGGGAAATGGAAAGGGTGGGAATTATTAAAGAAATAACCGGTTTTTCTCGAAATCGTATTTTTGTATTATATGAATATTTAGAGTTATTTAAACGTTAGTTTGTTATGCTCGACAAGATTTTTCAAAAATTAGAGAGATTTGTATCGGAGAAATATCGTACAAATATCGTATAAATATCGTATAATGAACATAATAAAAAGTATATATGAAAAATAAGCTTTCAATTGGTTTTATAGGGCAGGGTTTTATTGGAAAAAATTATGCTGATGATTTTGAGGCGCGCGGTTTTAA
>Ga0066639_10005054_pt1 | contig 11159 bp, 8 predicted proteins | sample CryGeyCG2114_010_2_FD_59504 | JGI IMG/M metagenome (GOLD analysis project Ga0066639, IMG submission 59504) | Groundwater microbial communities from aquifer - Crystal Geyser CG10_big_fil_rev_8/21/14_0.10 | ecosystem: Environmental > Aquatic > Deep subsurface > Groundwater | place: USA: Utah... | reverse complement strand
CTTTGGAAAAGTTTACTGACCAAATTCGAAACACCTGGAGTCAAACAATTTCTTCCAACCTTAAAAAGGTCGCTTTCAAAAGCGTAGTTGTTTCCGGAATGGGAGGTTCAAGTAACGCCGGAAAAATTATCCAAAGCCTAATTGAAGGCGAATCTCCTTTTCCTTTCTTTGTATTTAACGATTACGGGCTTCCTGCTTGGGTAGGTAAAGATACTTTGGTAATTCTAAATACCTATTCCGGCAACACCGAAGAAACACTTTCTGCATACGAAGTTGCCAAGAGTAATGATGCAAAAATTGTTGCTGTAACAAGCGGCGGAAAGGCCTCCGAGATGATAAAGGATAAAAAGGTGCAGGGAGTTGTCATAGATCCTAAAGACACAAATCCCACAGGATTCCCAAAATCGGGTCTGGGAGTTTCCTTAGGAGCCTTGCTCGGGGTTTTGTCGAAATTAGAAGTTTTGACAATTACCGAAAAAGAACTCTTTGAATCACTTAAAGAAATAGATGAGATATCAAATAGTTGGAATCCAAAAGAAATGGCGGAATGGCTCAACGGCTCTTTACCGGTCTTGCTTGCAGCAAGGACATTTGTGGGGCCCCTCAATGCAGGAAGAAACGCAATGTGTGAAATCTCAAGAAACTTTACCCAATTTTATGATTTTCCTGAAATGAATCACGTACTTATAGAGGCACTGGAAAAACCTGACACAGCCAAGTCCAATAAATATCTCTATTTTGAAAGTAAATTTGACAATGAGAGGGTGTCAAAAAGATTTGAGGCCACAAAAAGAATAATGGACGAGATGAATCTTAAATATAAAACCCGTGAAGTTAAAGGGGAAACTTTGCTGACGCAGTGCCTTGAAATACCCTACTTTTGTGCGCTCGTGGCTTACAACCTCTCTCTTCTTCAAAAAGAAGATCCAGGTCCCGAGCCTTGGATCATCAAACTCAAAAAAGAACTTGGCCAGCCAACACACTAGTGTCGAAATAAAAGATCCTTTTTGTTTCTTGTTATAAAAACCTTCGTGTGCATATAATGTTCTTGAACCGATTAATGTCGGTTGATTGATTTATGAGTACTGCCCAAAGACTTTTAGTAGCAAACTTCAAAGATATTGATAAGAACGATCTTCCCCTAGTTGGAGGAAAGGGGGCCAATTTGGGAGAAATGACAAAAGCGGGGTTCCCCGTCCCAAAAGGTTTTGCGGTAACAACTTACGCTTATGATCAATTTGTTGAAGAAAATGCCCTAAACACCTTCTTGAAAGACTCTATAAATAACTTAGATGTCCACAATCCAAAAGAACTGGAAAGAGTTGCTGAAAGTATTCAAAGAAAAATAGAGAGAGGAAATATTCCCGAGGAAATAGTGAAAGATGTTTTTGATGCCTATAAAAAAGATAAACTTAATCTTGTAGCTGTTAGGTCTTCAGCAACAGCTGAGGATCTACCGGACGCTTCTTTTGCTGGTCAACAGGCAACCTTCTTAAACGTAAAGGGGGAGGCAAACCTTCTTGACAAAGTTCGAAAATGTTGGGCGTCGCTTTTTACAGCAAGGGCCATTTTTTACAGAAACGAAAACAAAATTCCCCACGAAAAGGTAAAAATTTCTGTAATGGTTCAGGAAATGGTTCAGTCGAAAGTTTCCGGGGTAATGTTTTCAATCGACCCTGTATCAAATGACAAAGAAACAATAGTAATTGAGGCAGTTTGGGGATTGGGAGAAATGATAGTCCAGGGGCAAGTGGTACCCGACAGGTATAAGATCCAGAAAGAGACCTTCTCAATTCTTTCCAAGGAGATTTCAACTCAAGATGTGGAGCTTATCAGGATTGGTGGAGAAACAAAAGAATCGGATGTTCCCCAAAAAATCAGAGCTTCGCAAAAAATTGACGACAAAAAAATAATTGAGTTGGCAAAATATGCCAGCAGGCTTCAAGAACACTATTACTTTCCCCAGGACGTAGAGTGGGCTTTTGACGGGAAAAATCTGTATATAGTCCAAACCAGACCTGTCACAACCATAAAACAGGTTTCTAAAAAGGCTGCTGAAGAAAAACAAGGTTCAACACTGACCCCCATCTTAACCGGATCGGGGGCAAGCCCGGGAATTTCTTCTGGTCATGTAAGGATTTTAAAAAGCGCCAAGGAAATAGACAGGGTTAAAGATGGTGATATTTTAGTTTCGGTGATGACAAGCCCTGATTTTGTTCCCGCCATGAAAAAGGCCTCCGCCATAATAACCGATTCAGGTGGGCAAACCAGCCATGCAGCCATCGTTTCAAGGGAGTTAGGAGTGCCCTGTGTTGTTGGAACAAATTCGGCAACTACCACTCTAAAAGATGATGACATCGTAACTGTCGATGGGGAAAAAGGACTGATTTTTAGAGGAGGAGACGTAAAGGTGAAAAAAAACAAGAAAATCAAAGAGGAAAAAGTAAAAATAAGAACAGCTACCAATCTTTATGTCAACCTGGCGGAGGTAGAAAGAGCAAAAGAAATTTCCAATTTCTATGTCGATGGAGTGGGTCTTTTAAGGGCCGAATTTATGATTGCAAATATCGGAATTCATCCAAAAGAAGCCATTAAAAACAAGAAACAGGATAAATTCATCGACAAACTTACTAAAGGAATAGAAACCTTTTGTGAGGCTTTCTATCCCAGACCCGTGGTTTATAGAGCAACGGATTTCAAAACAAATGAGTATAGGAGCTTAAACGGTGGGAAATATTGGGAGCCTGAAGAACCCAATCCCATGCTCGGTTTTAGAGGAGCCTTTCGTTATGTCACGCAACCCGAAGTCTTTAATTTAGAAGTCCAGGCCATAAAAAGGGTTAGAGAGAAATACGACAATCTCTGGTTAATGGCTCCTTTTGTAAGATCACCGGAGGAGTTAAAAAAAGTAAGAAGGTTGCTTTCCATCGAGGGATTATTTGAAAAAACCTCCTTTAAATTTTGGATGATGGTCGAACTTCCTGTAAACGTGATTCGCCTAAATGATTTTATAGATGTAGGAATTGATGGAGTTTCTGTCGGGTCCAACGATTTAACAATGCTTACCTTAGGAACAGATAGAGACAATGCGGAAGTCTCACAAGCCTTCAACGAAATGGATCCGGCTGTTTTATGGAGTTTAAAAAGAACCATAAGGATATGTAATAAAAGGGGTGTTACGTCATCCATTTGTGGTCAGGCTCCTTCTACCCACGAGGAGTTGGTTGAAAAGCTAGTTAAATGGGGAACAACTTCCATTTCAGTAAATCCTGATGCTGTAAATAGAGTCAGAAAAGTAATCGCCGAAGCCGAAAATAAATTAGCAGGGGGAAATTAATTAATAAATGAGTAAAGACATGCGGCTCGCGAGACTCGCCTGTTTTTGCCAATAAAAAATGTCAAAAATCAAACAAATTTGGGCTAGAGAAATCTTGGATTCCAGAGGAATTCCCACCGTCGAAGGTGCTTTAATGCTTGATAACGGTTCTATTGTTGTGAGTGCAGTTCCCGGTGGAACTTCGACCGGGGATTACGAGGCCAAAGAGCTAAGGGATAACGATCCCAACAGATTTCAAGGAAAAGGAGTTTTAAGGGCTGTTGAAAATGTAAATAAGAAAATTGCTCCCGCTTTGGTGGGTAAAGACCCAAGTAAATTATTAGAGCTAGACCAAGAGATGATTGGCCTCGATGGAAAAAAGGACAAATCCAATCTGGGGGCAAACGCAATCCTTGATGTTTCCCAACTTGTAACAAAAGCAGGAGCCGTCGCAAATGGAAAAAGTTTATACCAGTGGATTTATACCCTTTCCCAATCGTTTGGAATCAAAAGATCATTAAGACTTCCCACTCCACTTTTTAATATGATAAATGGGGGGCTACATGGATCAGGAAACTTGGATTTTCAAGAATTTCATATAATTCCGGCGTCCTCTAAAAGTTACAATGATGGTTTACGCTCCGGAGCGGAAATCTATATGTCTGTGGGAGAAAACCTCAAGAAGAAAGGTGCAATTCATTCCGTAGGAGACGAAGGTGGCTATGCCCCCAATTTATTTACAAACTCAGATGCCTTTGAAATATATGTTGAATCAATAAAAAGTGCCGGATATGCCCTTGGTAGGGATGTGTTTTTAGGACTTGATGTCGCTGCAAACTCCTTTTATCAAGATGGGGTCTACTCCATACGGGATTCAACAACTCCTCTTGATGATACCAAACTTCTCGAATACTACCAAAACCTAAATAACCAATATAATTTGGCGATTCTTGAGGATGCGTTTTTTGAAGACGGTTGGGAAAGTTGGAAGAATTTAACCGCTTCAATGGGCAACCAAGTAATTATTGTGGGTGACGATCTTCTGGCAACAAACCCTGAAAGAGTCAAAAAAGCTATTAAAGAAAATGCCTGCAACGCGATCCTTGTTAAGCCAAACCAGATAGGAACAATAAGCGAAACCCTGGGTGTAATCAAATTGGCTATTGATGCCAGTTGGCGAATAATAGTCTCTCATAGGTCGGGGGAAACCAACGACAGTTTTATAGCCGATTTTGCGGTAGGAGTTGGAGCGGACTATGCGAAATTCGGCGCTCCAGCAAGAGGAGAAAGAGTCGCCAAATACAACCGTCTTTCTACCATCTATAAAGAATTAGAAACTAGCTAAGGTTTAACGAATGGAGAAAAAATTAACTGATTTTGTAATTTTAGCAGTTCTTGACGGTTGGGGGATTGCTCCACCCGGACCAGGAAATGCTGTACTTCTGGCAAGCACTCCAAATATGAAAAAGTTTGAGGCTTCTTATCCCCACACAAGCCTTTTTGCCTCGGGTGAGTCAGTGGGTTTACCAAGAGGTGAGCCCGGAAACACGGAAACGGGACACTTAAATCTTGGTGCAGGTAGGATTGTCTACCAGGATCTCGCAAGGATTAATAAGGCCATAGCAGATGGAACTTTTTATGAAAATCCAACTCTCCTTGGGGCAATTGATCATGCTCAAAAGAATAATTCGGATCTTCATTTGATGGGTTTGATTGGAGCTGGTGGGGTTCACTCTAATATTGAGCACCTTTATGCACTTTTGCATCTTGCCGCCCAAAAAGCATGTAAAAGAGTTTTTATACACATTTTTACCGACGGCAGGGATTCCCCACCAACAGCGGCAAAAACCTACATTCAACAACTAAGACAAGTCATACAAAAGGAAAAGGTGGGAGAAATAGCCTCAATAATGGGTAGATACTGGGCTATGGATAGGGATTTAAGGTGGAGTAGGACCGCCAAGGCTTATTTTGCTCTTACTAAAGGGGAAGGTCACCTGGTCAAAACTCCGGAAGAGGCAATTGACCTGAGTTATTCCCAAGGAAAAACCGATGAATTTATAGAGCCTTCGATAATTTCATCACCCGAAGGAAAACCGAAAGCTTTAATAAAAGATAACGATGCCGTTATATTTTTCAACTTTAGGATTGATAGGCCCAGACAGCTTACCAAAGCCTTTATAGCCAAGGATTTTAAAGCCTCCGTCGCCGAATGGGAATTTGACCCTTACGCAGTAAAGTACGAAAAAAAACACGAGCCTGTCGAAAAAAACAGTGAACAGGCGTTTGAAAGAGGAAGATACATAGAAAATCTTTTCTTTGTCACAATGACGGAATACGAAAAACACTTCACAGAATATGGAGCTAAGGTAGCTTTCCCACCTGAATTGGTGGACGTTCCTTTGGGAAGAATCATTTCTGAGGCAAATTTAAGACAATTACGGGTTTCTGAATCGGAAAAAGAAAGATTCGTAACAATTTATTTCAATGGCCAGCAAAATACTGTCTTTCCTGGAGAAGACAGATTAATTGTGCCGTCACCCAAGGTTGCCACATATGACATCAAACCCGAGATGTCAGCCAAAGAAATGACCCAAAAAGTACTTGATAAAATAAGAGTAAATAACCCCTATTCTTTTATTCTTATTAATTATGCCAACCCCGACATGGTGGGCCACACCGGGAATATCGGCGCGGCGGTAAATGCCTGCCAGGTGGTGGACGAATGTGTGGGAAAGCTTGCCAGTTTCACCCTTGCCTACAACGGAACCCTTCTTATCACAGCAGACCACGGGAATGTTGAGGAGATGATTAGCCCCCACACGGGACAAATCGATACAGAACATAGTGAATACCCGGTTCCTTTTATAGCCGTTTCAAGAAAGTTTTTGGGCAATCCCCAAGCTTTGCAAAGCGGAATCTTGGCCGACATCGCTCCAACGATACTCTACCTTTTAGGACTTCAAAAACCGGAATCCATGAGCGGAAGAAACCTGCTTCAAAATGTTTCCATGAACAGAGGTTAGCAGACAAGAAAAGAGGGTCAGAAACTATTTTTAATATAGTTTTTCACACTTATAATTGTTTCCTGGACGGTGCAGACTTTCAATTCAGGTTCTATCTCTTTCCACCTCTCATCTAAATAAAGTAAAGAACTTAATTTGTTTTGGAGAAAAACCGGAATTCCAAGAGCAACAGCAAATCCGATTTCCATACTGACAGTCTCCCCAACATAACCTTCCGGATTAACAACATATAAAAAAATTGTCAGATCTATAATATCTTTGAATTTAGTGAAACTCCCGGAAACACATGCTCTGATCTTTCTTTCAGTCATGAGCGAATTATATGTCCTTTGAAGCTAAATTGCAGGTTACAACACTGAGTTTATCGAAGTGGACTAGTAAATTATAATCCTGAGTTCACCGAAGGACTATATCAGGAACTACTTTATTTAACCTTAATGCCTCTTTTTATAAGATCTTCTTTTGTTTCAAACTCTAGATAATTTTGAGTAAGTTCCTCTCCTTTTCTTACGGCTCTTGTCGTAATTAAATATGCCTCTTTGTGTTCAGATTTTTGAGTAAGAGTTGGTTCAAAAGAATGGTTTATAAACTTTGAATTATCAAAGTCTATGTGCCACACATTATTTGGTTCATCCCAAAAACCCCAATACTTTATTTCTCTCTTCTCCTTTTTATTTAAAGACTCAAATTCTTTGTCTGTTATGTCTACGTCAAGAAGCGGACTCGCTGTATATACAACTTGCCCCTTTTTTAAATCTTCTTCAGTGAATAATCCAACTCCGTGAAGCTTTGACTTATCTAGCTTGTATTTTATATGTATCACTTAAATATTCCCCTGATGAGGTGATTATATCATTTGAGCCTATACTGCAGGTATTAATCCTAAGCTTACCGAAGGATTTAAAATGGCGAGTGTTATTGAACCACTTCGCCAGGAACTGCTTTAGATATAATTCTTTAAGTCCTCAAGACTGTTGGGTAGGTGATCTATGCCACCAAACTCTTTAATAGGAATAGATTTTATTTTTTTCTTGAGCTCTGGCTTTATAAACGTATAGGTCATCTCTTTCTTCCCACCAATACTTTCACAATCGTCCTCAATTAATATGTCGGGCTTAACTTTTTCAGCAACATCCTTATAGTCTTCGCCCTGTTTACGAAAACAGATATTTGAATAACCTGGAAACTTAAATCGCTTTAATACTTTCTTAACAATTTCAATCTCACTTTTTATTCTCCTGGAGGTTAAATAGGTTATGTTAGCTCCAGCCTTTTCCCAAGCTGTCAGTTTGTTGACAGCGTTTCCGATAGGAATGTAGGTTTCAAGATCATAGGGAGATCCAGGAGCGACCTTAATAGGCTCTACACCTTTATTGTATGTGACATTTCTTTCCTCTTTTTGTACCCCCTCTACCTTAGACTGTTTTACTCTTTCTTCGCGACTCACATTTTTACCAGCTGAGTGCATTATTATTGTCCCCTCTGTGAAAACAAGAATTTTCATATCCGAAGTATATCAGTTTAATTTAATTTTTGTATTTTCTTATTAAACCCACAACTTTTCCCTGAATCCTCACATTCTTCACAAAAATCGGCGCCATGGCGGCATTTGCGGGTTCAAGTCTGATCCTTGTCGTTTCACGGAAAAATCTTTTGAGGGTCGCCATACCATTATCCAAAAGTGCAACGACAATCTCTCCGTCGTTTGCATTTTCGGATTGTTCTATAACAACATAGTCTCCATCCCTTATGTTTTCTTCAATCATAGATTCGCCCTTAACCTGAAGAACAAAGACTCTTTTCTTTCCCGTCACAAAAGAGGAGGGGAGTGCCATCGACGCATTTGGATCTGTATAAGGTTCGATTGGAGCTCCAGCTGCTATGAAGCCCAAAATGGGAGCTTCCATTTTCTCATCCAAAAAAGTTTCATCAACCCCAATCAATTCAATTGCCCTGGTTTTGCCTGGCTTTCTTTTAATCAAGCCTTTTCTTTCCAGTGCTTCCAGGTGTTCGTGAACTGTGGCTAAAGAGGAAACCCCAATAGCATCCGCAATTTGTCTTAAAGTCGGAGCCGACCCTGTGGACTGGATAATTTGCTTAATAAAGCCTAAAATTTGTTTTTGTTTTTTGTAAATTACCGGAGCCATTTTTTTGTTTAAGACTAACCCAAAGTCTTTACATAATTTTTACTAAGATTACCCGAACCAGTCAAGCGGATCTTAATGTGTCAAAACAAGTCAATTTGCTCTGAAGGGTGAAAAAGACAAAAAAATCTTAAAGTAGAATAAATATATATATGAATAAATTTAAACTTGTTTCAAGTTTTAAACCAATAAAAGAGCAACAAGAAGCAATTGATAAACTTGCTTCGAACATTGATAAGGGGCAAAAGGAAAACGTTCTTTTGGGAGTAACCGGTTCCGGCAAAACCTTTACCGTGGCCAATGTTATAGAAAAGCTCCAGCGTCCAACTTTGATAATTTCCCATAACAAAACCTTAGCAGCTCAACTTTATCAGGAATTTAGGGATTTTTTTCCCGAAAATGCCGTGAGTTTCTTTGTTTCATACTATGACTATTATCAGCCGGAATCCTATATCCCAAGTACAGATACCTACATAGAAAAAGATTCAAGCATAAATGATTTGGTTGATAAATTAAGACTTGCCGCAACAACAAATCTTCTTACCAGGAAAGATACGATTGTGGTTGCTTCGGTTTCTTGTATCTATAACATCGGTTCTCCGAAAGAATATGGAGGTTTTGTTTTTGAATTTTCCAAAGGGGTTAAAATCCAAAGAGAGCAAATTATAAATAGATTGATTGATTTGCAATATGAAAGGGGAGACTTCGAATTTAAAAGGGGTACTTTTAGAGTTAGGGGAGACACAATAGATGTTTTTCCCGCTTATCAAGACGAAGCAGTAAGAGTAGAAGCTTCCGAAAAAGAAATAACCGGAATTTCACTTTTTGATCCCATAACAGGTTCGAAACTTAAAAAGGAAAGTGCCGAAATCAAAAACTTTGTTCTGTATCCTGCAAAACACTACATTACCGACACTTCCAAAAATAGTGATGTGATTGAAGAAATTAAAGACGATCTGGAAAAAAGGGTAAAGACGCTTCAAAAGGGAGGCAAAAACTTGGAGGCTCAAAGGATTTCTCAAAGGGTTAATTACGATATCGAAATGATGAAAGAAGTAGGTTACGTCAAAGGAATCGAAAATTATTCAAGGTATTTTGACGGCAGAAAACCCGGAGAACCTCCCTACACCCTTCTTGATTATTTCAACGAGCCATACAAAGACGACTGGCTTGTCGTTGTTGACGAGAGCCACATAACCTTCCCTCAAATCAGGGGTATGTTTTTCGGAGACAAATCAAGAAAAGAAACCTTGATCGAGTATGGATTTAGATTACCCGCAGCAATTGACAATAGGCCCCTAACTTTTGACGAGTTCTTAAGAAGAATTCCCAATTTTATAGCCGCATCAGCAACACCGGGAGAGTGGGAACTGAATCAGTTGAAAAATCAGAAAGGAGCCCGGGTAGTGGAGCAACTAACAAGACCTACCGGAATTCCCGATCCTGATGTGGAAATAAGACCCATCAAAAGCCAGGTTTTGGATGTGATAGAAGAAATTAAAAAAAGAGCCAAAAAGAAAGAAAGAACCTTAGTCACTACCCTAACCAAAAAAACCGCCGAAGACTTAGCAGAATACCTAAAGGAAAAAGGATTGAAGGCACATTATTTGCATTCGGATGTTAAAACTCTGGATAGAACAGACATTTTGGAAGATTTAAGAAGGGGTAACTACGACTGTCTAATAGGAATTAACTTATTAAGAGAAGGCTTGGATCTTCCTGAGGTTTCTCTGGTTGCAATTCTTGATGCAGACAAAGAAGGATTTTTAAGATCAGAAACCACCCTAATTCAAACCATGGGAAGGGCAGCAAGACACGTAGACGGAAAAGTGATCCTTTATGCCGACAAGGTCACTGGTTCAATGGAAAGGGCGTTAAAAGAGGTGGAAAGAAGGAGAAATTACCAGCTTGAAATAAATAAAAAGTATGGCATTACACCCAAAACAATCCAAAAACCAATTAAAGAAAGACTAATTGAAAAAGAGGATAGACCCGATTATCCCTGGAGTTTTGCTTTCGAGGCTAAAGATGGTAAAAGTCTTTCAAAAATTGATACAGACTCCCTAACCCCCTTGGAAAAGAAAAGACTTGCCAAAAATTTAGAGAAAGAGATGAGACTGGCGGCGCAGGATTTAAATTTCGAACTCGCAATAGAGATTAGGGAAAAGATCAAAAGTCTTAAATAAGTTTTTTTAAGGTATAATTCTTTTTCAGTCATTGAAAGCTCTCTAGCAGAGCTTGTGTGACGGCTTTCGCGTGGCAAAATGAAAGACACGATAAAAATTAAAGGTGCCAGACAGCACAATCTAAAAAACATAAATCTTGAGATTCCAAAAAATAAACTGGTGGTTTTTACCGGTGTTTCGGGTAGTGGAAAAAGCTCACTTGCTTTTGACACGATTTACGCGGAAGGGCAAAGAAGATATGTCGAGTCCCTTTCAACTTACGCCAGGCAATTTTTGGGAATAATGGAAAAGCCGGATGTCGACCTGATAGAGGGTTTATCCCCTTCAATTTCGATAGATCAAAAAACCACATCAAGAAATCCCAGGTCAACCGTAGGAACAGTTACCGAAATCTACGACTATTTGAGGCTTCTTTTTGCAAGAGTGGGCCACCCTAATTGCCCCATCTGCGGAGAGGAGATAGCAAGACAATCGGTAGATCAAATAG
>Ga0066639_10005047_pt1 | contig 11169 bp, 12 predicted proteins | sample CryGeyCG2114_010_2_FD_59504 | JGI IMG/M metagenome (GOLD analysis project Ga0066639, IMG submission 59504) | Groundwater microbial communities from aquifer - Crystal Geyser CG10_big_fil_rev_8/21/14_0.10 | ecosystem: Environmental > Aquatic > Deep subsurface > Groundwater | place: USA: Utah... | reverse complement strand
TTACCCTTAGTCTCACAGGGAGGAAGTTCGATTGTTGGAATTATGATTGCTTTGGGGATTGTAAGTAATATCAGCTTGCCTAGATACTAAAAAAAGGCTATAATAACCAGCATGTCTGATAAAAATGCAGTAGTGGTTGTAGCCGGCAAACAATATATTGCTAAACCCGGAAAACTTTTGGTGGTCGATAAAATTGAAGGAAAAGTTGATGATAAGATTAAACTGGATAAAATTTTATTGATTTGGGATGATAAAAAAACCGAGATTGGCAAACCTATAGTTAAAAATACCGTAATAGAAGCGACAATTAAAAAACAATTTCTTGAGCCGAAAATAATAATTGCCAAATTTAAAGCAAAATCAAGATACAGACGCAAGAACGGTCATCGGCAAGCTAAAACCAGCTTATTTATCGATAAAATAGCCTAAAAACTCCACAAGTGAATCAATCATACCGACAAATAGAAGGCCGCAATCCCGTATTAGAAGCATTACGTGCCGGAACAGAAATCACCAAAATTTATATTGAATTGGGGATTAAAGTTGATGAGCGAGTCGGTGAAATTTTAGCAATTTGCGCCAAAAAACATATTGCAATTGAAAAAAAAGGCTGGAAAAACCTTCATCGGATGGCAATGTCAAAAAACTGCCAGGGTATTATTGCATTTGCTCAGCCGATTGAATCTCACTCTTTGGAGCATATACTTAAAAAAAATGCCGAGAGAGAAAAACCCGGCTTAGTTATTGTTATACCAGAAGCTTTGTATGAATATAACCTCGGAGCAATAATCAGAACTTGCGAATGTGCCGGAGCAGATTGCGTAATTATAAATAAACGAATCAGCCTTGGTGTGGGTGTAGGCAGAGCCTCTATGGGAGCAATAGAGTATGTTCCGATTGTAACTCAAAATATTCACTCAAGTTTGGCAATGCTGAAAGAATATGGGTATAAGATTTTTGCGGCCAAGGCCCAGGTGAAAAAAAATTATTATGACGCAGATTTGACCGGTTCAATTGCAATTATTATCGGAAGCGAAGATAAGGGGATCAGTATTACAACCGATAAATATGTTGATGAATACATTAATATTCCAATGTTTGGCAGAATAAACTCTTTGAATATGTCCGTTGCGGGAGCGGTTATTTTATATGAATCAGTCAGGCAAAGATTGTTGAAAAATTGTGAAAAAAAAGCTTGACTTTCGTGAAAAAACAGATTAAAGTATCAAAGTAAGGAGAAACAATGTCCAGTAAAAAAGCAGGGGGTGCTGCATCCCAACATCAAACTGTAGCCGGAAAAAGACTAGGTATCAAGCATTATGGTGGAGAAAAAGTTAAAACAGGACAAATTATTATCCGCCAACGCGGAACAATCTACAAAGCAGGAGAGGGTGTGCAGGTTTCAAAGGATTATACATTACATGCTAAAAAAGATGGAATTGTACAGTTCCGAAAAAGATTCGGACGTCAAGTAGTAAGTATTATTTAAACCCATGGATGCTGATCATAAAATAAACGAGTTGGACATTAATCAAGTTCAGCCTAACCCCTTGCAGCCACGTGGAGTAATAGCCTCTGAAGCGTTAGCAGATTTAGTTAGTTCAATTAAACAACATGGAATTTTGGAACCATTGGTTGTGGCTCATACGCCGGCTGGTTTTCAAATTATCGCCGGAGAGAGACGATGGCGAGCAGCCAAAGTAGCCGGGCTCGTAAAAGTTCCGGTTGTTGTAAAAGAAACGACTCCCAGGGGAATGCTGGAGATGGCGCTGGTGGAAAATGTTCAAAGAGAAGACCTTAATTCTCTTGAAAGAGCTAAGGCTTTTTCAAGACTGATGGAGGAATTTACTTTATCCAATAGTGACATTGCAGCCCGTATCGGCAAAAGCTCTGCTTATATTTCAAATACCTTAAATTTATTAAGATTGCCTGATGCTTTGAAAGACGGCTTGCTTTCGGGGTTAATTTCCGAAGGTCATGCCCGCGCTCTTTTGGCCATAAGAGATCCCAAGCTTATGATTGAAGCTTATAAAATAATTTTGAAAGAATCTGCTTCAGTCAGAAAAGCAGAGGATTTAGCCAGACGCTATAAAATTAAAGCTCAGGGTTTAAGTCCGGAAGAATATACACCAAATAAGAAACACGATATTATTGTTAGTGAAGAAATCGACAAAATGAGAGACAGTATGGAACAAATTTTAGGTGATCATTCTCAAGTTAAGTTATTCCGTTCAAGAAAACAAACTAAACTTGTAATAACATTATCCGGAAATTTAGACGAAACAGAAGAAAAACTTCAAAAGATCTACACAGGTTTAATCAAGTGAGTATTTATAAGACGGTACAAAGCCCATTTTTTGGGGAGGCCAGTAGCGAAACCAGGCTTTTCCAATAATATTTTTTGTGGGGACAGAACCCCAATCGCGTGAATCCGAGGAGTGATCACGGTTATCACCCATTACAAAATATTCTTCATCAGGCAGCGTAAAGCGCTTGTCTGTTGATAAAAATAATCCCGGTTTTGTTTTTACATCGTTTGCCAAATAAAGGCTTTCGTCCAACAGCACATCATTAATAAAAACTTGGCCGTTGTTGACCCATACTGTTTCTTGCGGAAGGGCAATTATTCTTTTTATATAGTCATAATCTTCATTTTTAGGAGCTTTAAAAATAATCACATCACCGCGCTTAGGTTTACCTACCCGGTAGCTGACTTTATTGGTAAGCAGATATTCTCCGTCATGGTAATTGGGAAGCATGGAATCACCTTTAACCTGATGCGGCTGGAAAATAAACAGGTAAACTACAACAAATAATGATAGTGCAACAACTGCAGTTTCAATAAAATCAACAAAAAAATTACCAACAGCTTTTAAAAAGCCTTCCATTTTCCAATTATATATTTACCTCTGATTAGCATGCAAGGCCTAAATTTGTTAAAATTAAGAATATTAGTAATGGTCGATTAGCTCAGCTGGTTAGACCTGCCCGACTTTGAATGGACCCGTAGCTCAGTGGTAGAGCGTTCGGTTCACATCCGAAAGGCCAGAGGTCCGATACCTCTCGGGTCCACAAAGTCCAGTCAGGCGGGGCGCTTCGTTCACATCGAAGAGGGCGGGGGTTCGAGACCCTCATCGACCACAAATAGTGTATAGTTAATGTATGAAGTGGTTAAGTTTGGTTCTATTTTTGGGCGTGTGTCTTTCAATAGGGTTTGCCGGCTCAGTTTTTACTTTTTCTTCAGTCAACTCCTGGTATTTGCAAATAAATAAACCAATCTATACTCCGCCAAATTGGCTTTTTGGTCCGGTCTGGACAACGCTTTTTATCATGATGGGAATTTCCGGCTGGTTGGCTTGGGAAAATAACAAAAAACCTAAATCCAATGCCTTTATTTATTATTTTGCTCAACTGGGATTAAACCTGTTATGGTCGATAATTTTTTTCGGATTAAGAAGTCCTTTTGTCGCAAGTGTTGAAATAATTATTTTGTGGGTTTTTATTTTTCTATCGATAAAAAGTTTTGCCAAGATTAATAAAATTGCCAGTTTTTTGTTGTATCCCTATATTATTTGGGTTAGTTTCGCGGCCTTTTTGACAGTTTCAATCTATTTTTTGAACCGATAGAATTTTGGCATATCGCAAACATGGATCGGGTCTGGTATTTATATATAGAGGAATAGTGCAATTTTGATTTACCAAGCCCTTGATTATTTGACCTTGCAAATAACTCATATATATTTTTGATTGTTCCGGTTGCTTTAACCAAGTAAACGCCTTTATACGTAAATATATTGTTTGGGTAATAATTATCCAGCAGATAAAAAATATAACCAAGAATCGCAATTGAGTACTTTTACAAATCAATTGCAATTCATAAACCAAAAAAATTATAAAAAAAGCTAAGGGAAGATAAGTATAGCGCTCTGCCATTGCTCCCTTAAATCCTCCGGGAAAACGCGATAGAGCTATTACTGCATATGGCAATAAAGTTAATAAAGCCAGTGAAATATCCAAAAACCAATCTTTTTTCTTTTTGCGGCCACTCCAAGTTATTTTAAAAATAATGAAAAAAACAGCGATAGTTAAAATTGGCATCAGTAAAAGATCGCTATCGGCCACCCTGGATGGAGTAAAACCGGCCCAGAAAAAACGATTTAATAAGCCTTGTGTAAATCCGGTTACAAAAAAAACTGCCATTTTCGCAAAAACTTTTAGAGAAAATATATGATTTAAGTTTGGGTATTTACTAACAGAAAATATAAAGAAAGCTATAAATGAAATTAAAGAGCTTAAAAAATACAAAAATCTGGCTTTAGAAGTTGATTTTTTATCAAATAAAGACATTGCAAAAAAAAAGGCGGGGGCAATTAGCCCAATGCCGAAAGAAAATGCGGATAAAACTGAAAAAAAACAGCTTAAATATAGTTGGTATGCTTTTTTTTGAATCCGAAAATATAAATATGTAAGGTAAGAAGCCAATAAAAAAAGACCGCATAAAAGGGTTTGCTGGCTGGTTATCCAGATAATACTTTCATAAAAAGTAGCATTGATACTATATAGAATTGCACCGCTATAAGCCCAAAAATCTTTTTTAGTAATATAAAAAACGATTTTATATATGAGTAAAATGGAAACTATATGTAATAATATTGAAACTGCAAAATAAAACTGGGCATTAAGTTTAAAAAGGGAATATTCCAAAAAAAACAATAAACGAAATACAGGAAGGAAATGTTCATTATGAGGTCGCAACAGTTCGTTTGGAGAAAACTGAGAGCTAAAAAATAAAAAATCAAAATCGTCATGATCAAACCAGACTTTACCGGCAAATGTTAAAAAATAAAACAAAAAGATTACTATTACCAAAAAAAATTTGAATTTTATTTTTTTCACTGTTATGTTATTATAAATACATGAACAAATTATTTATTTTTATAATATCACTTATAGTTTTAGTTTTCCCAAAGGCAGCCTATGCACAAACTGGTCAAAAACTACAGGAAAAAATCGTCGTAGTTACAAAAGATAAAGTAATTAATCAGGATTATTTTGCCGCCGGTCAAACCGTAGAAATATATGGCGTTGTTAATGGTGATATCTATGCCGCCGGAGCTAATTTAATTATTGATGGTGTGGTTAATGGTGATGTTTTGGCTGCAGGTGGAACAATTTCTGTTTCTGGCAAAGTCAGCCAAAATATTAGAGTAGTTGGCGGTCAAATTAATCTTTCCGGAGATGTGGGCAGAAATGTGTCATTGGCAGGCGGAAATATTAATCTGGAGAAAACTGGTGTAATTGCTGGAAATTTAACAGCGGCCGCAGGCAATGTCATGCTTTCAGGGAAGATTAATCAAAATGTTCAGGCTGCAGTAGGAAATCTTAGGATAGCGCCCAGCGCTGGTATCGGAGGAAACTTAAACTATATTAGTGATAAACAAGCTTCAATAGATACTCAAGCGTTGATAGCCGGAAAAGTAACCCACCAAACCGGGCCTAAATTTCAGCCCCCTCAAGTAAACAAAGAGCAGCTTATGATAGTTTTGGCATCAATCTTTGTCGGTTTTAAGATTTTAAGCATTTTTACTTCACTGATATTGGGATTGTTAATAGTTAATCTGTTCCCAAAATACTCAGGATTAATGACAGAAGCTTTAAACCAAAGACCTTGGCATAGTTTAATTATTGGTTTGGTTTTTATGGTAATAGCTCCGATAGTCCTGATAATTTTAGCAGTGACTATAATCGGATTGCCTTTAGCAGTGATATTGTTTATTTTGTATTTCCTGTTGATGTATGTTGCCAGAATTTTATTTATGTATTGGTTGGGAATAAAAGTTTTAGGACTATTTGGGAAGAAAGTTGTTAATGGTTGGGCTGTTGTTAGCGGCACAATGATTTTTGGCATTTTTTCATGGATACAACCTCTGGGTTTTATTCTTTCAATCGGAGGAATTTTTGCTTTAGGTGCTGCAATTACTTCAAAAAAGAATCTTTATGATTCTTTGCGGAAAAAGAATTTAATATGACGCTTCAGGAATATTTGGCAGGCTGCCCTAAAAAGCAGCTGATATTTGATTTTGACGAAACACTGGTTCATTTAATCCTTCCTTGGAAAGAATTTAAAATTAAACTTCAGTCTGTGCTTGAAAAATTAGATCCTAATATAATAATAGATGTTCAAAAAAACATGGTTTTATCTGCTAATGAGTTTGTTAAAAGAAATGGGGATAAGGGTAGAAAAATAATCCTGAATTTATTTGGCGAATTTGAATCATCCCAGTTAAAATTTTATCCGCAAAATATAGATTTATTTGATTTTATCAAAAATAATAATTCAAAATACTCTTTTTATATATGGTCGTCAAATATGACCGCTACTATTAGACAAGTGCTGCAAAAATTTGCTTATATTAAGTTTTTCAAAAAAATTATCGGTCGCGATTCAGTAATTTTTACTAAACCTGAGTCTGAAGGTTTTTATAAAATCTATGATCCTAAAACACAACATAAAAAAGACTATTTATTGATAGGGGATAGCAATCATGATAAAAATGCCAGTCAAAAAGCCGGTATTGATTATTTTAAAATTCAATTTAAAGTAGAATAAACAAATGGAACTGAATAACTTTAATATTACAAAACCTGCAAAAAACAAATCAAAATTTAAATATTTACTAGTTGGTATATTGTATTTAGGAGGCTTAATTGGTTTTTTAGTGGGAATTAAAGCTTCGGTCTCTCCAGGTGCTTCTCCATCTCCAAGCCCCTTAATTTCTCCTTCGCCAAGTATCGAAGCATCACCAAGTCAGCTACCGTCACTTATTCCCATTCCCTCGCAAAAACCGGTTGTTAAAAAAGTTGTCAGCCCGTCACCATCCCCAAGCCCATCAGAATCAGCGTCACCAAGTCCTGTTGAGTCTGAGAACCCGTCTCCGTCACCATCTCCATCTGAGAGCCCGTCTCCTTCTCCTAGTCCTTCAGAATCAGCATCACCAAATCCGTAATTTCAGATCAATAATTTCGCTTCCTTGATAAACAACTCTACACTGGTTATTTTTATAAATGATTTAATTAAATCTTTATTTACATAAGCATTATTGGCAGCAGATAAATATTCGTCAATTAAAAAGATAACCATTCCAAGTTGTTCATTTTTTTGACCTTTTTTTTCAAGTTTTTTTTGCAGCTGCAAAAAAGATTTTTTAGCTTTTTCCAACCGGGTTTTAACTAAATTAGATTTTTTATTTTGTTTTGATAAGTTATAAACGGTTATTGTTGAATCGGAGATGTTTTCGATTGATTCTGCAAGTAAATTTTTCAATAAATTCCTTAAATCTTGATTAATTTTCTTTTTCTTAAAAACCATATCAAAATCGATTCGAAGATTATGAAGTTGAGTTAAAGCTAGTAGTAATTTGTCACTTTTTTTAACTAATGTAATTCTGGAATTATTATTTTGAGTGTTTTGCAATAATTGTAAACATAATTCAATTTTTCCTAATAAATATAATTTAGTTAGTTTATCTTGGACTTGTGACTGAACTTGAGTTTTAATTTTTTGCAATAAATTAATAGTTTGGCTGATATTTTGGTCTCCGCTGGGGTCTGCAAGAGGATTTTTAAGAGGTTTATCAGGATCAAAATTAATTTCATAGTTTAGATTTTCATTAGTTGAACCGGTTATTGTATGCCAAAAATCACCGCTTGCTGTTATTTGCCCGATATCCAGACTAAAGTCACCCCCTGATCCAATCGGATCAAGTTCAATTCGATATTTTCCAATACTTGCATTATTAATAATTGCTATCTCGTCAGTTTCATCATAAAAACAATGATCGCAATTATTTGCCAGATGACCAACTTCAAGTCCGTCGCCGATTATCTTCATATTGACTGGAGAATGCAAAGAAAATATAAGAACCGGTAATTGCGGTTGATTAGGTAATGCCCCAGAAGGGCTAAATGGTAAGTCAAGACTGGTCAGAATTTTAGTTAACCCCTCGTTGTTAAACATAATTTCATCATGAGTGCCGGTGGCAGTTTGAGAGGCGATATTGGGCAAATGGCTGCTTTTTAAAAGCACTGTATTGTCTCCGTCAGTAGTTTTCTGGGTAATTTTGGGCTTGCCATCTTCCCAATAACCCATAAGTGATTCAATCCAGTTGGGTTTTTCTATTTCAAAATATTCAGCTGTATTCACAGATTGACCGCCAATTGTTGTTAAAATGGATTTAACCGAATCATTGGTAGATAAATCTTGGTTAAGTAAATTAAATAAATCATTTTGGTGATTAAGTTGAGAAGTAAAGATAATTGAGTGATCAGAATATTTTTTTAAATAATCAAAAGTGGGCAATAAACTTTTAATACTGGGAGCATAATCTCTTATGGCAGAGACCCGGGTAGGATATCTGATGCTATTTATATACAAAACCAAATCTATAGCAATATCTGCCCAAGTAATTCTTTGCGGATCAACTATTTTTGCGCCTTCCCAGGCTTCATAGGCTTTTAAGGCGCCTGAGTTGGGACTACCAACAGTGACAATTTTATTAATTTTATCAATTCCGTATCGTTGCGCATATGCACGAGCCAATAATCCGCCCATACCGTGACCAACAAGATTAACTTTTTCATTATTATTAGCTGCCGACATCTCGTCAATTTTTTGTTTCAAATCGTAAACCAGATAATTATTAGGAGGCTGTGAAGGACTATCAATTTCTTTTCGCCAATCATAATAAAATTCCTGGTAGTTTGTGGAATTATAGCCATTATCTATGAAAGTCTGGCGAAAATTATCATAAACAGAACAGAACGGTACCATTTTCCATTCCTCTCCGCCAGTTCCCGTCATCATTGCTTTGGTATTCCAACTCGCCCCAAGGCCTGGGATGAGAAGGGTGGGAGTAAAGAGACTACTAATTTTTTTTACGGAGATATTAAAAATCTTAAAATTTGACCATGTACCGCCATGATATGCAGACCAGTAATGACCAACCCAAACAAATTTTGGAATTTTGCTTGTTAGAGATGATGTAAATATGAGTAAATTATCAAAAAATAATTTGTAGAAACCAGAATTATATTCAATTTTTAAAGTATGAATATCAAAATCATTTTGTTTAGTTGTGTAAAATTCACTAATATTTTCATTGCAACCAAGATTATCGGCAGAACAAACAGAAGTTGAGAGCCTTAATGGACCAGCATCTTGCCAAATTCCAAAAACGTTATAATCATCAACCAACTGATATCCCATTTGAGGAATATTTGTAGATAATACTATTCCATCTCCCCATCCTCCTGTTGAGTAATATTGAAAAGAAATTTCAAAAATAAAATTGTTACTTTGAGGAAAAATAGTTTTGTTACTAAAAATAAATGGAAAAGATTCTTCCTGAGAAGAAAGATTCAAGGAATTATTTTCAACGACAATATTTCCTGAATTTGTGGATATATTCCATTTTGTTAGATCTAAATAATCATTCTCAAAAGAATCTTTGAAAAAGTATTCATATGCGATTATTTTGTTTGTATGAAATAATATAAATACAAAAAATATAATAATAAAAAGAATTATTTTTCTGATAATTTTGAAGGTTATCATTTAAAGGATTGTCTTATATAATAGTAAATATTATATAAAGCAATTGTCAAGTACAAAATGAAAATCGCAATATATCATAATTTACCAAGTGGTGGTGCAAAACGAGCTCTTTTTGAGTATGTACGTTTATTATCAAAGGATAATAAATTTGATTTATATACTTTATCTACTTCGTCCGAGAAAACTTTTTTACCTTTAAAAAGCTTTTTAAATAAATTAATAATTTATAAAGTAAAGTTTAATAAAGGTTTTTTTCCCTATCTAAATTTTCTATATATATATTTGCCTAAAATTCAAAAAAAAATAGCTTACGATATTAATCATAGAAATTACGATTTAGTTTGGGTAAATCATGATTTCTTTACCAAATGTCCAATTTTAGTAAACTACATTGAAAACATTCCAGTTATTTATTCTTGTCACGAGCCTCCAAGAGAATTTTACGAACCATTGAAGTTTCATACATCGAATATTAGAAATATAATAGCAAATTTTTTTAGATATCCTATTAAAAAACTTGATTTTTTCTCTGTAAAAAAAATTAGCAGGATAGTGACAGATTCTCAATTTATGAATAAGCAATTAAATAGAATATACGGTGTAAAACCAATTGTTATAAATGTAGGAGTCGATACTACATTATTTAAAAACTTAAAGTTAAAAAGGCATGATTTTTTATTATCAGTAGGTGCTTTAGTTAAATTGAAAGGCTTCGATTTTCTGATAAAAGCACTTGCCTTAATTCCTAAGGAGTATAGACTGCCGTTAGTAATTATTGGTAATGGGGGAAGAGATATAAAGTATCTTAATAATTTAGCAAAGATTAATGAAGTGAAACTCATTATTAAGAGAAATGTTAATGATACAGAATTAGTTGAATATTATAACAGGGCATTTCTAATGCTTTATGCTCCAATATTAGAACCACTAGGTTTAGTATCTTTAGAAGCAATGGCATGTTGTTTACCAGTTTTAGGAATTAATGAAGGAGGAATTCCTGAAACAATTTCAGATAAAGAATTTTTAACAAAAAGGGATTACAAAGAATTTTCTAATAAATTAACTTATTTACTAAAAAATCGAAATATTGTTAATAGTAGAAGAGTTTTAATTAGGAAGTATATTAAACAATATTGGAAATGGGAAATCGGTGCTAAACAACTTCAAAAAATATTTAACGATATGAAATGAAAAATAATAATAAGTCCAAGGTTGTCATTATCCGTGGGGGGTTTTTAAATCCGTGGGAAATGCAGAATTTTGAACCCTTAAAAGATGAGTTTAATATAACTGTTATTTCCAGTCTTAAGCCATTAAATGGTAATATAAATTTACCTTTGGTTAAGTTGGCGTCGCCAATTGACATTCCGAACTTTCCTTATAAAACCCAAATTTTAAATAGGCTTTTTGTGGATGGGCAATGGCTTATTGGGTTAGAAGAGCAGCTAAAAGACGTCGATATTGTCCATGTTGCTGAAACTTATTTTGCTTATACTCATCAAGCAATTGTGGCTAAAAGAAAAGGTTTGGTAAAAAAAGTAATATCTACTTGCTGG
>Ga0066639_10005046_pt1 | contig 11169 bp, 11 predicted proteins | sample CryGeyCG2114_010_2_FD_59504 | JGI IMG/M metagenome (GOLD analysis project Ga0066639, IMG submission 59504) | Groundwater microbial communities from aquifer - Crystal Geyser CG10_big_fil_rev_8/21/14_0.10 | ecosystem: Environmental > Aquatic > Deep subsurface > Groundwater | place: USA: Utah... | reverse complement strand
GTATACAATTAATCCACCAACAATTAGTCCGATAATAAAATAAATCATTTTACCCCTCCTGTATTTATAAAATCAATTTTATCAAAAGAGACTCGACATATTTTTCCTTGAATTAATTTAGGATTAAGTAAATTCATCTGTTTCTTTAATATTCTAATAATATTTTCTGAATCTGTTTGGCTACAAACAATTAGTATCACGCCAGAACTTTTGTTAATCGCCCCGGTTAAGCTTTCATTAATTTTGAAATCTTTATCCAAAGAGACTAATATTCTTTTCTGTCTGGTAGCTGCTTTAACCTGATAAATATCGGGCTTTCCTTTGCTAAATTTTACATTTAAATTCATTCATGTTTCATCCGATTGCTACCACACTTTGTACAATAATATTTACGTATGACATTCAAAAATTTATCTTTAGGTTCTTCAGAAAAATAAGATTCTCCCACTAATACAGATGTACCGCAATGATGACAAATTTTAGGAGCTCGAGCCTTCCTTTTCACTAATTCTGATTCGTATTTCATACAAATTTTAACTATTCATTTATATTTTTTCCAATTTACCTTTTGTTTGGGCTGAGTTTCTTTCTTCTGCATTTCTGGCTTTCTCATTATAATTAAATGTTTAAATCCCCTTAAATAAAAGTTGAATTTTTTAGCACGATAATGCCAAACGCCCGTATTCGAGCTCTGGTTTTGCCTTGTCACACATACTAAATCAACCGGTTCGAAATATTTATCCAACATGACGTAAATTTTAAAACCCACCGGAGTAAATTTCCGTTTAACCCACTGATCACCGATAAGCCACCCAACAACCTTTCCCGGTTTTAATATCCTGAAAATCTCCTGCGTCACTTTTTCTAATTCAGTATAAAATTTCCCATCCTCCGCAGATATTTTTCCAATATCTCTGGGGTCACTTCCATAATTAACATTATCGCCGTAAGGCGAATCAATAAAAACCATGTCAACTGAGTCATCCTTTAGTGGAATCTTTCTTGCATCATTTTTGATAATATCGCTTCTTTGAGGATGAATATCGTAACAAATCGCCTTTCTGTTTTCATCGAGAGCGACATCCAAGGTTGTCCCGCTACCGCACATTGGGTCGACAACTAAATCCCCCGGTTTTGTATATCTTTGTATCATATTCCAAATAATAAAAGCGGGAGTAACGCCCTGAAATTTATTATTCCCTTTGGGGGTCGCGCCATAACTCTGCTTCGGATAATCCCATAAAGTCGTAGTTTGGAATGGAGGTTTCTCATCGTTAACTGGCTTAGTCAACAATAGTTTCTTTGCTTTTTTTACTTCTTTTATTTGAAATAATGAACCGTTCTTCACTGCTCTATTCATTAATGATCCTCCTTAGATCCTCTATAAATTTGTCGAATGATTTTACTTTGTCACTTTCCTCTACATCTTTATCTGACATAACATATCCTCCATCAGTGTCAGCTTCGACAATAGCCCTTCCTTTTTTGGTAGGTTTTTTAACTGTGAGTGTCCCATCTTCGTCCGGGGTAATAAAGAACACTTTGATATTTTTTGTCACCGGATCTTGTAAAAATTTGAGCTTCCAATAACCAGTTTGGGCGATCCTTTCGCGAAGAGTAACCTTGCTCGAGATAGTCGCCAGAATTTTGCAACCCTCGCCATAGATAATTAAATCGACATCGGGCAGATGGTGGCCAAATTCTCCGTAATCGATCAAAAGATTTCTCTTAATTGTGCTCATTTCGCTAGAAAGGTTTGCATTATTTGTTCGTTCCAGCGCATTGCCTGAAATTATTTTTAATCCCAGACTCTCAACTTGGTCTTTTATAATGTGCATTATTAATTTTTCCAAATTCTTCCCTTTAAACGCCCTCCACGATTGTTCGTGATCAGATAGAGAAAAATCTTTTTTGTGAATCGCTTTAGCTTTCTCGAAGATATCTGAAATACGGTTATATATCTTCTCGCCGTAAATTTTCTTCTCGGCTTCATAAATCTTAATTAAATCATCAATGGTCACTTTGTCCTCCATTTTTAAACCAGAATTTATAACTTAACTCTAGACCCATTCTACCCCCGCGCTCTGGGATAGTAAAGAATTTTTTCTTTTGCTTGTTCTTTGGTCATAATTTTGTATCTTGAATTATTGACAACCATTAACAACTATGATAAACTATAATCAATCATGAGAGAGAAACGAACTTGTGACTACGTGTTGCAAACGACGCCTCTCACTTTTTATACTCTAACTTCCCCCTCTCATCTGAGTTCATTTTAAACCTATAAGGTAAGCTTTTCAATGGCTCAGACCCCTGAGCCATTGGATAAGGAGAAATTAGCGATAATTTTTCAGATTTTCTTCATGCTCTTCAATTGTCGCCGAATAAACTGCATGGCCATCCTTCAGATGAAAAAAATAAAGATAATCGTTTTTGTCCGGATATAAAACCGCCTCAATTGACTTTAGTCCTGGATTACAAATTGACCCAGGCGGCAGGCCGGCATACAAATAAGTATTATAGGGCGATTTGACGCTCCGATAATCAGAAACTTTAATTTCGTCCCACGAACCCTTTGCATATTGTACTGTCGGATCAGCCTCCAATTTCATTCCTTTAGCGAGACGGTTCAGATAAACCGCGGCGATTTTCGGCCGATCCTCATCAAACTTGGCCTCACGCTCAACAATTGAGGCCAATATAATAGTATCTCGATTTGGCTTAAGATCGGCTGTTTTTTTATTAAAATTATCAATCATTTCTTGACGAATTTGGCTTGCTTCAGAATTAGGCAAAAATCGATAGGTGTCGGGGAAAAGATAACCTTCGTCAGCAGAAGAAATTTTAGTAAGCTCCCCGGTATTAATTATTTTTTTCTCTGATAATAATTTGTCTATCTGAATCACCCGCCAACCTTCGGGAATAGTAATAAAATATTCCGACGCTTCCTTCGAAGTTAGAGTTTCATAAATTCCTTTTATCCCCATTTTAGACGATAATTTGTAGATTCCCGCCTGAATACTATCGCGATTTAAGCGGGCATACAAAATAAACCATGATGAGGATTGAATCAAACCATCACCCTTTAGATTATCGGCGATCTCATGCGTGCTTTGTCCAGTCTTAATGATAAATTCTTTTTCTATTTCTTGGGCTAGCGTCCGATAAAAACCATAGACAAAATAACTTATTATTCCTAGCACTATTACAGTGACGATAATTAATATTGTTTTTTTAAACTTTATGACTTTTTTCAAGATATTGCCCCAGGATTAGTTCTGCCGAAAGTTTGTCGACTTCTTCTTTAAACTTCTTTGTCTTTTTATCTTGACTTCTCGCCAAAAGCCTTTCTGCTTCTTTTGATGTTAATGTCTCATCAATATAAATGATCGGAATTTGAATATTTTTAGAAAGCTCTCTGGCAAAAGAGTGAATTTTATCGATCTGGAAAGTGTCTTTTTCTTGTCTATTTTGGGGAACACCAATGATAATTTCCTGAATCTGTTCTCCCCTGCAGATCTTGGCAATTTCAGCAATTGCTGCCTGGAGATTTAAGCCAGAAACAACACCATAGGGAGCAACTAATTTTTTTTCAGCGATTGCTACCCCGATTCTTGCATCGCCAATGTCAAGTCCTAATATTTTTTTCAATTTTGCCCTTCCGGCGTTGGAGAAACTTCTGGTGTAACTTCAGTCTCGTTACTGCTAAGATATTCGAGCTCGATTGCCAACGTTCCTTGATATGAAGGAATGCGTTTTAGCCACCATGACGGCCAATATTTTATTTCGAAACCTTCAACTCCATTTATATTTTGTAAATATTGTTCTATCTCGGTATTATTTTTACTCTTTAAATCTTTCTTGATTTTATTTATATCTAAGCGACTGGTTAATTTTCCAGCAATATTGATTCTTAATTTTAATAATTTTTGATCATAATCAGTACCATCAACAATTGGTTCAATTTTATCATTGGCGCTGAAGGTGATCATTTTATCATAGGGGATTTGTTTTTCAATTTGGGCAATGACAAATTTTTCAAAATCACTTTGCTGATAGACAATTACTCTAAGACGCTCCTTTATTTTTAGAGTAAACTCATTGGCTTCAGCATTAACATTGGCCGATGTTTCTACTCCTTGTTCTTCTGTCTGAACGGCTTTTTCCAAAATCACCATTCCGGAAGCGTCTTGGGCCAATTTATCCTGGAGTTCTTGAATTAATTCTTTAGAAACCTTATCTTTTGCCTGATCATAGTCAGTCTGTGAAACGATTTTTACCTCTTTTGTAAAACCCCCTGACAAATCATTACTCGACTGTCCGTAGATTGCTTCCTGTTGTGCCGATGACAATCCGATAATCGTAAAACGTCCCGCTTTGACATTATAGTCCTCGCCTGGATTTTCTGCCTCAATTTCCGCCGAAACCGCCCCGGGGACAATATTCGGGAACTGAACTGTAGCGCCCGGCACAGTAACTGATTTTTTCAAAATAAAAGTTTTAGACAAAGAAGATAGTTTTGTCCCAACACTCAAGGCATGGGTATTTGAGTCCATCTTATTATAAATTGTTAAAGTTCCGGCCGCTTTTCCGCCGAGGTTTTTTTTGCCAGTCGCCGGAAATTTTTCTTCTTTCGCTCCACTTAGCTCTATCAGAGTTCCCTTATAAATATCTTCACTAGTGCTATCTTCGCTAGAGATTTGTGTTTCAAGTGACTGTTGATAGTTTTCCGCTTTAACTTTAATTTTAATATTGACTCTGGGCCAGATAAATATTAAACTACCCAAACCTAATAGAGCAACGATGATTATTATGTACAAAATAATTTTTGAAGCCTTTCTCCAATTGATGATTTTAAAAATTGAAGACCTTCGAATTGGCTCTGGCTTTTTCTTTGGGGGTGGAAACTGCTGACGCACCTGCGCTAAGTCGGGGGCAGCATCTTCTTCTTGGAAATGATGGACATGTAAACCTTTTGAGGGATGAAGGGACTGTTTTTGTCTTTCTTGTGCATCTATTTCGATAATATCCTGGCTTGCAATTTCTGGCGCTGGTGGTTGATAAATGGGTTGTTGGTTTTTGACTGACTCAAAAACTGTTATGCCAATTTGGGCAGCAAGGTTTCTACCAATCTTATCGGCCGTGATAATAGCAATCTCTTTGCCTAAACTTTCGGCCTCTTTGAGCAAGAGCTTCAAATTGACAACGCTCTGTAATAAAGTTGCCTCTCTTGGCACAACAAGACTTAGCCGATTTGCCTTCGACTGTTTGAGTTTATCTATCACCGAAGTAATTTCTTCATCCGGCTCTAAATAAATTATTTCATCCATTTTATTCTCTCAAACTCACGACGATTCGATTTAAAATACTATCCATAACCGCTTCTTCGCCCACAAGATCGATTGCTAAATTGGCTAAACTCATCGGCGTAATATCCCAGGGATTTTTTAATTCTCCGGTTTGATCAACAATATTTTCGACATCCTGCGGTCTGATAAAATTAACCGTTGGTCGACGAGCGAAAGGCAAACTCGATGACCATTTTGCGGTATTGAGGGTCTCTTCTATTTCTGGAAGTCTCGAACCGCCGCCACAAAGAAGAATCCTTGAAGGCAATAGATCAACCGAGGAGAATTCTTCCAAAGTTAATTCTACACCTGAAAACCAAACCTGGCAATCGGATTTAAGGGCGTTTTTCACAAATTGGACATCTTCTGCTGGTAACTGGCCATTCGAATATTTAAGTTTCATTTCTTCGGCCTCAAGAAAGGTTGAGCCAAAAACTTGGGCAATTCTCTTAGTAAAAGATCTTCCACCCAAGGCAAACATTTTTGTTCCTTCAACCCCTCCCTGACGAACAACGGCAATATCGGAAGTGCCACCGCCGATATCAATAAAAATGGCACTGAATTCAGTTGATTCCTTGGGGCCAACCGAGCGAGCTAAAGCATAAGGGTCAGCGACTATCGATAATAAATCCAGTCCTAATTCGGCGGCAATTGTCTGTAATGCTCCCAAATGAACAATTGGCGCGAAAGCATTAAAAACTCCAACCTGTAATTCTCTTCCCTGAAAGCCGAGTGGATTAGTCACCTTATAGCCGTCAATTTTAACATCAACAATTGCCGCATTAACTAGTTTGACATCAACTTCGGCGTGGCCAGTTTCCCAGGCAAGGATTTGGCGGGCTCGATCGAAAGATCGCCGCTGAATCATCGAGATGATCTCTTTTAACTCTTCCAAAGTAATTCCTGCTTGCTGATTAGGACGGGTGTATCTAATTGTGGTCGTATTGCCTTTGACTAATTCGCCAGCAATCCCCATAATTACCTGTTTAGGCATGATCTTTGCTTGTTCGGCTGCTCTTTCAATTGCTTTCGCGCAATTTTTTACAACACCAGCAATATCAGTAACTGCACCGCCTTGCATATCTGATAATTTTTGTCTTTGGCGACCGGTCCCAACAACGATACCTTTATCATCCTCGACTTTAAAAACCAAACATTTGGCAAATTCTGTCCCAATATCCAAAGCAAGAGCATAGTGATTTTCTATTTTCCTCCCGAACATTCTTAATAGCCCCAAAAAACCCTCCTATCTGCTCATCAATCAAATACATAAAAATCGGACGGAAATTCGTTCTTTCTTTTTAAGTATAGCAAACTTTGCCAATATTTGGAAAGGAGTACGGCTGCTATTATTCAAATGGATTGTACCCCGCTGACGGAGCAGCGGGAAAATCCATTTCATATTATATTATTCTAAAATGGCCCGGATTCTCCTGATTCCGGCCGAGGAGGATTCTTCTTTAATTATTTTAAATTTTCCGATTTCTGAAGTTTGCTTTACATGTGGACCGCCGCAAAGCTCGTGAGAATAATCTCCGATACTATATAAAGTTAATTTACCACCATATTGTTGATACTTACTAATAAATTGTGCTTCTGCGCCAATTTTTTTTGCTTCCTCTACTGTCGCTTCTCTCTTTACGACTGGCAGATTACCATAAATTTTATCGTTAACTATCTTTTCAACTTTTTGGACCTGCTCCGCGGTCATCTTATTTGGATAAGAAAAATCAAACCGAATTCTTTCAGGCGTAATATTGCTACCTTTTTGATGGACATCTGGCCCCAAAATTTCCTGGAGGGCTTTTAGCAATAAATGGGTTGCCGTATGCATCCTAATAGTGGTCTCATTCGACCCTGCTAAACCGCCCTTAAACATTCCTGACGAAGCTTTCCGTGAGGCTTCTTGGTGTTTTTTCATCTCACGATAATAAGATTCGATATCAACAAAAAGTCTTTTTTCTCGAGCTAGCTCTAATATCATCTCAATTGGAAAACCGTAACTTTGATAGAGATCAAAAGCTTCTTTACCAGAAATTGTCGCTTCGCGAATTTCTTTTCCACTTAACTCAGACTCTAGATCAAAAATATTTTCGATTTCGTTGCGATAAAATTTGCAGAGCAGTTCTTTTTTATCTTGAATCTGCATCATCTTATTATACTTAGAGGTCTCAATTGGCTTTTTAGTCTCAAAAATCTCACGAGATTTTTTAATTCCTTCATTAATGGCCTTCATAAATTTTTGCGCTTCGTTGTTTAGTTCAGAAACTAAAAATTTCTCTTGCTCTTTTAGAGAATTATATGATTGCGGCAATTCTTTAATAAAGCACTCAACCAAACCGGCGCTGAAGATGTTTTCTACCCCAATTCGCTGGCCATACCTAATTGCCCGCCGAATCAAACGTCGCAAAACATAACCGCTACCAAGATTTGATGGTTGGATACCTTCGGCAAGAATAAAACAAGCTCCCCGCAGATGATCAACGATAATCCTAAAGCCTAATAAATTTTCTTCATATTTTCTGCCAGATACTTCCTCAATTTTTTTTATAATCGGGCCGAACACATCCGTTCCATAAACATCCTTGAGGCCATTTACAACCACCAACATTCTTTCCAAGCCCATGCCTGTATCGACACCAGGCGTTTCGAGCTTGCGATAAGAACCGTCTTTTTCTTTGTAATATTCATTAAAAACTAAGTTCCAAACTTCGATATCGTCAACATAAAATTCCACCGTTGGCCCGCATGGCCCCTCGTTGCCTGTTGGCCCCCAAAAATTTTCTTTTCGACTACATTCTTCATATTTTAAATCCATTCTATCTAAAATTTCCGCTGATTCTCTGTCGTGCGGATTTAATTTGTCGCCTTTAAATATTGAGCATTTTATTCTTTTGGACTCGATATTTAGTACATCAGTTAAAAATTCGTAAGCCATTTTAATCGTCTTTTCTTTGAAATAACCACCGAAAGAAAAATTCCCAAGCATTTCAAAAAAGGTCAGATGCGTATCATCGCCAACCATTTCAATGTCAGAGGTTCTAAAACAGGGTTGAACTGTAACTATGTTTTTGGCCGGTGCTTGCCCTGGCTCGGTATAGTACCCTTTAAATTGCTGCATCCCGGCAGTTGTGAATAAAACCGAAGGGTCATTTTCGGGAATTAAACTTGCCGGCGGTAAAAGCTTATGGGTCTTTCCGACAAAAAAATCAACAAATTTCGTTCTTAAATCTTCAGCTTTCATTTGAGATTAAAAATCCTTTTTTAAATCCTTTTAAAACCCAATAATTAGATTTTTTACAAAATCAGCAATATTGGAGAAGCCTCTTTCGACAGGATTTCGTTTTTCTGATTCTGATTGAGAGTACCATGAATCATAAACTTTATCATACATTACTTCAGCATTCCGCACTTTTTGAATAAAAAATTGCGTTTCGTAGGGTAGGGGAATTCCTTGCTCATTATATTGATGAGCTCGTATTACTCCAGCATTATAGGCTGCAGCCGCTAGCTCAGAATTGCCATTAAATTTTTCCAGCAGTCCCTTTAAATACCAAGTGCCATAACGAATGTTCGTATCCGGATCATAAAGATTACCGTATGGTTCCCCCAGTTCTTCAGCAATTGATCTGTCGGTCGCCGGCATTATCTGCATTAAACCTTGGGCTCCGACGCCAGATGTCGCCCGAGAACTAAAATGGCTTTCTGTATAAATTACCGCGCAGACTAGATTAGGCCTTACGCCCCACTGCTGGGAATATTTTTTAATCGAATCCTGATATTCTAAAGGATAAATTGCCTCCCCCCAAATGTGGGGAAAGAAGAAATAAAATCCCAATAACAGAACGAGTGTAATAAAAATGATGATTCCAATTTTAAGCCATTTTCTCATTATTCCTCATCTTAATCATACCAGTATTATGAGGAAAAGTCTACTTCTTATTCCACCGTGACTGATTTTGCCAAGTTACGAGGTTTATCCATATCAATCTTTCGAAAATCGGCCACGTAATAAGCAAAAAGCTGCAAAGGGACAACATTCAAAAGAGCCGAGATGAGTTCCGAAACTTTAGGCACAACTATGAGGTCATCTGATATTTTTTTTATTTTTTCGGCTGGAATATTAGTTACAGTGATAATTCTCCCCTGTCGAGCTTTAATTTCTTCCATGTTTGAAATAATTTTTTCTAATGTATGGTCATTGTTGGCAATAAAAACCACCGGCAAATTTTCATCAACGAGAGCGATTGGTCCGTGTTTCATTTCTCCGGCGGGATAGCCTTCGGCGTGAATATAGGAAATTTCTTTGAGCTTAAGCGCGCCTTCAAGGGCGATGGGAAAATTGATCCCACGACCCAGGTACAGCGAACTTTGCGCTTGCTGATATTTTTTGGCAATTTTTTGAATTGACTTGGCGCTATCAAGAATTTTTTGAATTGACTTGGGCAAATTTTCTAAATCATTTATAATTTGGTGATCAATTCTGCCACCATTCTTCTCGAGGATATAAAGGGCAAAAAGCAATAGGCAGATTACTTGGCAAGTAAAAGCTTTGGTTGAAGCCACACCAATTTCCGGACCGGCTTGTAAGTAAATTACTTCATCAACCTCGCGAGCAATTGAAGAGCCGACAGCATTGACCACGCCTAAAGTTTTGGCGCCATTTTTTTTAGCCAGCCGAATGCTTTCCAGAGTATCGGCTGTTTCGCCAGATTGTGAGACAGCGATTAGAAGATCTCCTTTACCAACGATTGGATTGCGATAACGAAACTCCGAGGCAATATCAACTTCGACGGGCTTTCGAGTCAATTTTTCGATTAAGTATTTACCGACCAAACCCGCATGCCAAGCGGTACCGCAAGCGACAATAAAAATTCGCTTGATGCTTTTTGGATTAATTTTAAGGCCAAGATTTGTATGATTATTTGTAATCCTCCCACGTAAAGCATTAGTGATTGCTTGCGGTTGCTCAAAGATTTCTTTGATCATGAAATGCTTAAAACCACCTTTTTCAATTTGATCCAGAGACCATTTGATTTCGTTTATTTTGAAATGGATAATTTTACCACTTAGATTTTTAACCACGATCTCGTCTTTGGTAATAACTGCGATTTGATCGTCATCAAGATAAATAACACGCTTAGTGTATTTCAAAATTGCCGGAACATCAGAACCGACAAAGTTCTCATTTTGGCCAATGCCAACGATTAAAGGTGACCCACGTCGCGCTACTATCATTTTATTTTCGTCTTTATGAATAATAGCCAATGCGAAAGAGCCCTCAACATCCTTGAGGGCACGCAGAACCGCTTTTTCTAAATCTTTTTGCTTCGCATCCTTCGCATTGTAGTATTTTTCAATTAGGTGCGCCACTACTTCAGTATCGGTAGCCGAAAGAAACTTATGGCCTTCTCGTTGTAACTTTTCACGCAATTGATGGTAGTTCTCAATAATGCCATTATGCACGAGCGCAATTTCCTTTTTACAGTCGAAGTGTGGGTGAGCGTTGACTTCGTTTGGCACACCGTGGGTGGCCCAACGAGTGTGGGCAATTCCCATTGAACCGCTCATATTTTTGAGCTCCGGCGATTTTTCAAGTTCAACAATTTTCCCCTTTTTCTTCAAAATTTTCAATTGCCCATTTTGTTGGACTGCCACCCCGGAACTGTCATAGCCACGATACTCAAGTCGTTTTAAACCATCGAGCAAAACCTCGATGGTATTTTTCTCCCCCACATAGCCGGTAATCCCACACATATGATAATCTCCCTAAATTAAGTTTTCTAAATACTTTTTAATTAAATAATAAAAATTCTTTTTT
>Ga0066639_10005043_pt1 | contig 11171 bp, 14 predicted proteins | sample CryGeyCG2114_010_2_FD_59504 | JGI IMG/M metagenome (GOLD analysis project Ga0066639, IMG submission 59504) | Groundwater microbial communities from aquifer - Crystal Geyser CG10_big_fil_rev_8/21/14_0.10 | ecosystem: Environmental > Aquatic > Deep subsurface > Groundwater | place: USA: Utah... | reverse complement strand
GGATACCAGCACACGATTGTTCCGTCCCATGAACTGAAGATTGCTCATCGGACCATTGCCTTGCTGAAGTCCTGGCTCGCAGGCACGCATCAGGGGGCTGTCAGTCATCAACATCTGGACTACTACCTCGACGAATTCACGTTTCGCTTCAACCGTCGCCGTGCGGACCATCGTGGCTTGCTGTTCTTCCGTCTCCTTCAGAATGCCATGATGATCGAGCCCACGACCTACAGACAGATGGTCAAGAGTGTCCGGGGACCGAAATCAGCCAACCACAAGGGGTAGTGGGTGCGCCAGCGAAATGGATACCCCAGTATACTAATTGGTAGGGTTAATGTCTACCGTACTAACATTATACAACCATTTGTGTGGAAGTCAACAAAAAATGAAATAGAATTAAGTTCCTAAAAAACTATTTGGTGGTATTTCATTTATTCTTTGCTGCTCTTCGAGTCCTAATTCTATGGCTTTTGAAATGTCTTGCTTATCTCTTGCCATGGTATCTTTTAGAGAGTTGATACATGACATTATTTTGTCGAGTAAAATATGATCAATCTTTTTTTCATTATATGAGTCTAGCATTATATTGGTACTATCTTCCATAAGAAAATTGACTATTTCTAGGGCATATCTGTAAAATTCCAATAGAATGTCTATATATCCAGAAACCGATAGGCGCTTAATTAAATTAAGTGCATCTTCCTTATGAGTCATTCCGTGGTGGTCTGTTTCCCTTACCTTAAAATATACTTCCATTTTTGCTAAAATCATAACCCATCCATCCATGCCGTTTAAATGTTTCTGAAAATATGCCCTTGGATTGATTAGTATGTTTTTAGATTCATTTTTAACATCTATGTCTCTAATCTTGTCTATTCTGTCAAAAAAATCGTTTATTATTTTGTTTTGATCTTTCTTATTCATATATTACGAGAGGAAACCCCGATATCTTTAGTGTCGGGGAGGTAAGCGAGTTACTTAACCCAATTCCCTACCACTTCTCCTTTTTGTTATTATACCTAAAATATTTTCACTTTCAAGCAGGATTTTTAATTTTCTCATAGAATAAATAATATATAAAGAAACTATGAATAATCTTAAAACATATAAATTAAAGCTTATCGGGGACTTCACGAATGTTTCCAATGTCTCTAATTCCTACCTTCAAGCTATTAATTATATGTCAGAAATAATATATAACAAGCATAAAGACATTCCCATTAAAGATATTAAGCCTGACAATCCAAATAAGCTATCTAAACAATACTACGCTATTATCAGAGATAAATTCAAACTTACAAGTCAATTAACTCAATCTCTTTTCAGACATCTTATGGGAACTTACTGGTCTATGAAATCAAATGGTAATTGGGAATTAGCAGTCTACAAGAAACCAACTATTCCTATCTGCTGGAAACGAGATTTTAACGTCTCAAATAGAAATGGTTTAACAATATGGAAAAACAAATTTACATATCAATCAAGGAAGATACCTGAAGGCAAATGGAAAGATTCTAAACTAAAATTAATAAAAGGACAATGGTATCTCATATTAACTATGGAACTAAAGTCCAGTGAATTGAAAACAGAAGGCAATGTTATTGGTGTAGACAGAGGCATCAAGAATATTTTGGTAGCTACAAATTTAAGTACAAATAAAACCTTATACATAAAAGGGGGGAAGTTAAATCACAAGAGAAGGTGCATTAGACAGACTAGAAGTAAAGTTGCTAGTGTTGGTACTCGTTCCGCTAAAAGACTACTAAAACGTCTTAGTGGTAAAGAGAAATCCGTAACACAAGAAATGCTACACCTTGCTTCAAAAAAGTTAGTAACATTTGCCCAGTCTCAAAATGCAAAAACAATAGTAATGGAAAAACTAACTCATTACCGCAAAAAACAAAAGAGTCAAGGAAAAACATTAAACAGGATGAAACATTCTTGGCCTTATGCTCAAACGGGGTTCTATATTGAGTATAAATCTTTAGATAAAGGAATGGAAGTTCAGTATGTTAATCCTAAAGATACCAGTAGAGGTTGTCCCAAATGCGGTAATGTGTCAAAAGAAAATAGAAATGGGTTAGAGTTCTGTTGTGTTTCTTGTGGTTATAAAGATAATTCTGACCGCAATGGAAGTATTAATATTTCCATGCGGTCTGTTCTTCTTCGGCAAGCTAAAGAAGAACGAGCCTCTATCAACAGGCTTATAGTAGCAGAGAGCAATCTTTAGTTACAAACCCAATGATCTTTGGTCATTGGGTAGTTGATGCTTTCATTATACAAGTATCTTCACAAGTATCTTAAAGGATTATAGGTGGTTTTTGGGGAATTATATTTTTATGAATTGGTACAAAGAATCTAAATTAATCGATATAGACCCTCCACAATCTATGACATTACACTGTATGTATTGTAACAGATGGGCTACGACAGAACAAGAAAATGCCCTTAAAGGTAATGCGGTTTGGAAAAAAGAACAAGATCTAACTCATGAAGAAAAACAAGACGTTAGAGATACCAGAGGGAAAAAGTCTTATTCTAGCGGTATATGCCCAACTTGTCACAAAATAGTTATGGATTTTCTACATAAAGACATACACGATTTTTCTCCAGAAACGATAAAGAGTATATCTCTTTTATTGCCATAATATAAAAGGATATTTAAACACATTATTAGAATAACAATGACAACTAATTGGGTTTGAGGAAAATATAATGAAAATGAAAATTTCAAAATCTCAATGGGAATCTATTGGGAAAAAGGCAGGATGGATGAAACGAACAGCCTATACTCATTCTAAAACTTTACCGTTAGAGCTAGAAAAAGACCTTAAAAATCTCGCCATAAGATATAACAAAGGAGAAGTGAGCTGGGAAAATGTCACTAGCCAAATTATTAAAGCAACACGTGACAATCCAGATTTTAGACAAATCTCTTTAGACATGGTTGTTGATTTTGTTACTCGACTAGCACAAGCCGAACAGCAAAAGTCACAAGTTCTCGCTTCGAAAAAAGAAGCCATGATGAAGATTACAGCAGAAAACGTTTTGGGATTGGATTACGATGACAATCCCGAATATAATGTTGACAACGATCCCAATACGGTTTATGATATTTCCACTGACGAATTTGAAGACATAAAAAAACTTCCTTTACATGGACTAGTTGAACTTTATGACAATGGCGAATTTAATGATGTAGATTCTGCAAAATTAGAAGCCGAAATGGTTCAAAGACGAGCAGAACAAGCCGAATTTCAAATGGATAGAAAAAAAGAAGGCATATAAATAATTTTGCCATTTGTCCTTGTGTAAATTCTATTTTAATGTATAATGTCAAATATGAATTGGTACATGAAATCAGTTATAGCCGAAAAAGTTCAGCCCAGCGACAGCGACTTTAGTTGGGCTTTTGTATCTGTTCCTGAAAATATAATGGAAGTTCATTCTTTAGTAACCCGAGAGATTGACAAGTTCGACCTTTATATTGAAGAAGGAGAAAAGAAGGGAGACTGGAGCTACGGGATAGAAGATACTCCTCATATTACTGTTAAATATGGGTTTGAATTTGACGATCCGAAGTCCGTTATAGACTGTTTAAAGGGAGAGAAAGGCGGAAGCGTAGAGGTAAACGGTATAGAAATTTTTGAACAAGATGACTATGACGTTTTAGTTGCTACAGTTAAAAGTGAGGCCCTAAATAGGTTACACGAAAAACTTACCGAAGAACTCAAAGTCCCCGATTCCTATCCTGAATATAAACCCCATATTACTATTGCTTATTTCAAAAAAGGAATGGCAAAAGAATATGAATATATGGCTCATCGAAGTTTTATATATTACCTCCTCAATTTCGATTTCAACGAAGTAACGTTCGAAGATACCAAAGATCACCAAACAAAAATTACTTTAAAATAAATGTTGACTCCTTAGCTACGTCGAGTATAATAGATGCGAACAGTTAATGTCTAAACAAATGTCATAAAACCAACGGAGGCAATATATGGCAAAAGCTACAGTTACTATTGAGGGAACGTCTGCATTGTTGATGAAGAAGTTTCCCGAAGTTCCGATAGATGGTTTCGAAAAGAAAACCCCACAAGAGCAAGCTGAACTTTCGTCTTACCGAATACCGGGCTCAAAAGAACTCTATATTCCGGGCGTAGCGGTTCAGAGAGCCCTTGTTAATGCTGCCGCTTATTCCAAGGGTAAAGGAAGAGCTTCATTGCAAAAAACTGCCGCTGCTTGTATCATGGTACTTCCTGAATTTATCGGTCTTGGTATTGATAAATTTAAGGTAGATTCTCGCCCATGTGTCGTACCGGCAACAAAGGGTCGCATTATGAGGCATCGTCCCCGAGTAGATCAGTGGAAGGGGTCTTTTGGTATTGAATGGGACGAAACGCTTATGAGCGAAGATCAGGTAAAGCGAATCATAGAAGATATGGGTACTAGGGTCGGTCTTCTTGAGTTTCGCCCAGCTTGCAAGGGACCATATGGGCGTTGCAAGATGACCAAGTTCATCCGCGAAAATAAATAACATCTATACATTCCGGCGGGCTTTGTTTCAGGACGTGTTCCCCCGCCTGTAAGAATAAAGACTAAGATAGTTCTTGCAACCTTTTATTCATATTCAAAAAAACAAAACACGAAGATAAAACATGAAAACAAGAACCGGATTTGTAAGTAATAGTTCAAGTAGCTCATTTGTTCTGAGAGGTATAAAAATACCAAAATCCGAAGTGATAGAAATCTTTGGATTAACTGACAATGAAAAAGATATCCAGTGGTCTGTGGAACAAAAAATTCCAAAAAAATTCAAACTAAGTTGCATTTCAATGCGATATTATTTTGGGGGGAAAGAATCTGATGAAAAAGAACTTCTTATTGGGTTCTTAGAAAGCCCAAATGACGGGTATGTTTTTGAAGTTGCAGACGATCCAGAAAAAGACAACAAACTCATATCTGACCTAGAACAAGTCGGAATAAAAAATAAAAAACTTTCAACATTCTTCCAGTATGTAAGTAATGACAATTGTTAATTTTGACATTATATCGGTGTTTGGGCGATTTATTTTGAGGTATGCTGAGCTAAAGTGGGGTGGGGTGAGGTATGGTGCGGTAAGGTAAGGTTATAATTTTTGCATTTTGGGTTCGGTCAGGTAAGGTAGGCTATGCAATGGTTCGGTGTGCTCTGGTGTGGAACATTTTTAGGTTTTAGGTCGGGTAAGCTCAGGTTGGGCGTGGCATGGTGTCGTGAGCTTTGGTATGGTATGGATTTTATTTAATATGGCGAGCTAAGGTATGGTAAGGCAAGCTAAGGTACGGCGAGGTTTGGTAGGGTATAAATATTTAAAGACAATTGGGGTCAGGTGAGCAGTGCTGGGGTATGGTGGGGTACGGTTCGGTAAGGTGTGGTGGGGTTTATTTTTTAGAGGTAAGGTGTGCCGAGGTATGCTGTCGTAAGATTTGGTAAGGTGAGGTAATAGATTTTTATAGGGTGCGGTAAGGTGTCGTGCGCTCAGGTTTGCTGTGGCGAGGTATGGTAAGGTGTGGACATTTGATTTCTGGTAAGGTAAGGTGCGCTTCGCTGAGGTAAGGTACGATTTATATATTTGAGGTTCGGTTCGGTTATGGTGTGGTAATCGTTTTTATTGCTAGGGTGTGGTACTGTATGCCAAGGTAAGGTATGCTAGGGTGTGGTATGGCGAGGATTTAATATCTTGTTTTTAGTTCCCACGGACCCCAATGACTATATTTTAACACCATTTCTCTAGTTTGTTCGGGCGTATAACGAATAGTTCTTTCTATTCGTCCTAGAGCGTAATAAAGCGCTTTGGGCATTTCTATATTTCTTCCGTTTGAATTGTCAATTACGGTAGAATCTCCAATTTCAACCCAAGCATGCCCATATTTGACACCTTCAATCGGACTTTGCCCCGTAACTTCTCCATGTACCAAAAATATATCGTTTGAAGGTCTAGTTATCCCATGTTTGTCCATTTCTTTTAATACTTCTTCTGGGATTAATGAAGACAGTTCTTTAAACTGACTGTTGAGAACATACTTGGCTGAAACCTCGTAACAATCCCCATTCCTGTTTTTCTTGGGTATTCTATTTGGTGTTCTTGCTGCCGTAGTTGGGATCTTACGGTCTATTTTATTAATTTTCATCATTATACTACTTCGAAAAAATAATACTAAATCCCTGTAGGTTTTTATTAAAATAGAAATGAAATACTGTAACATGAGCTGGTATAAAAAATCTAAATCCAATTATGACATTATGCAAGTGTTTTCACAAAATGCAGACATTCAGCCTTGTCATGTTTTTAATAACTGGGAAAATACTAATTCTAGTTTTATTACAGAGATTGCATATGATGATGCGAGTCGGACATTGGCTATCAGAATGAAAAATGGTAAAGAATATCACTATACGGACGTTGAACCCGAGATGTATACAAGGTTTTTAGCTGCTGGTTCTAAGGGTATTTTCTTTTCTGGAAACGTTAAAGACAATTACAAATTTCACATATTACGACGTTAAACAAACATCTCTGATAAAAATAATTCCCACTTATAAAAGTGATTACTTATATTTTCTTTACCTATTTGATGAAAAGATTTTATTCCAACTCTTCTATAAAATTCAGGAGACGGAGCGGCATGTCTTTCGTGTTTTCTAATCAGAACCCTCTTAAACATACCTAAAGATATCAGGCATCTATTGGCTAGTTCTTCCTCGCTCTGTTCTGATATTAGCGGCAAAATGTCTACCCTGCGTATGCCCCAATATATAATGTGGGCAACATCAAAACACTCATCCTCTGAATCGGCAAATGTTGAAAGAGAAGTCATAAAAACGATCTGATTCATTGGAACTTCTTCTACGGGAGTGAGCGGGAGAGCCAACGAAGCGAGTCTGCTAGCGTCTTTAGTCGTTGGGTGAAAGCGAACCATTAAAAATATTCTAAAATAAAAGAGGGTTTTTTGTAGAATATTTTGTATAATATAAGTAGTGAAAGCTATTAAAGTAAAAATCTATCCGAGAAAGTGGCAAAAAGAACTTATAGAAAAACACTTCGGTTGCTGTAGGTTTACTTATAATTATGGTCTGGAAAGAAAAATAAAAACCTATACTGAAACTAAAAAATCACTTTCCGTTTATGCTATTCAAAAAGAAATACCAAAACTAAGAGAAGAAAAAGAATGGTTAAAGGAAGTCAATGCTCAATCTCTTCAACAGTCCTTAGTTGATTTAGATTCTGCTTTTTCACACTTTTTTAAGAAGAATAATTCGTTCCCTAAGTTCAAATCAAGAAAAAACCCAAAACAATCATTCCGAGTTCCACAATCATTTGAAATAAGTAAAGACCACAAATCAATTAAGATTCCTAAACTCAAGTGGATTAAGTTCCGAGATAAGTTCAATCTCCCCAAAAAAGTTGAGTTCAGAAATGTAACAATTTCAAGAGACGGAAATGAATACTTTGCTTCAATCTGCTATGATGATAAAAAAGAACTTCCGAATCTAAAACCAATTCAAGAAAAGAAAACACTCGGAATCGATTTAGGAACAAGGCACTTGGCTATATTCTCAGATGGAAATAAAATAGAAAATCCAAAATACTTCAAGAAATATGAAGATAAACTAGCAACAGAACAACAAAAACTTAGCAAGAAAGAAAATAGAGAAACAAAATCCTATCAAAAACAAAAGGAAAAGGTTCAGAAAGTTCATAAGAAAATCAGAAACACAAGAAAAGATTTCCTCCATAAATTAACTACAAGTCTGGTCGAGAACCAAGATTGGACCAGTTATGCTATGGAAGATCTAGCAGTAAAACAATTAGAACAATATAATTCCACTTCAATGTCAAGAGCAATTGGAGATGCGGGTTGGAGAATGCTTAGGACTATGATGGAATATAAGTGCAAAGAAAATGGGAAAAATCTTTTGATTATTGGAAGATTTGATCCCTCTAGTAAAGCTTGTTCTGTTTGTGGTCATATCTATCAAGAGCTAAAGAGAGAAGAAAAAGAGTGGGTATGTTGTTCTTGTAATACTAAGCATGATAGAGATATAAATGCCGCTAGAAATATCAGACAATTTGCTTTAATAAAAAGTCTGGGCAAAGACTTTAGCGAGGCGTAAGCCGAGCTTAGAACCCAACGAGCTTTAGTCGTTGGAGTATGTCAGAACAATGTCTTTTTCCAATAGTTTTTTGCCTATTTCTTTTTGGATTAGTAGACGACAGCTTTGGTCTTCCCATAGTTTTTTAATTGCTTTTGCTTGAGATTCTGGAAAGATTTTGTCTATCAGATCGCTCATAATATATTATTCAAAAAGGAGAAGAAAATTTCCTCGAAGGATTTTAAACTATTAAGATAGAAGTAAATTGTGTATAAAAGGAGAATATTATGGCAAATAAAACAGTAAGTGGATTTGGAGACACCGATGTTAATGGTGTTTATGTTGAGACTGGAACCAGAAACGACCAGCCCTACTATGTAAAAAGCGACGCATGCGTTTTAATATATATACCTCACATTACTCCATCGTCATTTAGAAGAGAAACCATTGATGATAGTGGAGCGTATTATTTGGTTAAAAACTTCAATCTCAGGGGGGCAATATGTTTATCAACCCCAGAATATAAACTCGAAGGATCAAATGTTGCGGCTAGTGGATGGACCGCACTAGTTGATATGCAGTCCAATGCTCAACAAGTTGGTACTGTAGTATAATTAGATGACAAAAAAGACCCCATAGGTTTTTAATCTATGGGGTCTTTTGTTTTTACAATGGGTTTAGTAAAAGGGTCTAAAAATCATTCTAAGATTTTGATAAAAAGAGAAAGAGCTTATCAGAATTTAACCAACAAAAGAAAAGAAGCCAAAAATCAAATTGTTAATAAGCTGGTTAAAAATTACAAGACTATTGTTTTCCAAGACGAGAGTATCGAGTCTTGGAAAAGGAACGGTCACGGTAAAAAAGTGCAGTTTAGTGCTATGGGAGGAATTATTTCGGTTTTACAACGTAAAGCCGTAACACCCATAGTAGTAGAGAAATGGTATCCTTCTACTCAACTCTGTAGTAAATGTGGAAGTAGACAGAAGATGAAACAAAGTGAAAGAACATATCTCTGTAAAAGTTGCGGAGCCACTTTTGACAGAGATATAAATGCTGCTATAAACATTGAGAAAGAAGGGTTAAGAATAAAACAAATACCTATGGAATGTAGGGAATTTAAGCCCGTGGAGATGAGAACCTCTTCGGCTTTTTTGAAAACAAAAAAGCCGAAAGTTCAATCTGCGAAGCAGGAAACCCAACCATCTTTAGTGGTTGGGTAGTTCATATTTGCCTCCAGAAATAATCAACAAAAAAGAAAAATATTTTTTAGTAATTTTTACTAAGAAATAAGGATTGGGTTTAAATTCTAGTAAAAATTACTAACAAAAAGTGCAAATATTAGTAAAATTTACTAAGAATCGTAGTTATTATTACTAAGGTTTTCGTAAATTGGTATTCATAAGTTGTTGTGTTGCAATGTATTTTCTAAGATTGAATTTTCTCTTAATATACTTATATAATAGTTAGAGATATTCTTAATATAACTAATCTATAATATTACACTTTAAATTCAAAAATAAAAATTCGAATATAGGTATTAGATCTATTTCGTATTGGCAGATGAATATTTTTTATGCCATTCATTACCTTTTCCGATTAGATCTTCTAGATTAGAGCGTTCCATTTCTTCTTCTTTAGACGTAGGATCAAAATGTTCTTTTACAATTTCCCTATTTTCAGGTGTCATCATAATAAATTTAAACCATTCTTGAGGTAGTTGCAATATTGTTTCTTTAGTGGATGGGTTTTGTAATCCAATGTGTATTAGTTTTGAAAACGATGGAGAACTTTTTATGTTTGAATCGTTTGAATTTTTTACGGCAAAATCAATAAGGGTTATGATCATGCTGGGATCTTTTTCAACTATTAAATCAGATATGCTTTTATTACCTCTACCGACATAGTTAAAAATTAGTTCTGGCAGTAAAGCGTCATTATCGTTTCTATTAGATACTGATATTTCTATATATGCCCAAATTTCCTTTATATGTTCGCTAGAGGCATATTGAAGCGTATCCAAAACCACATCTATGTTATTCTTGTTGATTCCTTTCTCAGCTATTTTTTCCATTCCTACGGCCAATTTAGCTCCTTGTGACTGGTTATCCTCTAGATTTTTTCTTAGTTTTGAATTTCCAATTTGTTTTGAAGCTCCCAAAAAGATAGATGCTACAGTTATTCCCATATTTTGTTTAGACATCACATCGATAAATTTATCCATTGGGCTTTGGAATATTCTAGTTAATAAAACCATAGCCGAAGTGTCGTTATTCCAAGATAAATTCGTATGAGACGTAAGCTCTATCATCATTTCAAAAATGGCGTTATTATGGGCGGCTTGACTAGGTATGTTTAAACGATTTTTATTCGTGATTAAATTTACGGTTTCATTTGGGGTATTTTTGTCAAGTAGAGCTATGGCAGATGTCCATGGGCTTTTTAAGCTTATAGCTGTTATTTTATTATTAAATTCATTGCTTCCTTTTGCCGCTTCTAGTACCCCCATGAACATATTTAGAAAGTCTATGGGTAATGGGAGCGTCATCTTGTCCATGAAATTGATTGTGTAGTTAAGTATTTTCTTATCGGATAGGATTTGTGGGTTAAGGCAGACTTCATAAAAAACATTCAGTATATTTCTATTATATGCTTCTTGAATGGCGGCGTAGATCTGGCTCATGTCGTCTGAAGAACTTACAATATATTCAAGTTCTTCAGATGACATCTTTGTTACGCTTTTTGCAGCCTGAATAATTTTCATCAAGGATATTCTCTCTAAACTATAGAATTATACACTAGATAGTATTTCACTAACGACATGTGATTAACCTTCATGTTTAAGTGCCTAAAAAATAGATTAGGCAACGTTTCTAAAAGCTAAATTTTATGTATAATGACCATGAAAGCAACAAGTAAAGCCGGAGAAAATAACATGGACGAGTTTATTACTGCCATAAAAAATAACATTGCTAAATCTAATTCTACTCCTGATAGTATTGGAAAGCCTACTCGATTCAGGGAATTGTTTGGACCG
>Ga0066639_10005033_pt1 | contig 11182 bp, 11 predicted proteins | sample CryGeyCG2114_010_2_FD_59504 | JGI IMG/M metagenome (GOLD analysis project Ga0066639, IMG submission 59504) | Groundwater microbial communities from aquifer - Crystal Geyser CG10_big_fil_rev_8/21/14_0.10 | ecosystem: Environmental > Aquatic > Deep subsurface > Groundwater | place: USA: Utah... | reverse complement strand
CGATAATTTTACCCCCGCCCGCCGATTCAATGGGACAGGGTTTACTTATGAAAAAACTTCTTTATTTAACCGGCTTGACCATGTTCTGGCTGATAGCCAATCTGGCTTTGGCTGCCGGACTTTCGGTTACCCCCAGCAAGCTTATCCTGCAAACTAAAATAGGAGACACAGTCAAAGAAAATATCACGGTAAAGAATATTTCCCAAACGCCGCTGCTGCTTAATTTATATAGCGACGAACTATCGGACATAATCACCATTAATCCCAATATACTACGTCAGGAGCCGGGTGAACAAAGTCAGATTACCATAACAATTAAACCCCGCACCGGCGGCATCTTGGCCACCAATTTGTCCATTATCGCCGAAGAAATTGATCGCCGAGAATTTAATGCCGCTACCGGCATCAAAATTCCTGTACAAATAATAACTTTACCCGGCCAGACCGCCAATTATGCTAAACCGATAATAAAGGGTATAATTATATTATTATTAACAAGCGGATTGATGCTGCTTATCTGGCGACTGCTCTTTAAAAAGAAAAAGCATTTTTGGCACAACGCCATCAACCTGCTGCATCAAAAAAAACCCTGGTGGAAAAAAATTTATGACCGTTTCTGATTTTGGCAAAATTCAAATTTATACCGGCAACGGCAAAGGCAAAACCACCGCCTCGTTGGGATTGGCCATCCGCGCCGCCGGCCGAGGCAAAAAAACGGCTATCGTCTATTTTGACAAAGGCGGCCAGAATTACGGCGAACGAAAAATTTTAGACCGCTTAGCCGGACAGATAAATTATTATGTAACGGGCCGCCAACGTTTTAATCCTAAGACAAAAAAATTCATTTTTGGTGTCACCACTATTGACAAGCAAGAGGCCGAACGGGCCTTAAGCATCGTCGCCAAGTTATATAAAAAAAAACGGCTGGACTTGCTGATTCTTGACGAAATCAATAATGCGATTAACTTAGACATGATTAACGTGGCCAAGGTTTTAAAACTGCTGCGCCAAAAACCGAAACATTTAGAGCTGGTACTGACCGGCCGCGCGGCTCATCCCAAAATAATAAAAATGGCCGATCTGGTCACCGAAATGAAATTAGTCAAACATTACTTTTACCAGGGCTTGCCGGCCAGAAAAGGAATAGAATTTTAAAATGGACTGACTGGCTTTTTTGCCGGCTGATGATTTAAGTCATATTCAAAAAATCTAAATCAAATTTAATAGTCATAGCTCTATGAAAGCAGTAAAAACATTGATTATTGCCCTGATCTTCTTTGCCGGCGGCTTTTTCTTGGGACAAAGCTACCAACTACCGTATTTTAAAACTCCCCTGCCAGCAGCCGAGCAAGTCACCGAGGCCAAAATCACCTTGAGTCTGCAATTTAGTGAGACGGAAATGATGGAATTTCAAAATGTCACTGTCGCAGCAAACGATACCGTCTTAGACGTTCTTAAAAAAATTACGGAAGAAAATTCCTTGACTCTGGAAATCAAAGACTATGAGGGTCTGGGCACTTTAGTGACTAAAATCGGCGAGCAAGCCAATGGCACCGATAATAAATTCTGGCAATTTTTCGTTAACGGCCAATACGCCAAAGTAGGCGCCGATAAATATATTTTAACGCCCAATGATGATGTGGCCTGGAAATTTACCGATAGCCAAATAAATCAATAACACCGCCCAGCCGGAAACCATTTAATTTTAATCCGGTTTGGGATAATGAAAAATTATTATCTATGAAAAAATCTCAACTGCTTATTATCATGGCCGTTTTAACCGGCCTGGCCGTGACCGCAAGATTACTGCCTCACCCGGCTAACTTTACCCCGGTTGCGGCCGTAGCCCTGTTTGCCGGCTGCTACCTGCCAAAAAAATGGGCCTTGATTCTGCCCGTGCTGATTATGTTATTGAGCGACTTCTTTATCGGCTTTTATGAATTACCGCTCCTGCTGGTGGTCTATAGTTGTTTTGTGCTCACTGGCGTGGCCGGCTTCATTATTAAAAAAAATCGGGATGTTTTCTCCGTCCTGACCTCTACATTGCTGGTTTCTTTGGCCTTCTTTCTGATAACAAATTTGGCCGTCTGGCTTTTTTCCAGCTGGTATACGCACGACTGGTCGGGACTGCTGCTTTGCTACTCTTTGGCCGTGCCGTTCTTTAGAAATACCTTGTTGGGCAATTTGTTCTTTGTCGCCATATTATTTGGCAGCTATGAACTACTTCGGGCGACACTATCGGAACAAAAGAACACGGCCGAAAGTTCAATTATTTAGAGATGGCGGGCCAAAATTGTTCAGCCGCCTATTTTTTTGCTATAATTAATGTATGGAACTAGAAAAATACTTTTCTCTGGCCGTTAAAAAACAGGCATCTGATTTACACCTGGTGGTGGGCAAACCGCCTATTTTAAGAATCAACGGCGGATTGATCGCCATTAAAGAGACGGCAGAGATTGACCGGGCGGCCATGGAAAAAATGGTTTTTTCCATTTTAACCACCGGCCAGAAAGACAAATTTCTAGAGGAAAAAGACCTGGATTTTTCCTACGAGATTAAAGACAAATCGCGCTTTAGAGTTAACATCCATTTTGAAAAAGACAATGTCGGCTTGGTGGCGCGGGTTATCTCGTCTAAAATCCCGACTATGGAAGAGATATTGCTGCCGCAAATCGTCTATGATATGACCAGGAGCAAACAGGGATTAATTTTAGTTACCGGCCCGACCGGTTGCGGCAAATCCACCACCTTAGCCGCCATGATTGGCCTAATTAATGAGGAGCGCACGGCCAATATTGTCACCCTGGAAGACCCGGTAGAATTCTTATTCAAATCAAACAAGAGTATAATCAAACAACGGCAACTGGGGACCGACATGTCCAGCTTTAATAAAGCACTCAAGCACGTATTAAGGCAGGATCCCGATGTTATTATGGTCGGCGAAATGAGAGACTTAGAAACCATTTCCGCCACCATCACTATAGCGGAAACCGGCCATTTGGTTCTAGCCACCCTGCACACTCTTAACGCCGGTCAAACCATCGATAGAATCGTGGACGTCTTTCCGCCTTTCCAACAAAACCAAGTCCGGCTGCAAGTTTCCATGTCATTAAACGGCATTGTCAGCCAGCAGCTTTTGCCCAAGACTGGTGGCGGCAGAATTGCCGCCAGAGAAATTTTAGTCAATACGCCGGCCATATCCAACATCATCAGAGAAAATAAAATACCGCAAATAAAAACGGCGATTCAGACCAGCGCCGACTGCGGCATGATTACTCTGGAGCAGGACCTTAAACGGCTGGTTAAAGACAAATTGGTTGACAAAGAAATGGCCGAATATTACATGCAAACTTTGCCTAAAATGTAAATAATGATAAGGTACAAGGAACAACCTGCAAGAAACAAACAAATTTCAATAATCAAATTACGAATTACAAACTCCTGTACTTTAATGTTTGGATTTTGATTATTGAGGATTTGATTTTTGTTTGTATCTTGCCTTTCGGCCCTGAGCTTCTCTCGACCTCGAGTCTTGAGACGAGAAGCAAGGCCGAAGGGGAATTTGTATCCCCGGCCACGCTCCGCGTAGCGGGACTGGCTTGTTTCTTGGTCAATAATCGTTTTTCTCATATTTTGGCCAACTAAAAACTGACCTTTAACTGGTCAGGTTTTTGTTTTGTTAAGACTTAAAAGATGCACTGGCGGAAAGCTTTAGGATGGCATTGAAGTCGTCATTCTTGGCCGTCTTATTCTTTTTCTTTAGTCCGCAAGCCAGACAGCGGTGAAGGATAACATATTCCCCTTGCTTAAGTTCCATGCCGACTGGCGCCATCAAACTTTGACACAAAGAGCGCCGGTCGCCCGGATTAACATCTACGTGCCTGCTCCACAAACAACGCGGACAATGATTGGTTCGCCCGCTGCCCCGTACCTTTAAACCGCAGTTTAAACAGGCAAAATCTTCCTTTTTTATCTGAAATTTCTTGGCTAACATGCCGATCTTGGTCTGTTGGTGGGTTGCACAGGGATTGAACCTGTAACCTTGGGCTTAAGAGGCCCCTGCTCTACCAATTGAGCTAGCAACCCGTTTTATATAAACTATTTGATGTACGAAGTGATTTAATGGAAAGCCCCTGCCTGTCCCGCACCATACCTTGAGCGAAGCGAAAGAGATTGGTGCGGGGCTCTACCAATTGAGCTAGCAACCCGTTATTACGAGACCTGCCGATATTTTATCACTATTGAAATAATGGTGCCCTCGTCAGGATTTGAACCTAAAACTCTTGGTCCGAAGCCAAGCGTGATATCCATTTCACTACGAGGGCAGTATTAATGCCGGTATTTATCCCGAAAAACAATTATAACAAAGCTTAAAATAATATCAAGCTCCCTTCACCCACTAAAAACAGAATGGATTACTTAATGTAACCTAAAGGATTAAGTCGGGCGCCATTAACCCTGACCTCAAAATGAAGATGCGGACCGGTGGAACGGCCAGTGGAACCGACGCCAGCAATAACCTGGCCCCGAGTAACCTTATCGCCTACCTTGACATATAGTTTTGAAGCATGGCCATAAAGAGTTTCTAAGCCGCCGCCATGATCAATGATAATCATATTGCCATACCCGCCGTTATTCCAACCGGCTTGTCTGACGGTGCCGGCCTCGGCGGCATAAATGGGCTGACCGGACTTATTGCCGATATCTACGCCGTGATGCCGCCAAGTATAATATTGCGTCATTCGGTAAGCAGTGGTCGGCCACTGCAGTTTACTGCTTGAGGCAGCCGCCGGGGCACTGAAAATGCTTTTAAGCGAATAAACCACGCTCGGTGCCGGGGCTTGGGCCTTGATACCGCCGGGCAGAATCAAGATATTGCCCGTTTGAATATCGACGGCCGAAGCCAGCTTATTGAACTCAATAATGGCATTAACGTCTGACTTATATTCTTTGGCAATCTTGTTTAGAGTGTCACTGGATTTAACCTTATAAGTTAGGCCATCAACGGGCAAAATTCTCAATGTTTGCCCCGGCTTAATAACGGAATAATAACCTAAATTGTTTTCCCAAAGGATAGTATTGACTTTTAAGCCGAACTTGTCCGCAATGGTACTTAAAACGTCGCCCGGCTGAACCTGATATTCAACCACCTTATCGCGTTCTTTAACTACCACCTCTGGATCGGTAATTTCGGGAGAGATCAAAACCGATTCATCGCCGGTGGCGGAAACTAAAGTGTCTATGCCCTGTTCCACCTGGCTAGGTTCCTCTCCGGCAGAACTGATGGCCTCGTCTCGCAAATAAGAAATAGGCGCCAACTGTTTATTTAAAGGACCCTCCAAAACCGCATCTTCTTCCAATGTTTCTCCATTAAGGGTCAGGGAAAAATTTTCGCCCGTCAAAACCATTTTATACAAAAGGCTTTTCTGGCCGTATTTATCCGGTTTAATTTCTTGGGCCTGCAAATTTGAAGCAAAAATCACCAAACCGATTATAACTAAAATCAGTAACGGGCTGTAATGCCAAATCCAGCTGCCTGTTTTATCCTTTAGCCATAAAGGCAGGGCAAGAGAAATTTTTTTGATTTTTCTTAATAACTTATAAACAGGTAAAAAAATATGTCCAAAAACCTTTTTAAATAATAAAAATAACGGTTTAGCTATAATAATAATGGAAGATTTGAATAAAACCATTAGCTTAGCAAAAAATTTTGCTAAGCTTAATACACCGGAAAAAAATAACTGCTTGATTTTGGAGGGAAAATCACTCATAGATAACATTTTTAACTCTATAAAAATATCACGAATAACCGCTTTGGTCAAAGGTATATGAGTCTGAAAAAAAATGTTATAATAATCTTATGAAACAGGCACTGTTGATTGTAGACGTCCAAAACTACTTCATCAATAAAAATACCCAGGCCATACCGGGCAGGATAAAACATCTGATTGAAAACGGTCATTTCCCTTTGATTGTTTTTAGTCAATTCATCAATACACCCAGCAGCCCTTTTATCAAAATGCAAATTTTTACCGGTTGTCTGCGTTCACCCTATATTGATATCGCCGCGGAGTTAAGGCCATGGATTAAAAAAGGTAATGTTTTTGCTAAAAACACTTATTCGGTCTTTGCTAACCCTGATTTTGTAAATTATTTGAAGAAAAATGAAATCGAAGAACTAATCATCTGCGGCCTGGATACCGATTTTTGCGTTTTGGCCGATTGCTTTAATGCTTTTGATCAAGGTTACAAAGTCACCGTCGTAGCCGACTGTTGCGCCAGTTTTACCTCGGGCCAAGCCGGTCACCAAAAAGCTTTAGAGATTATTCAAAACAATTTGGGTAACGTAATTTAAAATAATAATTATTTTCGCAGACAATTCGCGGACAGCGCGGACCAATCGCAGACCATGCAAAAGTAAATCCGCGTTAGGTATGCGCCAACAGTCTGCGTCCGTTTACGATTTGTCTGCTGACATAATATATGATCTTAAACTTCTATCAGCTCTTATATTTTTACCTGATTGGTTTATTCTTAGCCCTTTTAGAAATTGAAATTGAAGGACCAAGCGGCTGGGCCAAAAATTTGCCGACCAAAAGGATTAAGCTATTTTGGTACCAAAAAGCCGGGAAGGACCTGACTGGCTATCATTTAATTCTTCAAGTTTTTTATTATTATTCATTCATCTGCCGCAAATTTTAGAAAAGCGCTTTACCTGGGAGTTGGAAATATTAATTATCACTCAATATTTGTTTTTTCTGGTTTATTGGGATTTCCTCTGGATTATCCTTAACCCCAATTATCGCTTAAAGGACTTTTGGAAAAACAGCGTGCCTTGGCACGCTTCCAGGATATTAAAGCTGCCCACCGAATACTGGCTGGCCATGATAGGAGCGCTGTTTATTCCGGTTATATTCTTTGGCTGGAATGTGTTACCTGTTCAGATAACCTATTTAGGCATCTATCTGATTTTTGTTTTGCTGACTATTTTATTTTACTTTGTGTTCTTTAGGAAAAGACTATAAATGCGATTTAGCGCTGACGATAAAAGGATCCCGTTGAGGAATCCTTTTTGATTAGAGGTTTTTGATTGTTACTTTGGATCAAGGAGCTTAATAATCCTCCTAGGATCTTTTTGAACGTACCCGCCGGAAACGGCAATATCAGCGCCGGCCTCAATCACCAGTTTGATGTTCTGGCCGTTGACTCCACCATCAACCATAATTTTAAAAGCATGGTTTCCCCCGGATCTGATGACTGCCAGCTGACGAACTTTATTAAGGCAGGCTTCAATCATGGTCTGGCCGCTTTTACCCGGCACCACGGTCATAACCACGATCAAGCTCAACCGGGAAAAAAGTTGTTCAGCAACCTTGGCAACGGCCGTGTCTGGATTAAGAGCCAAACCAGGCAAAAAGCCGTGTTTGCTAATTCGTTGAAAAAACTTGGGGTGGTAGCCAGCCGCTTCCTGATGGATAATAATATAAGTGCCGTCGCAAGAAGAAATATTGTCAGCAGACCAGTTCCGAAAGATTGATTCCAAAAAGCCCTGGGGCTGATCAACCATCAAATGAAGGTCTTGCGGCAATTGGCTTAAATACCCGATATGATACAAAATATCATTAGCTGATTTCTCGGGGATGAACTGGCCATCGCCAAAATCCACGTGGACTCGCTGAGCGCCATTTTGTTCAACGGCCGCTAAGAATCGCTTTAGCTGAACTGTGCCCGGGATGCCTAAAAAAGAGGGGGAAATTATTATTTTCGGCATAATTTACTCCTTATTTAATGAACTTAAGTCAGCGTCAGCTTAAATGATAGACTAAAGAAAAGCAAGCTACCGTTGCCCGTATATTCGTGATAAAATACAAGGAGATGGTTGCAAAACTATTTCAGAATAATTTATGACTGGTAAAGAAAAATTCATTATTATCGACGGTAACGCGCTGTTGCACCGCGCCTTTCATGCTCTGCCGCCCATGACCACCAAGGATGGCCGGCTGGTTAACGCTGCCTACGGTTTTACCACGATTCTGTTAAAAATCATCAAGAATTTAAAACCCGACTATCTCTGTGCCGCTTTTGACCGACCCGGCGTTAGTAAAAGAGCCCAAGCATTCGCCCAATACAAAGCTCAACGCCTGAAGCAACCCGATGAGCTGTACCAGCAAATTCCAATGATTGAAAAAATTTTACAGGCCTTTAACGTTCCGGTGATTGACGCCAAAACAGACGGTTATGAAGCCGACGACGTTATCGGTTCAGTAGTGACTAAATTAAAAAAGGATCGGCCCGAAATCAAATCCATTATTGTTACCGGCGATCTAGACACCTTACAACTTATTGACGACCAAATCGAGGTCTATACTCTCAAAAAAGGAATTAGCGACACCATCACTTACGCCGCCAGCACCGTTAAAGAACGCTACGGCTTAATGCCAAAACAGCTGGTTGACTTCAAGGCCTTAAGCGGCGACCAGTCCGATAACGTTCCGGGCATCAAGGGCATTGGCGAGAAAACCGCCACCGACCTGCTGCAACGGTTTGGCACTTTAGAAAAACTTTATCAAGCCGTAGACAAAAATGATGTCCAGCTGGCTAAACTGAAAGAACGGGTGATTAATCTGTTGCGTGAACACCAAGACGAAGCCTGGCTTAGTAAAAAACTGGTAACGATTCAAGTTGATTTGCCCACGAACTTTGAGTTGGGCGAAACCAGAATGCAGGGCGTGGACGCAAAAAAGATTATGGAAATTTTTTCCGATCTGGAATTTAAAAGCCTGATCAATAAAATTCCGGTTGAACTGACCGGAGCCGGGAGCCGCGCTGCCACAGTCGCCGGCCAGGGCAAAATGGAATTTTTACAGCTCCAGGCCAAGCCCGCAACCAAAAAATTTAACTACCGGCTGATTGACACGGAAGAAAAATTTACCAAGTTTTTAAAAGAATTAGCCCAACAAAGCTTTTTTGCCCTGGATACCGAAACCACCTCTTTAAACGTCTGGCAAGCCGAGCTGTTGGGCATCAGTTTTGCTTGGCGCCAAGACACGGCTGACTATTTGGCAATTGTTTCCCACCGTCACTGGTTAAAAAAAATAAAACCGATTTTGGAAGACCCCAAAATAAAAAAAACCGGTCATCATCTAAAATATGACTACGAAATTCTGATGCAGAACGACATAGCGCTCCAGGGAATTGGATTTGATACCTTGCTGGCCGCTTACTTGTTAACTTCAGGCAACCGCAATTTAAACCTGGATGATTTGGTTTTTAGCGAATTGGGCTACCAGATGCAGCCCATTGAAGATTTGATCGGCGCCAAAGGCAAAAACCAGTTAAGCATGGCTAAGGTGCCATTAGCCCAGCTTTCCTGGTACGCCTGTGAAGACGCGGACTTTTCTCTCAAACTTTACCACCAACTAAAACCAAGATTAGAACAGATGTCCAACTTGGGCCTGCTGGGCCAAATGGAGACTCCCTTGATCCCAGTCTTAGCCCAGATGGAGCAAAACGGCATTAAGATTGATGTGGATTTTCTGAAAGTCATGGATAAAAAATTCAGCCAGAAAATCAAAATGATTGAAAAAAAAATTTATCACCTGGCCGGAAAAGAATTTAACATCGCCTCGCCACTTCAGCTAAAAAAAATTCTTTTTGAAAAACTGAATATTTCTACCACTGGACTTAAAAAAATCAAAACCGGCATCTCCACCGCCGCGGCCGAATTAGAAAAAATGCGCGGTTTGCACCCGATCATAGATTCAATTTCTGAATTTAGAGAATATTCCAAACTGCAGAACACTTACATTAAAGCCCTGCCCAAACTAGTGGACCCTAAAACCAACCGGGTCCATACCAGTTTTAATCAAACCATCGCCGCCACCGGGCGCCTGACCTCATCGGACCCTAACTTACAGAATATTCCCATCAGGACGGCCATCGGACGGGAGATTAGAAAAAGCTTTGTCGCCGCCGAAGGTTACCGGTTGATTTCCGCCGACTATTCCCAAATTGAGCTGAGAGTGATTGCCTCGCTGGCTAATGATAAAAAAATGATTGATGCTTTTAAAAAAGGCGAGGATATTCACGCCCGTACGGCCGCTAACATCAATAACATAGAGATAAAAAATGTCACCAGTCAACAAAGGCGGGCCGCTAAAGAAATCAACTTTGGAGTGATCTACGGCCTGGGGCACGTTGGTCTGGCTCAAAGAACCGGCCTATCCAGAGAAGAAGCGAAAAATTTTATTGAGCAGTATTTTACCATCCATCCGGAAATAAAAAACTGGCTGGATAACACCAAAAAGACCGCCCACCAGCTTGGCTATGTGGAGGACCTATTCGGCCGGCGCCGCTATCTGCCAGAAATCAATTCCGGCGTCCAGATGATTAAAGCGGCCGCCGAACGCATGGCCGTTAACATGCCGATCCAGGGCACTGCCGCCGATTTGCTTAAACTGGCCATGATAAAAATTGACCAGCAGCTTCCTCGATTTTCTCCGGCTGCTAAAATGCTGTTAACGGTCCACGACGAACTGGTCTTAGAGGTACCGGAGAAAGAAGTTGAGCCGGTGGGCCAATTCGTCAAAAACATTATGGAACAAATATATAAGTTAAGAGTCCCAATTGAAGTCAGCCTGCATTCGGCTAAAAACTGGGGCGACTGCAAATAACTCATGTTTCTAACGGTCCATGCCAGCGCCGGAATATTTTTAGGCAGTCAGCTGCACTCGCCCTGGCTGGCTTTTGGGCTGGGTTATTTTTCTCACCTGCTGCTTGACCTGGTGCCGCATGGCGACGAACAGCTGGCCGCCAAAAACCAATATCCAGAAACCCAAAGAAAGTGGCGGTTATTTTATCTGGCCGGTTTAGACACCTTGGGCCTGATTACCCTGTTCTGGCTCCTAACTAGCTCAAAGAGCGTCATCTTGACGCCCGCAATTTTATGGGGCATGCTAGGAGCGGTGGCGCCCGATTATTTATGGGGACTACACAAAATCATACCGCTAATAATCCTCAAGCCAATTCACCGCCTGCATAATTGGTTTCATCACTTACTCAACTATTGCCTGCCTTTCCCTTTTGGCATCATCATTCAGTTAGTGACCTTGGGCTACTTTATTTACCTAATAATTTATTCACCGTCTTTTTTAATCATCATCTAAAAACGGATTAGTTATTT
>Ga0066639_10005031_pt1 | contig 11184 bp, 12 predicted proteins | sample CryGeyCG2114_010_2_FD_59504 | JGI IMG/M metagenome (GOLD analysis project Ga0066639, IMG submission 59504) | Groundwater microbial communities from aquifer - Crystal Geyser CG10_big_fil_rev_8/21/14_0.10 | ecosystem: Environmental > Aquatic > Deep subsurface > Groundwater | place: USA: Utah... | reverse complement strand
TGCCAACTCAACCATCTCATACGCCGGCGTCTACGGCATCAGGCAGGCGAGTGGGGAGACACTCATTGCAGACAGCGTCATAAAAAACAATGGCACTTATGGCGCGTACAATTCCCTCACGTCCACCTCTACCTTCACTGCGATCAACAACTACTGGAACGCCGCTTCCGGCCCCTACCACCCCACCCTCCATCCCTTAGGTACGGGCGAGAGAATCTCAAGCTACATCAGCTTCGACCCCTGGCTCGCCGAGGAGCCGATGTATGAGCCACCTCCGCCACCGCCAGTTGCCGAATGCTGTTCCTCCGTCCTCTTCCTCCCCGGCTTTGAAGGAAGCCGCCTCAAGGTTGGGGATAATATACTCTGGCCAGTTGATTTGTTGCAGGTAGGGACCAATGAAGATTTGGAAGCGCTCAAGCTTGATGACGCGGGAAACTCAATAACGAGTGGCATCACCGTAGATGGCATCCTGAGAGATTTCCACACTGTCCCCATCTATAGCGGCTTCGCTGATTTTATGGACACACTGGTGGTTGATGGAACCATACGTGGCTGGGAACCGTTCGCCTACGATTGGCGCTTTCCTCCGCAAAGAATACTTGCAGAGGGAGTCCAAACCGATGCAGGAACAGTCAGTCTTGTCGACCGCATAATTCAGCTCGCCGCACAATCGCACACGGGACAGGTAACTGTTGTCGGACATTCAAACGGTGGACTTCTCGGCAAGGCGCTCATTAAGGCGCTTGAAGAGACGGGCAAGACACACCTCATTGACTCGTTCGTGATGGTCGGTACGCCACAAATTGGCACTGCACAAGCCGTGGGCGGAGTTCTCCATGGAGAGAGGTCAAATATCGGGTGGGGCTACTCATTTGTTTCCAAAGCCGAAGCACGTGCACTTGGGCAGAACATGGAGAGTGCATACAATTTACTCCCTTCGCGCGAATACTTCACTCACGTTACCGACCCAACAGTAGTTTTTGACGAAAACGCCTCATACACCGATCTCTGGCGCAGAGACTGGGGACAGGCAATTGGCAATTACACCGAGCTTTTCCAATTCCTTACCGACGCATTTGATACGCGAAACGAACCATCACCTTCAGACACTCGCTCACCAACAACAGCAAGTTCCACCATTCTCACTAGAGCTGACGCTTTTCACCAAGAGTTTGACTCCTACGACATTCCTGACTCAATCCGCACCGTGCAGGTGGCCGGGTGGGGACTCTCTACCATCAAGGGCATCAATTACAAAGAGTTTCCGGGCACCGGCGTGCAGTACTACGTTCCCCTAACGACCGTTGAGGGAGACTTTACCGTTCTGTATCCAAGCGCGCTTTCGAGTGAGGGGGAGAAGTATTATTTGTCTCTGGACTTGTTCAATGAATCAGTGAAGAAGAATTTTGAACATAAGAACATGATGAATGCTACTCCAACCCAAACTCTATTAAGCCAAGTTATTAAAGAGAACGCCGATATTGCGGTTGACTTTATTGCTATAACAAAGCCGGATCCAAGCCCCATCAACCGTCTCCTCGTCGCCGTCCACTCCCCACTCACCCTCGGCGCTCGAGACAGCCAAAACCGCTTTACCGGTCTTGATTCTTCCAATCAACCCAATCAAGGCATTGAGTTGGTGAAAAATGATATCCCCAATAGCGTTTACTTCACCTACGGAGAAAGCAAATACCTCATACTCCCTCAAGGCGAAACTTACACGTTCACCCTCGACGCAACAGACACCGGCACCGCGACAGTCGTTATCGAATCGCTATCGGAAGAGGCGGCAGCCACTACGGCGGTCTATTCAAACGTTCCAGTCTCCGAATCAACATCAGTTTCCTTCAGTCTTTCCGAAGAGAACACCCCCCCCACCCTTCTTCTTGATGAAGACAGTGATGGTACCCCAGACGCAACCATCGCTCCCGATAGCGATGTCCTATCTATTGCCGACCTCCTCGCTGTATTAAAAGAAACGATAGTAAATCTGGATATATCCCAAAAACTCAAGAACAAACTCCTCAAGAAAATAGACACTCTCGAGAAGAAGATAGAAAAGAAAAAAGCCAAGAACGCAAAAATCCTCACAAAGCTCGAAGAGAGCATTACCAAGCAAAGCACAAAAGGAAGAATCTCCGAAGCAGACGCGTCCGAGATTCTCATACTGCTTGACGAGCTTGAGGCGCAATCAGACGTGTTGATGCTCGACCCGGCAACACTTCACCTCCTCAAAGAGAAGGTGGGTGCTCTCGACCTCAAGCAAAATCAAAAAGATACACTCCTCAAGCGCATCGAGCGGCTTGAGAAAAAAGAGAGCTTGATGAGGGCGCTTACCAACTTCTCACAAGCGCTCATACACAAAGGACAAAAAGACAAGATTCCCGAATCAGACGTGCAAGTATTAGTAACATTACTAGAGCAAATAGAAGCAACACTATGAACAGTATGAAAATGACTATACGCCAGTGGATGATAGTGGGGTTGGTGTTGTCGGTGGTTGGAGCGGGGGTGGGGTATGTTTTTGATAATAATTATGAATACGGCTTGTGTTATAGGAACGATATAACACACACACGAGACACTAGTTGCAACAATTTCTACAACAGCATAGGCGAATCACTTACACCGGGAATGACCGCCCTCGCCGCCGTCCTTCTCATCCTCATTCTTCTCCCACGCGCATTCCCTGCCTGGAAGAAATTCGCCGTATGGGCCATTCCCATCACCGCTTTCATCTTCTTGATACAGCCGGAATCAAACAGTGGAGGATTTATGGGAGGCGTCGGCTTCGGACCAACCAACCTACAAGTATACAAGTGGGGAAGCATCATATTCTTCGTCCTGAGTGCCCTCATCATCGCCCGTGCGTGGTGGAAAGGCAGGAAAAGCAGAGAACAATAACGCTCGTCTCTTTTTTCCGATGTTTCCACAGACTCCATGTATTCACGGCCGCGAACACATGGAGTCTGTGTATAACGGCTGTACCGTGGGGGATACAGGGACAGGGATATGGCAGATGATATGGGGACAGTCCCACGCATGTAAATGAGAGAACTCAGGATGCGGGGCTTTGTGCGCTATACTCCTTGCAATGGTCCTGCTCGCGTATGGTCTCCTCGGACTCATCATAGGGAGTTTCCTCAATGTGCTTATCATTCGATATGGTGCTCGCTCTCTCGGCGGCAGAAGCTCTTGTATGGCGTGTGGAGCACCCCTCGCATGGTTCGATATGATCCCCGTCGTCTCGTGGATATATCTGCGCGGGAAGTGTCGTGCGTGCCACGCTCGTATCTCAATACAATATCCGATCGTTGAGGCATTGACCGGAATAGTATTCGCGGTCATTGGCGCTGCCCTGCATCCGTTCTCTCTCTTGCTTCTCATCTCGCTCGGGATGGTTGCCCTCCTTATCGCAATTGCAGTCTATGATTTTCATCACACGATTATTCCCGATGCATGGGTGTATTCTTTTGCAGTTCTCGCCTTTATTTCTAATTTTATTGGGTCTTCTCCCCCTGATCAAGCAACCTTCTTCGGAATTCTCCTTGCCGGTCCGATTGCAGCCTTCCCGCTATTTTCGCTCTGGCTTGTCTCTCGCGGGCGCTGGATGGGACTGGGGGACGCCAAGCTTGCGCTCGGTATCGGGTGGCTCCTCGGGCCAGTTCTCGGCATATCCTCAGTATTTTTTGCATTCATTATTGGAGCGCTCGTATCCGTTCCACTTGTCATTCTTTCTTCGGAGTGGTGGAAGAACTTTATAAAAGGGTTTACCCCCACACCAATCTCGCAGAGATTGGTGTGGGGGTTTACAATGGGAAGCGAAATCCCATTCGGTCCGTTTCTCGTATGTAGCTGCATTATTATATGGCTTTCTCTTTTGTACGACATCGCCCTCCCTCACATCTTCGGGGATTTACTCTTATTGAACTTCTCGTTGTAACCGCCATCATGGTGGTTATCACCGGTATCGTCCTCGTGAATAACGGTAGGTTTGGCGGCGTTGTGCAACTTGAAAATCTTACCTACGATGTAGCGCTCTCAATCCGGCAGGCACAAGTCTACGGCATATCGGTTGCCAGGTTCGGCACAGGCACTTTTACCGCAGGATATGGAGTACATTTCGATATTTCGAGTCCTACGACCTATGCGCTCTATGCCGACGCACTCACCGTAAATGGTTTGTATGATTGTGCGAATCCCACAAATCCAACTCCGGAGACGTGTGAATTGGTCCAGACAACAAGTATAACGGGGGGACACAGAATCACTGGATTGTGCACGACGCCCCCAGGCGGGCAAGAAAATTGTGAGGGTGTTACAAAAATCGATGTCGTCTTTATACGTCCTGAGCCAGATGCCTGGATTAGCGTCTCAGACACGTCGTGCATCCTCCAACAAGCGTCATGTCAGGGAGGTATGCGAGTCATTCTTACCTCACCGCGGGGAGATACCTTAAGCGTCGTGGTCGAGGCAAATGGACAAATTACCGTACGACGCGGAAACCAATAATGAGTATGCAGAAAGCAGAAAGCAGAAAGCAGAAAGAACATTGCAATTCCAGGCTGTCTACTTCCGCGCGACAGCGCGGATTCACGCTCGTCGAAATGATCGTCGCGGTTGCGCTTTTTTCTGTTGTGATGCTGGTTTCTGTAAGCACCCTTCTCGCACTCGTCAACGCGAATCGCAAAGCACAGGCGCTGCAATCGGTTATCAACAATCTCAATATCGCGCTTGATGGCTTGGTGCGCTCTGCCCGCATGGGCAGTGTCTATCATGGAGCGGCAGGAGATGGAGATTGTGGGGGGGCGGATTACACGAATCCGAGTGACTGCGCGAGTGGTGGCGCAATTTTCGCATTCAAGCCGTATGGCAGCACTCAATCCGATCCGCCATGGCTCTATGTATTTGATTCTGAGACTCATACACTCAAAAAGTCGTTCAACGGCACAACGATCGACGCTGTGCCCATCACAGCCTCAGAAGTGACGATCGATGATATGAAATTCTATGTTGTTGGAACAACGCCCGGGGATGCGATTCAACCAAAGGTAGTGATCATCATCAAAGGGAGCGCGGGCGCCCTAGGAACTTCCGCGCGCACAACGTTCCATATTCAGGCGACTGCTGTACAGCGTTCATTAGACATATGATAAAAGAAGTATGAAGTATGAAGTATTGAGTATGGAGTATAAAATTCAAAAAATAACAAAAAGGGAGTCCCGCCATACGCCATACGTCATACGCCGTACGCGCGGCTTTACTCTTGTTGAGACCTTAGTGGCAATTTCTTTGCTCACCGTTTCTATCGTCGCACCGATGACGCTCACTTCTCAGAGTCTCGCGGCCGCATACTTTTCTCGCGATCAGGTTACAGCGTACCATCTTGCGCAAGAGGCAATAGAAGCAATGCGAAGTATTCGTGATGGCCAGATCCTTCAAATCGCACTCGGCCTCGGCGGTTCCTCGATCGATATTTTTGATCCTGCCATTATCCCGATCAGCAGCGCGGGATCCGATAATCCGTTTCGGATCGATGCGCGACAGCTCGATCCCGCGCAAGCGATTACGCGCTGTGCGCTTGATCCAGGGGGCGTGTGCGCACCCCTCCAAACCGACGGCACATTGTACGGCTACGATCCAAGCTGGGCATCCACTCACTTTACGAGGACCATGCGAGTATCATCTGTGGGAGCGGATGAGTTTCGTGTGACTGTTACAGTCGCTTGGCAAACAGGCGCATTCAAAATCCGCACCTTCAACATCTCAGAAAATATGTATCGTTGGATTAACGACGCCGCGAGCGAATCATAACCATGAAAAAGAACGCACCATCTTCTTCGCATGTACATCGCTTTTCACGAAGGCGGGGGGAGGCAGGATTTACACTTCTTCTCGCAGCGCTTGTCGCTTCGGTTGTTCTAGCTCTCGGTGCCGCGATTTTTCAAATCGCTCAGAAACAACTCACTCTTTCAAGCATCGGTCGCGATTCACAATTTGCTTTCTATGCAGCGGACACCGCCGCAGAGTGTGCCCTGTATTGGGATTTTCGCTTCGGATATTACGCGACTTCGACACCTCCGACCGTCGTTGATCCCGATCCGCGCTGCGACGGTATATCCATGAATGTTACAACAACGAGCGGGAATCCGGGGGTACCGCCATACTACCCCTATACCAAATCCTCAGATCAAATGGATTTCTTTCAAGATGCTTCTTTTTCAGCGGGCGGCTACTGCGCTGAAGTTTTTGTCACAAAAACATTTGATGAGGATACACAAGCAGTACAGACGGTGATTCACGCCGATGGGTACAATGTCAATTGTGAAGCCGTCTCCACTTCGCCGCGTGCTCTCCAGCGATCCGTTGAGCTTAAGTATTAAGCAGCTTCCAGGCGCCAGGTTTTAGCTGTCAGGGGATACTACATTGTTCTTTCCCGAAAGCTGGCAGCTCTACGCTCTACGCTATATGCTAGTGTAATGATTACGAGAGAAGTACAAGAAAGGTACAAAAAGTTGAAGGACGTTATCAATCATCACCGGATCCTCTACCATGTGTATGACAAAGAAGAGATATCCCAACACGCTCTCGACTCATTAAAACATGAACTTTCAGAACTTGAGAGAGAATATCCATCGCTGATTGCACCCGACTCACCGACGCAGCGAGTAGCGGGGAAGGCACTTCCTGAATTCAAAAAGGTTCGTCACAAAGTTGCCCAGTGGTCTTTCAACGATGCGTTTACACCAGAGGAGATGCGCGATTTCGATATGCGCGTGAAGCGATTTTTACGTCCCCATTTCCCCGAAGTGCAGCCAGGCTACTTGTGCGAACTCAAGATTGATGGCCTTAAGATCGTCTTTGAATATCAAAAAGGCATTCTTACGACCGCAGCGACACGCGGCGATGGCGAAGTGGGAGAAGATGTAACACAAAACATTCGCACCATTGATTCCGTGCCGCTCTCGCTTACACGACCTATCGACATTATTGTGGAAGGGGAAGTATGGATGAGTGCAAAAAATCTGAAGCGATTGAATCGCGAGCGAGAAAAAAAGAACGAACCTCTTTTTGCAAACCCCCGGAACGTAGCGGCCGGTTCTATCCGTCAGCTTGATCCCGCAATTGCTGCGAGCCGGAAGCTCGATGTCTTTATCTACGATGTTGCCGCAACCTCTGAGAAATTTCCTCCTACTCAAGCCGAAGAGTTGGAATATTTACGTAAACTTGGCTTTAAAGTAAACAAACATTACGAAATCGCATCGGATATTGAAGGCGCTATACGCTTTTGGAACACATGGAAAGATCATGCCCGGAAGCAGGCATACTGGGTGGACGGGGCGGTGGTGAAAGTGAATGAAAAGAAATATCAGGAAGTCCTGGGCTACACGGGAAAAGCCCCGCGATTCACGATCGCTTTCAAATTTCCCGCGGAACAAGTAACGACAGTGCTCGAAGACATTATTTTCCAGGTCGGTCGCACGGGAGTGGTGACCCCCGTTGCACATCTGAAGCCCGTCTCCGTTGCCGGCTCGACAGTTTCGCGTGCGACTCTGCATAATGAGGATGAGATACGGCGACTCGATGTGCGAATCGGCGACACGGTAATTCTCCAAAAAGCGGGGGATGTGATACCGGAAGTGCTGCAGGTTGTAAAAGAATTGCGCCCGAAAGGCGCGAAAGTTTTCACATGGCCGAAATTTGTTCCTGCCTGCGGAGGAGATGGCCGGATCGAGCGAATCCCTGGGCAGGCGGCATGGCGATGTATCGATAGGAAATCGCCCGAGCGGGTACGCCGCGCATTCGAATACTTCGTTTCCAAAAAAGCGCTTGATGTGGATGGAGTGGGGAAGAAAGTGGCGAGGCTCTTGATGGATCACGGCCTCGTTGACTCTTTCGACGACCTCTTCACCCTCACAGAAGGGGATTTCCTTGCGCTCCCCGGATTTGCCGAGCTTTCAAGCAAGAATGCTATCGAGTCAATCAAAAAGGCAGCAAAGAATGTGTCGCTTGCACGATTAGTCACCGCACTCTCGATTGATCACGTCGGTGAGGAAACGGCACGCGATCTGTCTGGACATTTTGGCAGCATTGAAAAACTTCGCAGAGCCAAACTCGAAGAATTGGAAGCAATCGATGGTGTGGGTGATGTCGTTGCAAAATCAGTCTACACATGGTTTGCCGATAAGCACAACAGTGCAATGCTCGACCGATTGCTTAAGCACATTACGCTCGCAAAGCCCGAAAAGAGACAACGCGCCTTGCCACTTGCGGGCAAAACATACGTACTCACTGGCTCGCTCAAATCTCTTTCGCGTGATGAGGCAAAAGAAAAACTTCGAGCCCTCGGTGCCGACGTTTCCTCGTCAGTCTCGAAAAAAACCACCGCAGTCATCGTCGGCGAAGAGGCAGGATCAAAACTCGACAAAGCCCGCGAGCTTGGCGTCATGGTGCTGACAGAAGCTGAATTCTTCCGTATGATAGGCACATGACGGATATACAGGTTGATATTGAGGCTCTTGCAAAGCTTGCGCGGCTTGAAGTTTCTCCCGAGGAGCGTGCTCGCCTGGAGAAGGAAATACCAAACATTTTGGAGTTCGTTAAGACAATTCAGGCTGTTTCTGCACAAGAGGCCGGGGAACAAAAGGATTCTTCAGGACTTCGCAATGTCATGCGTGCGGATGAGAATCCGCATGAGAGTGGTATCTATACCGACACACTTTTGGAAGCTGCGCCAGCGCGAGAGGGGAATCGCGTCGCCGTGAAGCAGGTAATCTCGCGCAGCAAAAAGTCATGAATCTTGAAACGCTCACGATTAGAGAGGCGCGTCGCGCATTGGACGCGAAGGAATATTCTGCACTCGATCTCACGAACGCGTATCTTGAGCGAATAGCAAAAAAAGATAGAGAGATCCACGCATACCTCGAAGTATGGGCAGATTCGGCGAGGGAAGAGGCGAAAGCGGCGGATGCCATGATTGCGCAGGGAAAATCAATGCCGCTTACCGGAATTCCACTTGCGATCAAAGACAACATGTTAGTCGAAGGGCGTATCGTGAGCGCAGGGTCAAAGATCCTTGAAAATTATCGCGCCTCATATGATGCGACCGTAATAAAGAAACTCAAAGATCACAGGGTTGTATTTTTGGGACGGGCCAATATGGATGAGTTTGCAATGGGAAGTTCGACCGAAAATTCTGCATATGGACCTACTAAAAATCCTCTGGATTTGAAACGGGTGCCGGGGGGCTCATCTGGCGGCTCTGCGGCAGCGGTTGCAGGGAACCTTGCGCTTGCGGCTCTCGGATCTGACACAGGAGGCTCTATACGGCAACCCGCGGCACATACCGGCCTTGTGGGACTAAAGCCAACCTATGGGGCTGTCTCGCGCTCTGGGCTCATTGCAATGGGTTCCTCACTTGATCAGATCGGTCCTCTCGCTAAAACAGTTGATGATGCACGCATTTTGTATGATGCCATTCGCGGATACGACGAAAAAGACAGCACCTCTCTTCCGGACAAAGTGAACGATACGATCAAGACACGTCCTCGTGTACTCGGTGTACCGCGAGCTTTTTTACAAAAAGGGGTAGATGCAGACCTTCTCGCTGTATTCGAGAAAACACTCGAAAGCCTAAAAGCAAAAGGGTATGAAATTCGTGACATTGACATGCCCACTCTTCCGTATGGACTTGCAGTCTATTACATCATTATGCCCGCAGAAGTCTCGACGAATCTTGCTCGACTTGATGGAATTCGTTACGGACTTTCTGTATCTGCCAACACGATAGGGGACGTATATGCCAAAACACGTGCGCAAGGTTTCGGACCGGAGACTCGGCGCCGTGTTCTTGTCGGTACTTTTGTCCTTTCTTCCGGCTATGTGGATGCATATTATCGTAAGGCGCGTTCTGTGCGTTCAGTTATTAAGAACGAATTTCTCCGCGCATTTCAAAATGTCGATGCTGTCGTTTTGCCGACGACTCCTGCCCCGGCATTTATACTCGGCACAAAAACAAGTGACCCGCTCGCGATGTATGCGGAAGATATTTTTGCAGTACCGGTGAACCTAGCCGGAGTACCGGCGATATCCGTGCCTTCAGGAGAAGTGGTGCGGGATGGTGTAAAACTTCCCGTAGGTTTTCAGATTATCGGAGCGTGGGGGAGGGAAGAATCTTTGTTTACAATCGGCGAAGATGTTGAGCGAGCGTAGCCTGCCCATACGCCAACATTGGCATTGTTTTTTACGGCGGCACTCACCGAAGTTGGAATGTTTACTGATAAAGATGAAAGTGTTTTTCTCCACTACGAAGCGAAGACGTAGTGATGCCAATGTTGGTGTCGGGGTATAATCCTCGAATGGAACCGACTACAGGAAGCTCTCTGGGATGGGCGCTTTCGTTTATAGGTGAAGTAGCGTTTAAGTGGATTCCTGGGGCGGTTGTGACAATCGCGGGCACGGGTGCGCCTTTGCCAGAGGGCGCTTCTGCTATCACGTCTGTCATTACGAAACCTGTGACCGCGCCCGAAATCGTGGATTATCTCCAGCTCGCTTCTGCGCCCGGCGTGTATGACGTTCTTTTTCACCGGTGGAGCATTTTTGTTGCCGTCTCACTTTTGGTCTCGCTGTGTCTTGCAGCCATCATCATTTATTGCAGCATACGCGTCTTCCAGATACGCCAGATGGAACGACGTAGATTTGCAGCAGCGCAGCGTACGGTTGCCGCACACGATGTGCCCAAAACGCAATTGCGCTGGCACAGGATTCTTGAGCAAGCGAAGTCAGATTCAGAAAAAGCGGCGCGGCTTGCGATTCTCGAGGCCGATATCATGCTCAATGAACTCTTGGATGTACGCGGCTACAGGGGAGAGACGATGGCAGATAAGATGCGAAGCGTCGATCGCGCGAATTTCAATACGATCGACCTCGCATGGGAGGCGCACAAGATTCGCAACAAAATCGCGCATGAAGGCGACGCGCACTCGCTCAGTGCGCGCGAAGCACGCCGCGTCATCGCACTCTACGAGCGCGTTTTCAGAGAGTTCGATTTCATTCAGTGAATGACCGTTTAAGATTTTATTTTGGACTTTATTGCCTCGCAGCCCCGCATGTAGTACATTGATGAAAGCGGGGTGGAGCAGTAGTAGCTCGCAAGGCTCATAACCTTGAGGTCGCAGGTGCAAG
>Ga0066639_10005028_pt1 | contig 11187 bp, 18 predicted proteins | sample CryGeyCG2114_010_2_FD_59504 | JGI IMG/M metagenome (GOLD analysis project Ga0066639, IMG submission 59504) | Groundwater microbial communities from aquifer - Crystal Geyser CG10_big_fil_rev_8/21/14_0.10 | ecosystem: Environmental > Aquatic > Deep subsurface > Groundwater | place: USA: Utah... | reverse complement strand
TTTCTTCGTTCATATCAGTGGCTAAGATTTTTGGTTACTTTTCATCGGAAAAGTGACAAAAGAGTTATAATTCTGTTATGAAAAAAGCTCTTATCATCATCGCAAACAGTGGATACCAAGACCACGAATACGCAGGAACGCGAAAGGGTCTTGAGGAGGCAGGTTTTGAGATTGTTCTTGCTGCAAAAGACGCAGGTCCATGTAGTGGATCTCTGGGTGGAGCAGAACATGCAACGGTCTCACTTCGTGATGTCGATGTTTCCGATTATGATACTATCGCATTTATTGGAGGCCCTGGGGCAGCACTTCTCGCATCAGATGCTGATGCATTAAAGATAGTAAATGACGCCTACAGAGCAGATATGCCACTTGGAGCTATTTGTATTGCACCAACTATTCTTGCAAAAGCACAGGTGCTCGAGGGTAAGAGGGCAACCGTATGGAACGAGGACGGTTTACAGAAAGACCTCCTCGAAACCTACGGAGCAGAGTACACAGGAGAATCTGTTACGATTGACGGAAACATTGTCACAGGAAATGGACCAAAAGCAGCAGAGGAATTTGGGATAGCATTGGCGAAACTATAGTTACTCAAACTTTAGGCGTCCAAATTGTTGCACCCATACATCTTCGTAGAGCCCGATGCCAATTTCTTCAAATTCTGGTCGAAGCATATTTGTTCGATGACTAGGGGAATTTTTCCAATCTTGCATAACTTCTTTTACCGTAAGTTGTCCTTTTGCTAGGTTCTCTCCAAGAGAGAAGATTGGTTCACAACTACACTGTTCGTTTCCTTTTATGAGGTAATTTGAACCAATTTCTAGCGATCCACCTAAGTCAAATTGCTGAGAGCAGGAACAGCTATCTGGGTTAATATCAAGGTATCCACTTCTTCGAATGCGGTCGACATAGCTCAGTCCTTCTGGTGTGTAGTGGCTAAAGTATCCTCTTTCTGCCATATCTTTTGCATGTCTCTGCCCAGAGAGTTCGAGATAGTAATTAGACCGTAGTGGTCCAAGATTATACTCTGTTCGAAAATCGTTTACTGCTTTAATGAGATCATTCCGTGTTTGTGATGCGAGGTTTGTACGAGAGGTGAGGAGCTTCAGAGTGGCATTCTTAATGCTTGTCGGCGTTGAAAGAGACATAAAAATACTTGGTTTTTTATAGAGTGATTCAGTATCTTCTTCAGTAGCAGTAGAATGCAGCGGTATAAGCGTGGGCTGTACAGTCACAACGCCTGTTGGCACCATTTTGGCAGGAATGAGCCCATTTATTCCTTGAAGTGATGGCTCTGCCTTGAGCAGTGTATACACCGCTTTTGCAGCTTCTACATGGGAAATACGTAGGTTAGGATGGAGAAGATGTGGGCTATTGTCATCAGTAAAAAGATAATATCTCCACGATAGACCAGCGTAAGGTCCTTCATCATTCTGTGTATCAATATCTGTGTATTGATATGGCAAATTTGTTGTGAGATGAAATGCAATACTCATCATTTTAAGAAACTCAATACGTGAGACAGAATGATCGGGAAAGACAAACCCTGTGTCTCCCACAGTAATAATTCCTTTTTCGATACCTTTTAAAATATGAGGGGTATACCACTGTCCATCAATAACATCTGGATACTTTCCATTACTACGTGTGCCAAGTTCCACTTCAACACCAGCATTCTTAAGGAGGATCATGACTGCCTCAGATCGTTTTACATACGAAACTGGTTCAGTTTCAGCTCCGAAAGATTGCGGAATACTACTGAAGAGAAAGATGCCAACAAAGAGGAAGGAATAGAATTTTCGCATGAATCTATATATTCTATCATAAATTCTGCATTTCTGCCAGAGCACTCTGATCCGCTGAAAATATAGTCAAAAATCTACCCAGAAATGCCTTTACGTCAGCAAATCTAGTCAGTACCATGTCGCAGATTATGCTACACACTTTAAAGCCAGCACCGGGTTCTCGAAAAAAGTCTATTCGCCGTGGACGTGGTAGCAGCGCAGGCCGCGGTACAACTGCTGGTCGTGGAACAAAGGGATATGGATCTCGCGCTGGTTCGAGCACTGCTCGAAACTTCGAAGGAGGTCAGACACCACTTCTTATGCGTCAGCCGAAGCTTGCTGGTTTCAAAAACCCTAACCACAAGGAGTACGAAGTGGTAAATGTTGGAGATCTTGAGCTTAAAGTAAAAGCAGGAACGTACGACGTGAAGGATTTGAAAGTTCAGAAACTTGTGAGCACAAACAAGCCAGTAAAACTCCTAAGCCGTGGAGAAGTAAAAAAGAAATTTGAGATCACTATCAACGCTGCTTCAAAGGCTGCAATCGCTGCAATTGAAAAGGCTGGTGGAAAGGTCACAGTTCTAAAATAAGACTCAACACATGTTTACGTATTTACGACAACTTTGGCACTCTGAGCAGCTGCGAAAGCAGATCCTCGTAACGCTCGGACTCCTTTTGGTGTACCGCGTTGTTGCACACATTGCTGTTCCTGGAACAGATCCTTTCGCACTAGAAAGCTTCCTTAATACACGTTCAAGTGGAGGAGTAGTGGGTGTATTTGCAGCACTAACAGGAGGTGCGATCGATAACTTCTCTGTTGTTCTTCTTGGACTCTCTCCATATATTAATGCATCGATCATCATGCAGCTCTGTACTGTTATTTTCCCTCGTCTAGAGGCAATCAGTAAAGAAGGTGCAACTGGTCAGCAGACGATTAACAAGTACACACGGTGGTTGGCAGTTCCTTTGTCGTTCGTACAGAGTTACGGATTCTTGGTATTGCTTGGGGCAGGTGGTGTACAGCTCGTAGATCTCACATTCCCAGGTGTTCTCTTTCCAATGCTTTACGTAACAGCAGGTGCAATGTTTTTGATGTGGCTTGGAGAGCTCGTTACAGAGAAAGGAATTGGAAACGGTATTTCACTCATTATCTTCATTGGAATCGTATCTGGAATGCCAACAGTGCTTAGCTCTATGTTCCTTGCAGGACAGGGTAAGCAGGCTGCATTCTTCCTCTTCTGTATTGTCTCACTTGCAATGCTTGTTTGCGTCGTTCTCTTTACGGATGCGCATAGATTAATTCCGATCACATACGCAAACCAAGGTGCAGGACGCGGCGTACAGGGAAACATCCCAATTCGCCTCAACCAAGCAGGAATGATCCCGATCATCTTCTCTATTTCATTGATCACTCTTCCAGCCATTATTGCACAGTTCCTTGCAACTGCTACTCGTCCAATTCTTCAGCAGACTGCGAACTTCATCAACCTGTATATCAATCCAAATAATCCAAGTATTCTGTACATGGCGATCTACTTTGGTTTGGTAATGGGATTCACATACTTCTACGTATCTGTTACATTCAAGCCAGATGAAGTAGCTGAAAACATTCAGAAGCGTGGAGGTTTCGTTCCAGGAATCCGTCCAGGTAAGCAGACAGCAGAACTCTTGCAGCAGGTAAGTAATCGTATGAACCTTTGGGGTGGCCTCTTCCTCGGAATTGTCGCTATCGTCCCACTTATCTTTACAAAGTATTCAGCACTCAGTTCACAGGATTTGATTATCTCTGGTTCTGGTCTCATCATCGTTGTGGGTGTTGTGATGGAGCTTATCCGTCAGATAAACGCACAGCTCTTGGCTCACGATTACGAGAAACTCGTTTAACTATTAGTTCCATATATTCATATATATAAGCTTTTTATGGCAGGTATTTAATACTTGCTATATTTAACTAAATATAGTATATATAACTAATATTCCCATACTATTATGGCTAAGAACGAATCACCAAACGGACCTAACGCAATAACAGATGAAGCTGGAACACCAGAAGGTGTACATTTTACAAATAGCAATGGCGTACTTACAGTGACGCTCGATTCGTTTGATGTTGATACACTGAAAAATGCTGCTAAGGCAATTTTATCTCGTTAATTCCGCACAGATGAATTTGAAGGTTTTGGTTACGTAAGACAAATCTTTATAGACTTTGATGATAGAGAAGACAGTGGGAGTAGAGCAGTTCAGAAAGATCTTATATCGCCATTAGAGAGGTATCTTCCACTTGGAGGTGACGAAATTATTGCATATCTCAATAGAGCAACCCTCGAAGAAGCAAGTGAGGAAAGTATCTCTGTTGAAGGGCCATCTGAGATGACAGGATTGGTAAAAAAGAAACTAGAAGAGGTAGTTAAATATCCTACTGACACAGGATCAGAGATATCAAATGGTACTCGTGGGATATATGGCAATTCATAGTATTGGGATAGTAGATGAGGTCATAGTAACGGATTAATCAGTATTCTCCTTTCTATTTCTTCTTTTCCATTTTACACTTTCTGTATGGATCTAGTCTTCTTCGGTATTCAGGGCTCTGGTAAAGGAACGCAAGCTCGTATGCTTGCAGAAGAGTTTGGGTATTACATTTTTGAAGCAGGAGGAGAGCTACGAAAGATAAAAGCTTCTGGTACAGAACTTGGTGAAACAGTAAAGAACTACATTGATAATGGAGAACTTGTTCCGTTTGAGATTATCATGAAAGTAGTAAAAGAAGCAGTCGGTAATGTTCCAGAAGAGCAGCAGATCCTGTTTGATGGTATTCCACGAGATCTCGACCAAATGAATGCATTTAATACGATTATGAACACAGCAGGAAGAGAGCTTCAGTGTGTGCATATTCTTCTTAATAAAGACGAAGCAGTAGAGCGCATAAAGAGCCGTGCAGCGATAGAAGGCCGTGCAGATGATGCAGACCAAGAGAAGGTCTTACGTCGTATGGATCTCTTCGTTGATAAGACAATGCCAGTGATTAAGGCATATGAATCTGCAGGCAAAGTCATTGAAGTAGATGGGCAGGGGACAGTTGAAGAGATCTACGAGAGAATTAAAAGTGGAATTAGTAATGCATAGCATGTAATTGCTACAGTATACTGACACTATCAATGGGAAAGTTTCAGATATTTACGGCAGAGGAGCAGCAATCTTTACGGGAAGCCGGAAAGATTCTCTCTGAGTGTTTGGCATACATCGGCGATCTTGTCGCACCTGGTATTACGACAAAAGAGCTCGATCGCGCAGCTGAAGAGTTTATCCGAAGGCACGAAGGGGCAACCCCTGCATTTCAGGGGTATCATGGTTACCCAGCGACACTCTGCACATCAGTTAACGAAGAGTGTGTGCATGGCCTCCCAGGGGATAGAGTACTCAAGGAAGGGGATATCATTGCCACAGACTGTGGAGTAATGATAAACAACCTCTATACAGATGCGTGTCGTACGTTTGGAGTAGGCAAGATCTCTAAAGAGGCGCAGAAGCTACTAGACGTGACGTCAAATGCCCTAGAGGCAGCAGTAGCAGTGACACGATCTGGTGTGCGCGTAGGAACGATTTCTGCGACCATTCAAGACCTTGTCGAAGCCGAAGGGCTGACGATTGTCTCTGCCTTAACAGGGCATGGTCTCGGAAAGACATTGCATCAATTCCCAGATGTCCCAAACTATGGAGAAAAAGACACAGGACCAATGCTTCCTGTTGGGACACTTATTGCCGTAGAGCCTATCGTATGTACAGGAAAAGACGGTATCAAAGAGACATCAGACCTTTGGACTATTAATACAAGAGACGGGTCACTTTCTGCTCACTTCGAGCACACATTGTTGATCACAGAAGAGGGTTGCGAAATCATTGCGTAAATATCGGCTTAAAACAGTGAAAATGTGGTAAAAATATTTACTTAAACAACATTTTTATTTTTTTGACTAGTACTTTTAAAAGAAAGTACACTTTTTTACTGCCAAGTGCTTGATACAGCTTAAATTGCTCTGTAGGATCTCTCGGCTTGTATCCCCGATATGCTTAGTGGCTAAAGATGTTATTGAACTCATAGGCGTAGTCGAAGAATCATTTCCAAATACTACGTTTAGCGTCAAAATCTTAAGTCCACAAGCAAAGGATCATCAGATCCTCTGTACGCTCGCGGGTCGCATGCGCGTTCATCGCGTACGCATCCTGCCAGGCGACCGGGTGAAGATAGAGATGACCCCATATGATCTCGAGAAGGGTCGAATCTGCTACCGCTACAGGTCTGATCAAAAGATCGATCTAGAAACTGGAGAAGCCATAAGGCCAGCTCCAAGTAGCGAAGGACAAGCGTAATATATTTATTCCTACTCTTATCCCGTGAAAGTTCGTGCATCCGTAAAACCGATTGGAAAAAATGACCGCCTGGTGATCCGAAGGGCTGGTGTGCGTATTAAAAGAGGAAAGATTTCAGGTGGGAAAAAAGTTCGTCGTATTGTATCTCCTATCCCTCGCAATAAGCAGCGCCAAGGGTAATTATTCCATTTCTTATTATGCCAAGAATCGCAGGTGTCGTCATACCGGGTAACAAACGAACAGAGATCGCTCTGACGTATATCAAAGGTATCGGCCGTTCACTTTCTCAGGCTATCTTGAAGGAATTAAAAATTGATGGAGACAAGAAGGCAGACGATCTTACAGAGGATGAAGAGAGCCGCCTCAGAACTCGTATTGAAAAAGAAACAGTAGAAGGAGACCTCACACGACTCGTATCCATGAATATTAAGCGCCTTCAAGACATTGGAACATGGCGCGGATTCCGTCACCGTCGTAAGCTTCCGGTTCGTGGTCAGACATCCCGTCGTAACGCTCGTACAAAGCGTGGTAAGAAGAAGACAGGAGGATCTGGACGAACATCACTATCTAAGACTTAATCCCAATTAATCCCTAATCTATTATGGCTACCGCCAAATCAAAGACTACAAAGGCAAAGAAGAAAAAGATTAAGCGCACGGTGCAGAAGGCTCGATGCTGCATCCACGCAGGAGAAAACAATACTATTGTGAGCTTCACCGATTTCAATGGTGATAAGCTCGGTGGTAGTAGTGCTGGCGCATGTGGCTTTAAGGGAACACGAAAATCTACACCATACGCAGCAAAAATCGCTGCAGAGAAAGCAGCAGAGAATGTTGCAGGATTTAACATTGAATCCGTGCAGGTAGAGGTAAAAGGCCTCGGTCCTGGACGTGAACAAGCTATCCGCGGTATTCAGTCTGCTGGACTCAACCTCGATGCAATCATCGATCTTACTCCTGTTCCTCACGGTGGATGCCGCGCCCCTGGAAGGCGGCGTGTATAAACGTAAAGACGTGATGGCATCGCGTCTCTTCATCTCTCTCACTACTAATTCATCACTCATGAAATATACTGGACCTAAAGCAAAGCGCTGTCGACGACAAGGAACCAACATCTATGGTTCTGATAAGTACGACAAAATCTTGCAGCGAAAGCCGTATGGCCCTGGAAAGGGACCACGAACACGCAGCAAGCGTCCAACAGAGTTTGGTCGTCAGCTTCTTGAAAAACAGAAAGCTCGCGATATGTTCGGTCTCTCAGAGCGTCAGTTCGTCCGTCTCTATAAGACGGCTGTTGCTTCACAAGACCAAACAGGAGAGACATTATTAACACTCCTTGAACGACGCCTCGATAACGCACTATACCGTGCAGGCTTCGCATTAACACGACTCCAATCACGTCAGTTCTCTGCTCACGGTGTATTCACCGTTAATGGAGTACGCGTCACATCTCCATCATTCCGTTTGTCTGTTGGAGACGTCATTGAAGTACGCTCAAAAAGTAAATCATCACCCGTGTTTACTCCTATTCTTGAAGCGCATGAGAAATACATGCCACCTTCATGGCTAAAGGTAGATCCATCTAACCTCAAGATCGAGGTTGTTGGCCTTCCAGCAGCTGAGGATGCAGAGCAAGCAATCGATGTACGACAAGTCATCGAATACTACTCACGTAGGTAACCTTCCCCCAAACCTTATGCACATCATTCAGGAAGAAATAGGTCTCCCAATATTCTCCTCTCAAACAGGTAGCACTGGAGACGACTCTCATAAAGTTTTCACCATCGGACCCCTTCCTCCAGGATACGGAATGACTCTTGGAAATGCGATGCGTCGCACTCTCCTTTCTAGTCTTCCAGGAGCAGCAGTAACTTCGATGCGTATTCAAGGATCTCAGCATGAATACACTGCTATTAAAGGTGTTCGTGAATCTGGTGTAGACATCGCTCTTAACCTTAAGGGACTACGTCTACGCAAGTTCAGTAAAGAGTCTGAAGTGATTACACTTCAAGGAAAAGGACCTGTAACACTGACTGCAAAGGATTTGCAGGTATCATCAGATATCGAAGTCCTCGACCCAAGCCACGAAATCCTTACCCTAGAGAAGGGTGGAGAAATAGAGATTTCTATCACTGTCGAAAAGGGTGTCGGATACAGCCCAGCAGCAGAACGAAATAAGAAGAACAACGAGCCAGGCCTTGTCCACATTGATGCTATTTTCAGCCCAGTCGTAAAAGTACGATTCGACGTAGAGTCAGCTCGTGTTGGTCAGCGCACAGACCTTGAAAAGCTTAATCTTGATGTGCAGACAAATGGATCACTTAATGCTGAAGAAGCTGTTCAATTTGCAGCACAGCTCCTCAAGAGCTACTTCGAATACTTTAGTTCTTCAGAAAAGGTTATCGAGAACGACTTTATTGCAGATTTCTCTCGAACTGGTGGACACATTGCTGAAGAAAGCGATTCTGCTCCAATAAAAGAGAGTTACACACCTATTGAAATCCTCAACTTCTCACCACGAACCCTCAACGCGTTGATTAATGCAGGTGTTGGTTCTATTGAGCAGCTTACAAAGTGCACAGAACCAGCTCTCGCAAACTTTCGTGGATTCGGAGCAAAAGCTCTTGATGAAGTGAAAGACACCCTAGCAGAGCGAAATCTGAAGCTTTCTGACGAAGAGTCAGACAAATAATTGCATCCTTTTATTTTAAACGTATTATCTCCCACTCATGAGACATCGAAGATCTAAAAATCGGCTCAAGCAAAAACCTGGTCATGCCAGAATGCTCAAGCGTAACTTGATTACATCGTTGCTCATCTACGAGAAGATGCGTACGACAAAGAAGCGTGCAGCAGTGATTACTCCAGAGATTGATAAAATAATTTCATTTGCAAAGAGTCACAGCCCTCACGTTGCAATCCGTCACATTAATACAATCGTGACAGATAAGAATGCAAGTAAGAAGATTATGGAGGTATACACAAAGAGATTTGCAAAGAAATCATCTGGTCTCACTCGGACAAAGGCTCTTGGTAGTCGTGATGGTGATGGTGCAGAGCTTGTCGATATTAGCCTCGTAGAAGGAGAAGCAGTTGTTATTCCTGTAGCGAGCACTACCCCTAAGAAATCATAATGAAAACTTCTCATCCAAAACCAGAGGCTCCACAGTGGGTTATTGTTGATGCTAAGGGTAAAAACCTAGGAAGAATGGCTACAACAATTGCTACTGCATTACGTGGAAAAAATAAGGTAACATTTAGCCCTCACCAGCTTTGTGGAGACCATGTCGTTGTTATTAATGCAAAAGAGCTTGATTTTCACCCAACAAAGCACCGACGAAGAGTATACGTAAAGCACACAGGATACTTGGGCCACCTCAAGTCATGGTCTCTGCAGCAAATGCTTGATCAGAAGCCAACAGCACTAGTCGAAAGAGCTGTAAAAGGAATGCTTCCAAAAAACCGTCTTTCACGTCAGATGCTGAAGCGTCTTCACATCTTCCCAGGTGCAGAACATCCACACACTGCACAGCAACCTACTCCTCTATCAACTCTCTAATTATGTCAGCAGCAACTTCAAATCAGTACTTCTACAGCGCAGGAAAGCGTAAAACAGCTGTCGCACGCGTAAAGCTTTTCGATGGTGGAAAAGGTGAAATTACTGTAAACGGAAAGAAAGCAATCGATTATTTCCCAACACGATTGCACGTAGAAAACGCTATCGCACCACTAAAGCTTGCAGATGCTGCGAAGCGCTTTGATATTGAAGTAAGCATCAAGGGGGGTGGAAAGTCATCACAGAGTGGTGCACTCCGCCATGGAATTTCACGCGCACTTCTTCTTGTAGACCCAGATTTACGACCAACGCTAAAACGTGAAGGATTCCTTCGTCGTGATGCTCGTATTAAAGAGCGTAAGAAGCCAGGTCTCAAGGGTGCACGTCGCGCTCCTCAGTTCTCCAAGCGTTAGTCTTCTTTTACGCAGTTACTTCTTCAAGATTGATGTCCATCTTCATATAGAAGAGGCTTGTTCCTTCTTCTGTATCGAGGATGAACTTTGCATCAATGTTACTGAGCTGCATAATCGTCTGACACATGCGAAGAAGCATCTTTGGTGGAATGCCAATACCATGCTGCATACACGTCGCACAGAGGCCTGCAGGGTCTTTTGAGCGAATGTATTTGTCTCCCTTTTCAGAGATAACTGCACGGAACTCCTGCTGCACAGTGAGAATATAATTCTCAATGTATGGCTCTAGGCTTTCAACAGGCATGCCTTTGAGCTCGGGGAGTACTTCGAGGATATCGAGATCGGAATGAATAGCATGTGCAATGCAAGCATCGATAGACATAATGTGTGTGTGTATTTTTTTTAAAGTTTTCATATCAGTATAGCAAAAATGGGCTCCAAAGAAAAGGGTCAATATATGTCTATTTGCTTGAATTTCTTTGTGTGGATAGGTACCATCACCCCCTATTTTCCTTAAAAAGCTATGCGTTTACTCCCTATTCTTACAGCATTAACCATTATATTCCTTCCTGGCATTGCGCAGGCTGAAGAACTCTCAGATTCACCACAATTTCGTTACAGATCAGTACGTCTTCGTGGGATTTCTCGTCCATCACACCGTAGCGTAGAACGTGCTACACACACTTTTCGTGATGATTTAGCAGTACAGAGACGTAATTTTCAAGGTAAACTACAGACTATTGAATCCATTCGCGATACGATGCGTGATGAATTTGTGCACCAGCCTGATGAAGGTCAGGAAGTTTTTAACCAAGATTTTACGCCATATCACTGGAATATTCGTCGTCGTCATGTACGTCATCAGTACTGGGATTCTTATTTTCAGCGTGGAACAAAGGCTCACGTAGGCCAAGGAATTCTTGGACAGAAAGATCTTCTAAAAGCAGAGAATTATCGCAATGATATTGAAGTGGATGCTGGAGGAAGATAAAATGACAATGTTAGGGAACCTCTGAAAAACACCACTCAAAGCAGACTCCATTTTTAGCATAGAAATTGGT
>Ga0066639_10005026_pt1 | contig 11190 bp, 10 predicted proteins | sample CryGeyCG2114_010_2_FD_59504 | JGI IMG/M metagenome (GOLD analysis project Ga0066639, IMG submission 59504) | Groundwater microbial communities from aquifer - Crystal Geyser CG10_big_fil_rev_8/21/14_0.10 | ecosystem: Environmental > Aquatic > Deep subsurface > Groundwater | place: USA: Utah... | reverse complement strand
CAAATCTAACACAATACCTTTCAAATGCCCGTTAGTGTCTTGCTGCAATTTTTCAACAGCTTCTTTAACGGCTGTCCCCGTTTTGACCCCAAAATTAGCAATACGGATATAACCATAATTACCATCTAATACTTTTTCACGAACACTCGGTAATTGGATATCACTGCGCACGATTTTCATTGTGATGGGTTTGGCAGATGATTTGCGCAATAGGGTTAATTCAACAGGCTCACCTGCTTTGCCACGCATCATTTTAACAGCTTCAGTTAACGTCATACCCTGCACAGATTGGTCATTAATTCTGACAATCAAATCCCCTGGCTTAATACCCGCTTCCATCGCTGGTGAGCCATCGATGGGTGTCACGACCTGTATCACACCGCGCTCCATAGTGACTTCAATACCAATCCCACTAAACTCACCTTCTGTCATCATGGTCAACGATTTTAAATCTTCAGGTGTTAAATAACTGGAATGTGGGTCTAAGTTTGACAACATCCCCTGGATCGCATTTTCAATAATTTTTTTATCAGTCACTTTATCAACATACAACTGGCGCACGGCTTCAAACGAAGTGCCAAATAAACGCAGTTGATCCTCAGATATAGGTTGGGGTTGTGATAAAGCATCTCCTTCTGCAAATGACGCATGCACAGTAACAGTTAATGCAATTCCCACAAGAAGAGCTTTTATTATTGTTTTTAGTCGCATCTTATGACTCCGAATGTTCGACCTTAAATATTGCGCGCCCCGTCATCTCACTTGGCGGGGCAATATTCATTAATGTAAGCATAGTCGGGGCCACGTCAGAAAGCACGCCATTATCAACAATTACTTTTCCCGGACGGCCGATATAAAGCAACGGCACAGGGTCGCTGGTATGTGCTGTATGTGGCTGGCCCGTTTTAGGGTCTTTCATTTTTTCGGCATTGCCATGATCCGCCGTAATTAAGGCCTCGCCACCGACTTTTTCCAGCGCTTCAACAACACGCCCCAAGCATTTATCTAAGGTTTCAATCGCTTTTACGGTGGCATCGAATTTACCTGTATGGCCAACCATATCTGCATTGGCATAGTTGCAGATAATGGCGTCAAATTGTTTGGAATTTATCGCTTCGACCAATTTATCAGTCAGTTCGACAGCACTCATTTCAGGTTGCAAGTCATAGGTAGCCACTTTAGGGGAAGGCACCAAAATGCGCGCTTCGCCTTCAAAAGGTTTTTCAACGCCGCCATTAAAAAAGAAGGTGACATGCGCATACTTTTCGGTTTCAGCAATACGCAGTTGTTTTAAATGATGGGCTGCAATGATTTCACCCACGGTATTTTTGGGCTGCTCTGGCGGGTAAGCAACCTGAACCGGCAAGCCTTTTTCATATTGTGTTAGCGTAACAAACGCTGCTAACGCCGGGTGCACTGCGCGCTTGAACCCATCAAAATCTTTATCGACAAAAGCATGCGTTAATTGGCGCGCACGGTCTGCCCGGAAGTTCATAAAAATCACCGTATCGCCATCTGCAATTTTGACGGGGAATTCCCCCTCGCCACAAATCACTGTCGCTTTCACAAACTCATCTGTTTCATCACGCCCATAAGCCGCTTCTAAACCTTCAACAGCCGTTGTGGCTGTGAATTCCCCTTTGGCTTGTGTGAGCATGTCATAAGCTTGCTCCACGCGATCCCAACGATTGTCACGATCCATGGCATAATAACGCCCCACAATTGATGCAATACGCCCAACCCCAAGCTCATGCGCCACAGCGTCCATTTTTTCAAGTGAGGCTTTGGCGCTTTGCGGGGGCGTATCTCGGCCATCTAAAAACGCATGAACCATCACACGCTCAGCGCCACGATGTGCTGCCATTTTGACAGCAGCAATTAAGTGATCTTCATGGCTATGCACCCCACCGGGTGATAACAAGCCGAGAATATGTACGGTTTTAGTTTTAGCCGCATCGACCGCTTTTTCAAACACAGGGTTTTTTTCAAACTCACCCGTTTTAATTGCTTTGCCAATGCGCGTGAGCTCTTGGTACACCACGCGGCCAGCACCCAAATTAATATGGCCAACTTCAGAGTTCCCCATTTGGCCTTCCGGCAAGCCCACATCGGCACCTGAGCCTGAAATTAAGGTATGTGGGTATTTGCCCCACCATTTGTCCCAGTTCGGGCGTTTGGCGGCATTAATCGCATTATCGGCGTTGTCTTCACGATAGCCATAGCCATCTAAAATGATTAATACCATCGGTTTAGGAATATCTGACATGCGCACCTCGACAAACTGTGTTATCCCTGCGTAAGCGGGAATCCCGTAAATTTTATTTATTGTAGCGCGACCGCTTAAAGCTGTCTTATAAAACAGCACAAAATCTCAACTACACTTACAGCATACAGAGAATAATAATAAAAGGACCTGTATTGTGTTAATACGAACGTTAAAACATTGTGTTTTGGCACTTGCAAGTTTCATGAGCTTGTTCATTGGACAGTGTTTTGCAATGAGCCCATTTTTACAGCCGTTTGTCTGCCCTAGCGGCCTACAGTTTTATATGATCTGGAAAACTTACGCAGATGGAAAATGCAACCAGCCATTTCAATGGCCACCCTGGCCAGCACCCTATTATGGTCAATGGACAATTTTTTGCCATGCTTCTGAGCCTACCTACCCCGCACCAAATTTGACCTTTTATCAGACCATGATTTCATATCTCAACAAACAATATGTCGGCATTACCTGCACTTATGGTGGCAATCAATACGGCCCGGGCTTGTGGAGCAATACAATGTTTATTGTTGAGCCAGGTCATCACTGGAAAAAACAGATTCGAAATGGCAAAGGCAAGAGTACCTGTGAAGCGCCGTATTCAAGAAACGAATGCGTTCAGTATGTTCAAGGGCCTTTATGAAGCTACTCAAATCGTACAAGCTTGTATTCTCAATACTCTGTAGCGCGCTAGGATTTTTGTGCAACACTGCCTATGGCACTGCGTTTAATTGCCCCACAGGCCAGCAGTATCAGAAATTCTGGAAAGAATATACCACAAACCCAAATGCGGGCTTACGGTATAAAACTTATGGCATTATCATTGTAAACCACAATCCACCTGCGCCAAAAAACCTTACATTTGCGGGGGCATTAGTGGGTGTTGACTCACATGCCAGTCCGGTAAGCCCCGGATACTACAATGCCTTAATTTGCTTTTATGGAGAAATGTCTCCCGAATATTATATTGAAAATTATTCCCCTCTTGCTGGCCCCGTTGTTAAACTCAACGATCCATTGAAATGGAGTGATTTCAATGACGAGACAAACAGTAAATTTTGTATTGGAAACACACCTACAGATTGCGCCATGGAAACTGGCTGATCTTACTGACATAACTACTGCCATAAAATTCAGGCTTGTGCTACCATACACGCACTTCAACATTGTTGTGTTATTCATATGGATTTAAGCACTGCGCGCCTTAATATGGTCAAAACCCAGCTTGAAACCTGGGGGGTTAATGACGATCGTATTTTAGATTTATATACGCGGATCCCTCGCGAGGATTTTGTATTAGACGAATACAAAGACTTGGCTTACGCCGACATGGACTTACCGATTGGCCATGGCGAAATCATGTTGCCGCCAAAATCTGAAGCACGCATGCTACAAGCATTGAATATTCGACCAGATGAGTCGGTACTTGAAATCGGCACAGGCTCAGGATTTTTTACGCTGTTACTGGCGAAACTGGCAAAACGTGTACATACTGTAGACATACATGACGACTTGGTCTCACAAGCACAGGCGCGTCTTAAAAAACAACGCATTCAAAATGTGAAGTTTTACACGGGCGACGCCTCTCACGGCTGGGATCAAGCTGGGCAAGTAGACGTGGTTGTGATTACAGGCTCATTACCACTACTACCTAAAGGGTTTAGGAAATGCTTAAATCCAACGGGTAGGTTAATGGCAATAATAGGAGAAGCACCCGCCATGACAGTGACATTGATTCAGCCATTGCCAGAAAACCAATGGGAAACAGTCTCTGTTTTTGATACGGTGGTTCCACCCTTACTTCACGCCACCGAGCCTGAAAAGTTTACATTTTAGGGTTAGGCCATGTATCGAATTTTACCCATCAGCATTGCATGTGGATTAGCGTTGATAACGACAGTCGCTCATGCGACTGATTTGCTCCAGGTCTACCACGAAGCTGCGGCGAACAACGCTACGTACCAATCGGCTCAAGCCACTTATGAGGCAGCAAAAGAAAATATTCCTATTGCCCGAGGTAACTTGCTACCCAATATTTCTGCAACAGGCAGCCTTACCAAAAATTATCAAAGCCCTGGGGTCCCTAAAAGCTATACCCAAAGCGAACTGACTTTAACGTTAACCCAAAATTTGTTTAACCTTGGTGTGTGGGAAAATTACGGCCAATCATATATCAAAGTCAAACAAGCCGCGATTACGTTTGCGATTGCAGAACAAAGCTTGATTCAATCAGTCACCACTGCCTACTTTAACGTGCTACAGGCGCAGGACCAATTACGCTACGCCAAACAAAACGAAGCTTCACTGGCGCAGCAAATGAAACAAACTACTGAGCAGTATAAAGTCGGTTTAAAAGCCTTTACTGATGTGCAATCCACACGGGCAAGTTATGAACAAGCCGTGTCTGACCGTGTTGCTGCAGCCAATACGGTTCACAACAATCTAGAAGCTTTGGCAGCAATTACTGGCCGCCCAGAGTCGAACTTGGCAACACTTGAAAAGAATTTTCCATTAATCAAGCCAACCCCACTCAACCCAACGCCATGGGTAAATTATGCATTGAAGCATAATTTGCAACTGATATCTGACAACATTCAAACTTTAATTGATCAAAAACAAATTAAGGTTGATGAAGGAGGCAATCCAAATACCACTGTTGCAGGTTACTGGCCCACTGCTGAATTAACAGGGACTGCTGACTATACCCACGATGGCAGTGCAGATCCACAAACCACGCGTACTGCGAGCATACAAGGCCAAATTTCTTGGACCGCTTTCAATGGTTTCGAAACCTACCATACGGTGAATCAAGACAAATATACCGTGCAAGCAGACATTGATACTGCTGAGCAAACACGCCGTGATACTATTAGCAGTATCCGCCAAGACTACTTGAACATTTTATCAGACATCAGCCAGATACAAGCGCTAAACCAAGCTGTGATTTCTGGCGAGTCTTCATTAAAAGCCACCAAAGCCGCATATGAAGTCGGTACTCGTACGATTGTAGACTTATTAACAGAACAAAGTACGTTATTTCAATCACAACAAAATTATGCTGATGCAATTTATCAGTACATTGATGACAGCATACAACTGAAATTAGATGCAGGGCTTTTAAGCGAGCATGATATTGTCGCGATTAATAATATGTTAGTGCCACAGTCGCCGAGCAAACAATCGGCCTAACGCTCGTTAATCAATCCCTTCTATCTTTGATTACGTTACGCGAAGGCCAATTCCAACACCGCCCGATCTGTTTCACCTGGCCCCAACCATCGGGCGCCCTCTACGCTATTGATTGCATTGGGGTAAGACATCCAAGGTTCAACACAAAAAAATGGCTCATCAGGGCGATGATATAGCTGCAAAAATCGAAATAAATTCGGGTTATCACGCCCGATGACTGACATCTCTAATCGCTGGCCATTAGGCAATGAAAGCCTAATGGTTTTGTCTTCGGCCAATTCCGTTAAGCTTTCATTAACTGCTTCTGCCGTAATCGCAATTGGCGTTTCAAACAATGAGCGCTCACCTACAATATCTGTTAAGCCTTTGTTGTATTGCCAGCCAGACTTACCCTCAAATTCAATAAATGCTTTTTGCTTATCACCTTCGACTAAAAAATACGGATGAAATCCGGCGTAATATGGCATGGGTTTTTCATCACGATTGACCACAGCCATTTCACAACGCAGCTCGTGATCATTGATGTGGTAACTGAGGACCAATTCAAAAGCAAACGGGTACTGCTCACGCGTACGCTCATTGTCGATCAATCGTAGGCTAATGCGATCTTGCGAATGGTCCAGTACTTGCCACGGCTCATGCTGTGCAAAGCCATGTAGTTCCGGCAGCTTGTAACGCTTTCCTTCATAAAGGTAAACACCCTTTTTACCATCACGTTGTAATCGCCCGCACACTGGAAAACAAAACGGCCAACCGCAGCTGACCCCTTTGTATTTCTTAGGTTCAAAACTTTTTGGCAGAAATAATAATTCTTGGGGGTTGCGTTGGGTATCGAGCAACTGAAGGGATGTTGCCAAACCACCCAGCTCGGGGATAAAAGTCATGCTGGCGCCGTTGGGGCTTTTAATAATAAATGTTTCGAAATTCAACACACACCACCATTCTTATGCATCGTGTCATTCCCGCGAAGGCGGGAATCCAGATATTAACTCATCCATGAAGACTTTCCTAGATTCCGCATAATTTTATACATCCATGTATAAAATTTACGGAATGACATAATGCGTATACAAGCTTACGAAAATAATAGCTATAATACCCACAATACAATATTAGCAGTAGTTGTTGTCACATGGCCCGTATCAAAATCCTGACACAACCCGATGATGTGACTTGTGGGCCGACCTGCCTACACGCTATTTATCAATATTACGGTGATAAAATTTCACTTCAAGAAGTCATTAAAACGGTTCCTCAGCTAGAAGATGGCGGCGGCACGCTCTCAGCATTATTAGGCGTACATGCGTTGAAGCGTGGCTATAATGCAAAACTCTATTCTTACAATTTAGAAGTACTCGACCCTACTTGGTTTAAAAGCAATGTCGACATCGTTGAAAAATTACACCAGCAGTCCCGTGTCAAAACCAAGAAAAGGCTAATGACGGCAAGCAGCGCTTATACAAAATTTTTAAAAGCCGGCGGAAAATTATTAAATCACGAATTGACGCCGGAGTTACTCAAAAGTTTTTTCAAAAATCGACAAGCGGTACTCGCAGGGCTAAGCGCCACTTATTTATATCGAACCGCTAGAGAGCACGCTGTTGGCAACAAAACGGTTTACGATGACATCAAAGGCCAACCTTGTGGGCATTTTGTTGTGCTGTGTGGCTATGACAAACTCCGCCGTAAAGTTGTTGTGGCTGACCCTTATCGCGAAAACCCCGTCTCTCAAAATAATTTCTATACTGTACGTATTTCCAGATTAGTGAGTGCTATAATGCTTGGAGCTCTTACTTATGATGCAAACATATTGGTGATTGAACCAAAAAAATAATGAGATTTGAGAGTTTCTTATGCATTTCATCATTGTGGTGAACCAACTAAAAGACTGGCCTTTTCAAATTGAAGACATTGAAGTCATCACGGCCAAAACCTACCTGACTGACCCAGCTTATAGCGAAATTAAACAAGCTCGTATTTTTAACTTTTGTAATTCGTATCGCTACCAAACTATTGGTTACTATGTCACTTTAATTGCCGAAGCACGTGGCCATAAAACGCTGCCGAGCATGATTGCCATGCAAGATATCAAATCTCAAAGTTTGATCCGCTCTGTCTCAGATGATTTATCGGAGCTCATTCAAAAAACACTCAAGCCTTTAAAATCAAAAGAGTTTACTTTGAGTGTGTATTTTGGAAAAAACCTTTCCCCCCACTATGACAAACTCTGCCAACAACTTGCTAAACGTTTTGAAATCCCGATGTTCCAAGCAAGCTTCACTTACAATAAACAGTGGATTATTAATAATATTAACGCCATTGCTTTGAAAGATATTCCAGAACACCATGAAGAATATGCCAAAGACTTTGCCGAACAATTTTTTGCCAGGAAGCGTTTCCACCCAAGCAAGATCAGCAACTACGCATACCAGATCGCCATTTTAATTGACGAAGAAGAAAAAACGCCGCCTTCTGATGCCAAGGCACTTAAGAAATTTATGCAAGCTGCAGAAAGTTTAAACCTAGGCACAGAATTGATCACCAAAGACGATTATGGCCGCTTGGCTGAATTTGATGGCCTATTTATACGCGTCACGACAAACGTCAATCATTACACTTATCGATTTTCTCGAAAAGCTGAGGCTGAAGGCTTAATTGTGATTGACGATCCGGCCTCTATCTTGCGTTGCAGCAACAAAGTTTATTTGATGGAACTACTCCAAAAAGCGCGCATTCCTACACCGATAGGCATGATTGTCCATAAAGGTAACACCGGTGAAGTTTTGGAGAAAATTGGATTACCTTGCGTGCTTAAAATTCCAGATGGCGCTTTTTCAAAAGGTGTGGTAAAAGTTGAACGTCAGCAGGACTTAATGCCGAAGTTAGAAGAGTTTTTAACGCATTCTGAGTTAGTAATCGCACAAAAATTTAGCCCTACCGACTATGATTGGCGCATTGGCATTTTGAATAGGAACCCCGTTTTTGCCTGCCGCTATTATATGGCCAAAGGCCACTGGCAAATTTATAACTGGGGCGCCAATAAAAGGGACCAAGAAGGCGATGATGATTTTGTGCCGCTAAAAGATGTACCCCACGCTGTATTAGCCGCAGCAACCAAAGCGGCAAATTTAATTGGCAACGGCTTATATGGTGTCGACCTTAAAGTCTACCAAGGCCAACCAATGGTGATCGAAATCAATGACAACCCCAATATTGATGTTGGCATTGAAGACCGTGAACTTAAAGATGAACTTTATAAAAAAGTTATGCAGACCTTTTTACAACGAATCGTTGCTGATAAAAACAAAACGATTGCCGGAGCAAACACATGAGCACATTATCATTATTTCAAGCCTATGGCGTTGAAATGGAATACATGATTGTCGATCGCGACACATTAAATGTAAGCCCCATTGCAGACAAAGTTATGTTTGATGAAGTCGGTGAATATACCGATGAGGTCGAGCGCGGCCCCATTGCTTGGTCGAATGAGCTCGCCATGCAAGTGATTGAGTTAAAAACCAATGGCCCAGCTTCAGATTTAAATTTATTGCCCGTCGCTTTTAATGTCGATGTGCAACACATCAATAGCATTTTGTACGATTACAATGCCATGTTATTACCCACAGGCACACATCCGTGGATGAATCCCCACACAGAAGCAAAACTTTGGCCTTATGGCAACAAAGACATTTACGAGGCCTACCATCGCATTTTCAATTGCCAAGGCCATGGTTGGATTAATTTGCAGAGTACGCATTTAAATCTTCCGTTTGCTGATGATGCTGAATTTGAACGCCTACACACCGCTATCAGGTTACTATTGCCACTGATGCCAGCCTTGACCGCGAGTACACCCTTCATGGATGGTAAGTCTACAGGTTACAAAGATGCACGGATTGCTGTTTACCGTGATAACCAAAAGCGCATCCCTAATATTACCGGGCTGATCATTCCTGAGCTGGTCAAACATCAAGAGGATTATCAAAGTACTATTTTAAAACCCATGTATCAAGCTATTGCACCTTTTGATGAACATGGAATTTTACAATTCGAATGGCTTAACTCCCGCGGAGCAATTGCGCGTTTTGACCGTAATGCGATCGAAATCCGTTTGCTCGATATCCAAGAATGCCCATGGGCAGATATCGCCTGTATTCATTTAATTTCAGAAACATTAAAATCACTTGTCTCTGAACGTTGGTCAACGCTCGCCACACAACAGAGTTTTGACACTGAAGCTTTATCGGCTTGCTTGAATGATATTATTATCACAGGCATGGACACTGTGATTAACTTAAAAGGCTATGGCCAAGCTTTTGGCCTAAACCAATCTTCGTTCACCGCACGTGAATTTTGGCAACATTGTTTCGAGCATGCCGCACTCTCTAAAAGCTTGCGCCAGCCTGTTGAAGTGATTTTAAAACATGGCAACCTTGCCGAACGCTTGCTCAAGCAATACAAACAAAATTCAGATTTAAAAGCTTGCTATGCCCAATTAGCCGAGTGTTTACAACAAGGCCACCCGTATGAGCCAAGCAGTTAAACTTATTTTAAGTTGTGAGCATGGGGGTTGTGAAATCCCAAAACCTTACGCACCACTTTTTAAGGCTCATCGAAAAAGATTACAGTCCCATGAAGGGGTCGATTTAGGTGCGCTAAACTATGCCAATGCATTGTCTAAAAAGTTAAAAGCCCCCCTATACAGCAATACCATAAGCCGGTTATTAATCGAAACCAATCGCTCCCTACACCACCGATCAGTGTTTTCAGATATTACTGCGACGCTTCCGAAACCTGAGAAAGAAGCATTGATCCAAACCATCTATTTGCCACATCGCAAGGCTATTGAAAATGACATTAAAGAATCTTTAAAACGAGTGCAGCGTGTCGTCCATATCGCATGCCATTCATTTACCCCTGTGCTTAATGGCAGTAAGCGTGACCTAGATATTGGACTACTCTATGACCCAAAACGTACCTTTGAAAACGACTTTTGTATGCACTGGCAGCGCCAATTACAGTCGAGCACCCCCTGGGTAGTACGTCGCAACCACCCCTATAAGGGCAATGCCGATGGACTCACCACTTACTTACGCAAGCTATTTTCACCCACACAATACTTGGGTATTGAGCTCGAAACGAACCAGGCATTGTGGGCACCCCGAAAATCACCACAGCAATACTACGAGTGGCTTGCTGAAAGCCTTAAAAACTGTCTACACTATTTACAACAAATTTGAAGGAACGACTATGCGCTGTTGCTCATACTGTATTGGAAATCAACTCAACATTAGTTCCCTTCAAAAATCGTTTCGGCATCGCAACGTTAAGACAACGCTGTTTGGCCATGTATTACACCGCAAAATCAAACAGGCTGATGTGTTTTATTTTAACAATGGCGCACTGGTCACCTGGGCATTATCGAAAACAGAAATTCAAACTGTACTAAAAGACACCGCCCGCTTTTGTGATAAACCCAATGATGAAATTGATATCGATGACTTTTCATTTAAATATGGCAAAAAAACGGATATCTCCCCTCATGAGTTTTTTAACGTTGATATGATCACTTTGGCTGATAAACACTTAGAGCTTAAGCTGGCAGTTTCCTATGCCATGTCACAATCTATTAAGCTTCAAACCTATGACCGGATGGCACAAGGGCTTGTAGACCAGCACTCGCATTTGATCCAGCAACTCACTGAAAAAGGAACCATTAAGATCGCACGCAAACA
>Ga0066639_10005018_pt1 | contig 11198 bp, 9 predicted proteins | sample CryGeyCG2114_010_2_FD_59504 | JGI IMG/M metagenome (GOLD analysis project Ga0066639, IMG submission 59504) | Groundwater microbial communities from aquifer - Crystal Geyser CG10_big_fil_rev_8/21/14_0.10 | ecosystem: Environmental > Aquatic > Deep subsurface > Groundwater | place: USA: Utah... | reverse complement strand
TTGGTGCGCTGTAGCGCATGATATATACTGATACACTTACACGGTAAGGTTTTAGAACATGAAAGCACTTATAACGATTTTAGTGGTGGGGTTGATAGCGCTTGCCGCGTGGTGGTACCTCGGGCAGGGAACGCCGGCAACGCCGACAAACGGCGATAACAGCGAGCCGGTGAACGGTCCTGCTATGGAGCTGCCGGCAGCTTCCGCTGCGCGCACACAGGCCGCTGCGGACGCAGGCGTCGCATATGGAGACACGGAAGTCATAAGCGCGGTGGAGCAAGAGTGGCCCGACGCGTGCCTCGGATTGGCCGGAGCGGATGAAATGTGCGCCCAGGTCATAACGACAGGATATGAGGTCGTCGTATCGGCTTCCGGAGAGACATACACCTACCGCACGAACTTTGACGGATCGGTAGTGCGCCGCGCACAGTAGCAGTTTTGCGACGGTGAAAACGGGCGCGCCTTTCGGCGCGCCCGTTTCGCATGTGCTCATGTCAGTTCATCAGCCATATACCGCTGCCATGTCCGGCCGGACATGGCAGCGGTATATGCGGTGAGCGTCCTTTATACTCAGCAACGGCTTGCGCGTGGCTTTTGCTATACTGTGTGCATGAAAGGATATGTCGGAGACATACAGCAGGAGACGCTCGAGAACAATGATTTTCGCCGCGTTTTGTATACCGCCGAGCACATGCAACTCGTGGTCATGAGTATCCTGCCGCGCGGCGATATCGGGGAGGAGGTGCATACGCTGGACCAATTTGTGCGCGTAGAAGCGGGTGAGGGTGAGGCGGTACTGGGCGGCGCACGGCACGCGATACAAGCCGGCTCTGCCGTCGTCATTACCGCCGGCATGCGGCATAACATCATCAATACGTCGGCGAAGGCGCCGCTCAAGCTGTATTCACTGTATGCGCCGCCCGAGCACCGCGACGGCGTGGTTCATCGAACCAAGGTGGAGGCAAGCGCGGACGAGGAGCATTTTGACGGGGTGACGACGGATTGACGGCATCGTGCGCGTGCGCCATATGCGGTATACTCGCGCGATGCAATTCACCATACCCCATACGCTCTCGGCAGCGGAGGCAGTTGCGCGGGTGCAAAAGGCGATTGCGAGCTCGCGTCGCGAAATTGAGGCGAACGCGACGGATATAGAGGAGAGATGGGAGGGCTCGACGCTTCACTTCGGCGCGACGCTGCAAGGCAAGCGCATCACGGGGACGCTTGAGGTGCGCGACAAGGAATTTGAGATACAAGCAAAGCTCCCGCTCCTATGGAGGATGTTCGAGGGGCAGATAGAGAAAGCAATAAAAGCGCACGTCGCAGCGCTGCAGCGGTAGTCCGCGTAGAGCGACGCTCTGTACGCTATCCCCACGCAGTGAGCCCGGCCCTGAGGAGCGTGATACACTGCATAGATATTACTCGGCAAATAGTACATATACGTATGCATACGGGAAACTGTTCCTTTAGGGTACGCGCAGCCGTGGCGGCGGGCGGCGCTTTCCTGTTATTCATGATGGCTTCACCGGTATCGGCGCAAACGGTAGACATCGAGGCGCTTCAGCAGCAGATACAGGCGCTTCTCCAGCAGGTAGCGGCCCTGCAGCAGCAGCTTGGCGAGCTTAGGGGAGAGGCAGGTGCGCTGCGCGCGGAAGTGCAGGCGCTCAAGGTAGAGCGGCGGCTGACGCTCGGCGCGCGGGGCGAGGATGTGCGAGCGCTGCAGAGAGTGCTCGCGACAGACCCCGACATTTACCCCGAGGGCATCGAGAGCGGCTTTTTCGGCCCGCTGACGGCAGCGGCGGTGAAGCGCTTTCAGGCACGCTTCGATATGGAGCAGGTGGGGGAAGTCGGCCCACAAACGCGCGAGCATATCAACTACATTCTTGAGAATGGCGCGGGGAAAAGCGGCGTTATTCCGCCAGGACTTCTGATGAAGTTCAAAGACAGGTCCGTATTCGAGAGCTTGCCCGAAGCGGCGAAGGCGCGCTGCAAGGCGCGGGAGAAATTGCCGTTCGACAGGGTACCGCGCGGCATCTTCGCCCTGTGTGATGGTATCGACACACCGGAGAACGAAGACGAGGACGAGGATACGGAAGAGGACGAGCAGAGTTAGGAAGCAAAGAGCTCTCTATGGGACTCGATGCGCTTGTTCTCTGATCGGGGAGCGGCAGGGCTTCCGGCAAGTTATCCACCTTTCGGGTTGGGGGAGGCATTGCATGCGCCCATGCGTGCTAGGATTTTTACATTAGCCGCTAATCTCATCAGAGATGGCAAAGAAAAAGCGCAAATAGGACGCAAGTCCGGACCACCCCCGCAAATGCGGGGGTGGTTTCGCATAGAGGCGTTTTAAGGTACGATGACGTTTCGGCGGGTTGTGCCGCCTTTTCTTTTGTATGACCGAAATACGGAACATCGCTATCATCGCCCATGTGGACCACGGCAAAACGACGCTAACCGACGCCATACTGCGGCAGAGCGGGGCGGCCGCCGAGGGTGTCTCCATGGACTCGAACGCGCTTGAACAAGAGCGCGGCATTACCATTTATTCGAAGAACGCATCGGTGCTGTATCGCGGCACGAAGATAAATATCGTTGATACGCCGGGGCACGCGGATTTCGGCTCGGAGGTTGAGCGGGTCCTGCGCTCCATTGATTCCGTACTCCTTGTCGTCGACGCGCAGGAAGGGCCGATGCCGCAGACGCGCTTCGTGTTGAGAAAATCGCTCGAGCTCGGCCTGCGGCCGATCGTCGTGATAAATAAGATAGACAAAGCCGCCGCAGATCCTGCGCGCACCGAGGAAGAAGTGCTCGAGCTTTTTTTCGAGCTTGGTGCGAGCGATGAACAGTCGAATTTTCCCGTCGTATACGCCATCGGCCGCGAGGGCATCGCGAAGCGCTCGCTTACGGACGAATCGAAAGATCTCTCGCCGCTCCTTGATACGGTCATTGAGCATGTGCCACCCGCATCTTCCGCCGACGCCTCTCACGCCCCGCTTCGCCTGCAGCCGTTCAATCTCGGGTATGACAACTTCCTCGGCCGGCTCGCCATCGCGCGCATCTACGAGGGTACGGTGAAGACCGGCCAGAAGGTCTTCGTGTTGAAGCCGGACGGACAGCTGCGCGAGGGAAAGGTCACCAAGCTGTTTTCGTTCGAGGGATTGCGGCGAGTGGATGCGGACGAAGCGTCCGCCGGCGACATAATCATCGTTGCCGGCCTGCCCGATATTTACATCGGCGAGACTGTCGCGGAGGCGCGCGATGCGGAGCCCTTGCCCGCCATCGCTGTCGACGAGCCGACGGTCGCACTCAATTTCCTGGTCAACAATTCTCCATTTGCGGGGCGTGAGGGGAAATTCGTCACGTCGCGCCAGATACGAGAGCGGTTGGAGAGGGAGCTGGAAGTAAACGTGGGGTTGCGGGTCGATTTTTCGTCTACTGAATCGTATCGGGTGCACGGACGCGGCGAGCTGCACATCTCTGTACTGCTAGAGCAGATGCGGCGCGAAGGGTACGAGCTGCAGGTATCCCAACCGCAAGTCATCACGCGCGAGGAAGGCGGCGTACTCCTCGAGCCATACGAAGAAGCGGTGGTTGACGTGCCGGCGGAATTCCAGGGCACCGTGATCGAGCGCCTCGGCAAGCGCAAGTTCGTGCTGAAAGACCTCCGAGCGGCGGGGGAGTCCGTTAGGGTCGTGCTCGAAGGGCCGACGCGGGGGCTGCTTGGCTATCGGGCGCAATTCGTGCTCGACACGAAGGGCAGGGGCGTCCTCTCTTCTCGCTTTCTTGAATTTCGGCCGCACGCGGGAGAGATAGAAAAGCGTATCGTAGGCTCGATGGTTTCAATGGCGAAGGGCAAGGCGCTCGGGTATGCACTGTGGAATTTGCAGGAGCGAGGCGTCCTGTACATTGCGCCGGCGACGGACGTGTACGAAGGCATGGTCATCGGGAACACCGCGAAGGGGGAAGAGATGTATGTAAATCCGACGAAAGGCAAGAACCTCACCAATGTGCGCGCCTCCGGCTCCGACGAGGCGATACAGCTTGTTCCGCCGCTTGAGCTGACCATCGAGCGCAGTATAGAGGTTATGGCCGAGGATGAATATCTTGAAGTGACGCCAAAGAGCGTGCGCCTGCGCAAAATACCCGCACGCTAGTGCTGCGGCCGTTGCGCGCACAGGCGCGTTCGATACAATGCGCGCATGTCCTCCGGCGTGCGTATCGCTATAGGCCTATTCATCGCAGCTGTTATCGGCGGCATCGTTCTGCTTCTTCTCGTCTTGACGCAAGGCGGCAGCTCGCCGAGCGAGCCGGTTGCCGCACAAGATCCCTTCGGTGCGAGCGTGTTCTCCGAATCAGAGAATAGTGCGGAGACAGGTGAAAGCGTGCTGCCCGCACCGTCGACGCACACGACACCGCCGCCCCTGCCCCCTCCGCCCCCTCCTCCGCCGCCGGCAGCACCGCCGCCTGCAGCCGCGCCGCCGCAGGTTGAGGATAGGGAGCCGCACCTCGTCCATGTGACGATACGCGACTTTGCGTTCTCTCCCGCCGTTGTGCGCATACGCGCAGGCGACACTGTCGTGTTTACCAACGAGGATGAGGTCGCGCACACGGCGACGCATACGAGCGGCGTATTCGATACGGGTCTTCTTGCGCAGGGTGAGTCGCGAGCGGTCGTTTTTGCCGAAGCCGGCCTCTACGAGTACTATTGCGTGCCTCATCCCAATATGCGCGGGAGCGTCATCGTAGAGTAGAGCGTGTTCACTGCTCCCTCATGCACAATACGCACAAATAGTGGATATGAACAAAACATTCGCAGGATTTCTAGTCGTTGGGCTCGTCGTCGTGCTCGGTATAGCGTGGCTCATGTCCCGCGATGTTGAGGAAGAGCCGCTGACCTACATTATTCAGCTGTACTATTACAATCCCGAGCTAGACACGGACGCGACCGGGAACGTGATGTGCTCTCGCGCTGGGCTCGTGCCTGTGCAGCGTGAGATCACGACGCATACGCCTATCGAGGACACGATACGCCTGCTTCTTTCGGGCGAGCTTACGGAAGAAGAGCGCGCCGCCGGCATTACGACCGAGTACCCGCTTGAGGGGTTCGAGCTCGTATCCGCGACGCTGGAAGACGGCGTACTGACGTTCACGTTCAACGACCCTGAGGGTAGGACGGTTGGCGGTTCGTGCCGAGTCGGCATTTTGTGGGCACAGATAGACGAAACCGCCCGCCAGTATGAGGGCGTTGAAGAGGTTCGCTTCCTGCCGGAGGAACTCTTTCAGCCATAATCCTTCCGCTCTGACCGAGGTTCACGGTCGGTTAACGCTCCCAACGCGAGCGCTGCCGCCGCGCGCCTCTCAGACAGGCCCAAGAGCTGATACAATGCGCCGATGCCTGCGGCACAAGGGAGTGTAGCGTCGTCCTATGCGCTCTACGCCTCCTCCATTTTTACGAGCGCGTTCCTTCTTTTCTTCGTTCAGCCGCTCGTAGGGAAGCATCTATTGCCCGCGTTCGGCGGCTCTTCCTCCGTATGGGCGACGAGCTTACTTTTCTTTACGGGACTCCTTTTTGTAGGGTACGTATACGTCTATGCGCTGAGCAAGCGCTCTCCGAGAGTGCAAGTGCTCGTACACACGCTTGTTGCCTCTGTTTCGCTCGCATGGGTTGGCGTCTCGTTCGCACTCCACCGCTCTCTTATGCCGCCGCTTGAGTGGACGCTTGGTTCAGGCACTTCCGCCTCACTGCTTGTATTGGCCGCGCTTGGCGCAGCAATAGGCGCGCCGTATTTTCTTCTCGCGACGACGAGTCCGCTCTTGCAGTACTGGTATGCCCGGACGGCGCAGCGCGAACCGTATACGCTGTACGCCATCTCGAACGCCGGTTCGCTTTTGGCGCTCGCAAGTTATCCGCTCGCGGCCGAGCCCCTCTTGCCCTTGACGTCCCAAGGAATGCTCTGGAGCGCGCTCTTTGCCGCTTGCGTCGCGGCCATCATATACATCGCCCGGCACACGCGCTTCAGTGCGCCGGCTTCGGAGGGGAGAGGGTCGGCGCAGGAGACATACGGCTTGCGGCGGCGGGCCGTGTGGGTTTCGTATGCAGCGTTGCCGGCGCTCCTGCTTGTCGCAACCTCGACTGAGATAACGCAGGTCATAGCGCCGATACCGCTTTTGTGGATAGCGCCGCTTGCGCTGTACCTTTTGACGTTCATTCTTGCCTTCGCCGGATATGGTCAAGGGCGCCTGCCGCCGCTTGCACTGTGGCTCGCGGCGCTGTGGGTGTTCTCGCTCCAGTTTCTTGGCATGAGCCATAGCGTGGAAACGCTTTCGTATCTCGCACTGCTCTTTATCGCATGCCTTGTCTGTCATGCGCGTTTGTACGCGCTCCGTCCTTCGGGTATCGAGTCGCCCATTTTTTACCTCCATCTCTCGTTTGGCGGCATGCTCGGGGCGCTTCTCGGCAGTATCATCGCGCCGGCGCTCTTTCCCGATTTTTGGGAACTGCCGTTCGCTGTCGCGTTTTCTGCGGGCGTTGCGGCTGCGCTGCTTCTTGGTCACATCGTGCCAAAAAGCGGCGTGCGTGCGCGCAGGGTCGCATTCACTGCGGGCGTCGCCGCGCTTTCAACCGGCGTGTTGGTCGCCTTTTTTGTCGTTGATGCGAGCGGCCGCGTACACACGTCCCGGAATTTTTACGGCGTGGCGACCGTGCGCGATTACGGGGACATGCGCGTGCTTTCGCATGGATCGACCCGCCATGGTGCGCAATTCATGGATCCTGAGCGCCGCGATCTGCCCATAACGTACTACGCGCCCTCGAGCGGCATTGGCCGCGCACTCGCGTTCGCGAAGAGTGCGCGCGGTGAAGGCGCGCTCAGCGTCGGCGTCATCGGACTCGGCACCGGCACACTCGCGGCGTATTGTCGCGAACGTGATGAATACGTATTTTACGAGATCGATAGGCGCATGACCCGCATAGCGCAAGAGTATTTCTCATACCTATCGCTCTGTGACGGTGCCGAGGTGCGGCACGGCGACGGGCGCATGCTGCTTAGTGCAGAGCTGCGAAGCCCGGAGCGCAGCCGCTATGACGTGCTTGCCGTCGACGCGTTCTCGGACGATGCGATCCCCGTTCACCTTCTCACATTGGAGGCGCTTGCGCTGTATGCCGAACACTTGCGCGACGATACCAGCATCCTTGCCATTCATGTGTCGAATCAGTACCTGACGCTTTCGCCGGTCGTGACGCGCCTTGCCACCGCCTTGGGATTCAGCAGCATGATCATCCGAGATTGGGACGCGCCCTATGAGGGAAGTACTGTATCCGAGTGGGTTCTCCTTGCGCGCTCACCGGAGGTGTTCCGGGCGCTTCCGTTCGCGCATAGCGATTCGTATCCGAGCAGTGCGCATGCTCCTTTGTGGACGGATGATTACGCCAGTATTTTGCCAACACTGTACCTCCCCTCCTTCGCGCTCTGGTAAAAGTTAATCAAGAGTTCACGCCGGATGTGGCGTGGTAAGAAAAACGGCTGAGTTAGGCCGTTTTTTCATACTGACTTCACCGCAAAAGGTGAAAAATCATGAACGGCACTGATGAGGTCGATGTGCCTTCATTAACAGGTGTTATTAGCATGTACATGAAAGTAAGAATCTATGACAACAGTACTTCCTAGATTCGCCGCAGTAGCGGCGATCCTCGGTCTCGTGTTCGGGGTCAGCGTGCAAAGCGCGCTCGCGGGTTCGATAACCGTGGACAACAACAGTACCTCGGACGTAACGAACACCGTTATCGTTAGCGCGAACTCTGGCGGAAACACATCGACCGGCGGAGAGGGTGCTCAAGGGGGCGATGGCGGGAACGCAGCCGCTTCCGGCGGGGGCAACTCCGCAACGGCCGGCTCGGGCGGCGACGGCGGCGATGGCGGCTCCGGCGGGAATGTCACGAGCGGCAACGCGATCGCGACCGCGCTCGTCCATACCGAGGTGAACAATACCGACACCGTGATCGAGGACAGCAAGTCGGACGAACATATGTTCAACGAAACGCTCGTCATCAACGCGGAATCGCACTCTTCCAAGGACACGCTTTCGTTGAAAACGTCAGATCATGACGAAAGCTCTTCGAGCTCGGACTTCATCTTCAGCAATAAGGAGTCCGGCGGACAGGAAGAGCAGGAGGAAGAGCATGAATCGTCCAGCTCGGCATCCTCGGGCGGTGGCGGCTCCTCGTCCAGCTCGTGGGACCAGGGCAGCTCCAGCTCCAGCTCGTCCGGCTCGCAGAGCGAGACGTACGTGGAGGAGCACAACGAAGACAGCTCACTCTCGCACAGTGAGACGGACCTTGAGACGAGCTCAGAGAACCAGAGCGACGTCCTCAACGTGTTCTACCAGCGGGAATACGTCGGATGCGGCTGCGACGACGACATACTCGTGCGCAACCGCAACTCTTCGAGCGTCGGCACCTCGCTCGTTGTAGACGCAGACAGCGGCAACAATTCGTCGACAGGGAACGAGGGCGCAACTGGAGGAGAGGGCGGTAATGTCGCGGTCTCAGGCGGCGGTGACTCTGCAACGGCAGGTGACGGCGGCCATGGGGGCAGCGGCGGCTCGGGCGGCCATGTTTCTACTGGCACAGCCGATTCGCTCGCAGACGTGGTGACGATTACCGGTCGCACCATGACGCGCATCATCCGCAATTAGCAGCGTCTGAAAACAGGATATCTTCCTGTTTTCAGATACGCCCTTGAGCATCGCTCGAGAGCGTATCGAGAGAACAGAACATAACAGCGTATGGTAACGGCTCACATCACCTATAAACTATTCACCTCTATCCTCTGCGTGATATTCGTATTACACCCGTTCGCCTTTGCCGCGATCGCGGTAGCCGAGGAAACGGGAAGCGAAGAGGAAACAGGCGCGGAACATGTAGATACCGTCGAGGAGAATGATGCGGAACATGCTGAAAGTGTGGATACTGATACGAGCGCAGGGAGTGCAGAAGAGGATGAGGAAGAACAATCTGACGCAGCGGAAGAGGGCGTAAACGGGAGTGGAGAAGGAACATCATCAGGCGAGGCAGGCGAGAGCGGCACTGAAGATGCGGAGCCGGAGGAAGTGGATGAGGGCGAGCAAAGCGAAGAGGAGGGCACAGATGATGAAGCATTTGCAGAAATTGCCGATGATACCGAAGGATCCGACGGTACGGATGCCGGAGAAGCATCGGACGCCGACGAGCCGAACAACGGGGAGGAGGCAGAGGGTGATGCATTAGCCGGGATATCACTGAACCAAACGCCCGGTATCGAGCAGGGGACGACCACCCCACTGACGGAGCTGTATACCAGCGGCACATCGACTGCGGCTACGACAACTGCGGTCGCTCCGTCCTCAGGTGAAAGCGGTGAAGAGGGCTCGCACGCCACAACAACCGGACCGACTATACAGACCGGCACGGCGATCGCCCTGGCGAACATACTCAATATCGTGAATACAAACCTCGTAAATTCAAGCGGCTACGTCTATTTTGCGAACCTGTTCGAGTTGTTTTTTGGCACGCTTGATTTCCGCAGCGGCGGCTCGCTCTTCGGCGCGTGCGGCTTGTTCGAATGCTCGGGAGCGGAAGGTGTGAGCGTCAACCTGTCGAACGACGCGTACATAGAGAACGCTGCTGTCATTCGGGCTTCGAGTGGAGAGAACACTATAGAGGGAGGCATGAGCGCGGCGATCGAAACGGGCGACGCGTACGCGGGACTCAATGTCGTGAATGTAGCGAATACGAATATTGTCGACTCCAATTATGTGCTCGTTACGCTGAACGCTTTCCAGGGCATCAACGGTGACATCGTGTTCCCCGGCCTTGACGCGTTCTTGTCGTCTCTTGCGGGCGGCCACGCGGCCTCCGTAAGCATTAATAATGTGGCGCAGGTGGAAAACAATATCGACTCCGCCGCCGACTCGGGAGGTAACGCCATAGAGGGGGCAGGCGACATACGCACCGGCACGTCTAGCTCCACGGCGAACGTGTTCAACCAGTTGAACACGACGCTCGTCGGCGGCGGAAACGTGGCTATCTTGCTGCGGGTGCACGGTGATTGGGTCGGCGAGATATTCGGAGCGCCAGAAGGACTTCACTGGAGCAAGGGAGCGGACGGAAGCATATATCTCTTCGGCAACTCAACGGGCGGGAGTGGCGCCGCACATTCCGCTACGACGGTGGCGGCTACGTCGAGCGCCCTCATCAAGAACAATCTGAGCGTGGTCGCGCTCACGGGGGACAATCTCATAACGGGGGCTGAGACCGCGCTTATATCGACCGGCAATGCGCTTGCGGGAGTGAACCTCGTCAACATCGCGAACGGTACCGTTATCGGCCGCAATTGGCTGCTCGCCATCATCAATATATTCGGCGACTTCAACGGCAACATAGCGTTCGGCCGCCCGGACCTGTGGGTCGGCGCGCAGGCCAAAACCGCGGAGCGCATAGAGGACGGCACGGACGTCGTGTATACCTATACGGTCATAAATAATGGGGACTCGACGGCAACGAACGTTACGCTGTCGGACCGGTATGATTCGCGCTACTTGCACATTCTCGAGGCCACCGTCGACTATGAGAAAGATGGCGACGGCAACCTTGTGTGGACTATTGGCACGTTGCCTGCGGGAGGCGCCGTGGAGGTGTCGTATACGGCGCGCATAGAAGGTGCCGGCATGGGGACGAGCATCACCAATACAATAACAGCCAGCTCGCATGAGCCGGACAACAACGCGGACGATAATACGGATACGGTGACTATACGCACGGCGCAGCCGCAGCGCTCCGGCGGCGGCGGCGGCTTCATCGCGCCGCCTCCTCCGGCGCCGCTCAACCAAAATCTTTCCGCGGCACCGGGACCCATAACGGGACAGCTGAGCGATCTTTCGGTCGCCCGCGTACGGGCAACGTCGAGTGCGACCCATGGAGAATCAGTCACGACCGAGCTTGTCATCCGCAACACGAGTGCGTTTTCGACCGAAGAAGTAGAAGTGCGCGATATTTTGCGCGGCCCTTCAGGACGCGTCATCCGCACGGAAGTATGGGACTTAGGAGCCGTGCTGCCGCACGAGGAGGTGCGCATCTCCTACGACATACGATTCGGAGAGAGCGCTGCGGCCGGCCTCTATGCCTTATCGACCGAACTGGTAAAGCGAAACGGCGACCGGCG
>Ga0066639_10005010_pt1 | contig 11205 bp, 14 predicted proteins | sample CryGeyCG2114_010_2_FD_59504 | JGI IMG/M metagenome (GOLD analysis project Ga0066639, IMG submission 59504) | Groundwater microbial communities from aquifer - Crystal Geyser CG10_big_fil_rev_8/21/14_0.10 | ecosystem: Environmental > Aquatic > Deep subsurface > Groundwater | place: USA: Utah... | reverse complement strand
TCTCAATTTCCTCTTTCTTGGTGCCTCTCAGCAGGATGCCGACATTGTCTCCCGCCCGTCCCTGGTCCAAGGACTTGTTGAACATTTCAACTGAAACCACGACGGTTTTGCTGGTGGGCTTTACCCCCACAAGCTCCACCTCTTCGTTGGCGTTGATGATACCCCTTTCTATTCTCCCGGTAGCCACGGTTCCTCTTCCTTCAATAGAGAAGACGTCTTCCACGGCCATTAAGAACGGCTGGTCAACATCTCTCACGGGCTCGGGGATGTACTCATCCACCTTGTCCATTAAAGAGAGGATGGCTTTGACGTTCTCGTCGTCAGCCGAAGTGGCTTCCAGCGCTTTCAAGGCTGAACCCCGGATAACCGGAACATCATCCCCAGGGTAGTCGTATTTCTTTAACAGCTCTCTGACTTCAGATTCCACCAGGTCTGCGATTTCAGGGTCGTCCACCATGTCCATCTTGTTTAAAAAGACCATGACGGTAGGCAGTCCCACCTGGCGCGCCAGCAAGATGTGCTCTCTGGTCTGGGGCATGGGGCCGTCGGGAGCGGACACCACTAAAATGGCGCCGTCCATTTGAGCTGCCCCGGTAATCATGTTTTTAATGTAATCCGCGTGGCCGGGAGCGTCGATGTGCGCGTAGTGGCGCTTGTCCGTCTCGTACTCCAAGTGCGTGATGTTAATGGTAATCCCGCGCTGTTTCTCTTCTGGAGCCGCGTCAATCTGGTCCACCGACCTCTCTGTCACGCTCTTGCCCGCCAGCTTCAAGGAATGAAGGATGGCCGCAGACAGCGTGGTCTTCCCGTGGTCAACGTGGCCAATGGTTCCGATGTTGACGTGGGGCTTTGACCTCTCGAACTTTTCTGCCATAAATGTGTGTGATTAATTGAGTTTTGTTATCGGTTGAAACGACGCTTTCAATGACATTGGTATTATAGGGGTAAATCGTCAATTGTCAATTCTTCTGCGGGTTCTGCCTCTTCAATGCCGTCAAACGGCTCCTCTTCCTGCGCTTTTGCATACTCTTGATAAGGAGTGATGACCATGACGGGCTTTCCGTTCTCTACAATGATAACCTTCCCCTTCTCTTTGTCCATTAACTCTTGCAGTTCTTTCAAGTCCATGATTTATCTCCTTTTGCCTTCTATGATTTCTGCGGCAACGCTATTGGGAACTTCTTCGTACGCGTCAAACTCCATGGTAAAGGTTCCTCTCCCTTCCGTCAAGGAACGCAGGTTAGTGGCATACCCGAACATCTCAGCTAGCGGAATCCTCGCTGAAATCACCTTCAGGTTCAATCGGTCCTCTGTCAGCTCAATTCTACCCCTTCTTGCCGACAAGTCGCCGATAACGTCTCCTAGAAAGTCGGGAGGGATAACCACTTCCAAAGACATGACAGGTTCCAGCAAGCCAGCCTGGGCCTTTCTGGCCGCGGTCTGGAAACATTGGGAAGCCGCTATTTTAAAGGCAAACTCGGAAGAGTCAACATCATGGAAAGAACCGTCAAACAAGGTTGTTTTAACGTCAATAACCGGATACCCCGCAACCACTCCCTTGTCCATGGCTTCCTTCACGCCCTTTTCCACGGCGGGAATGTACTCTTGGGGAATGGTTCCGCCCTTAATGGCGTTCACAAACTCAAAGCCCTCCCCTCTTACTTTGGGTTCCACTCTCAAGAACACATGTCCGTACTGGCCTCGTCCGCCCGACTGGCGCACGTACTTCTCTTCGGCTTCAGCTGCAACCCTGATGGTTTCCTTGTACGCCACTTGAGGCCTTCCTACGGTAGCTGAAACGTTGAACTCGCGTTTCATTCTATCCACGATAATTTCCAAGTGAAGCTCGCCCATGCCAGAGATAATGGTCTCTCCCGTTTCAACTTCGGACGAGACGCGGAACGTAGGGTCTTCATCTGACAAGCGTTTTAACGCCAGGCTCATTTTCTCCTGGTCAGCCTTGGTAGCGGGCTCAATGCGCACTGAGATAACAGGTTCGGGGAATGTAATCTGCTCTAGTAAAATAGGGTTGTCTTCGTCAGAGAGCGTGTGCCCGGTGGAAGTGTTTTTCAGGCCAACCGTGGCGGCAATGTCTCCCGCGTACAGCTCATCCACCTCTTCCCTCTCGTTCGCGTGCATTCTCAAAATGCGGGAAACGCGCTCTTTCTCCCCGGTGGTCACGTTCAAGACATAGGAACCCTTCTGCACGGTCCCGGAATAGACTCTAAAATAGGTCAGGGAGCCCACGAACGGGTCGGTGGCAACCTTAAAAGCCAAAGCGGAAAATGGCTCCTCGTCTGAAGCGTGGCGCTCAATGTCCTGTCCTGATTTAGGGTCAATCCCTGTAATGCTGGGGACGTCCAAAGGGGAAGGCAAGTAATCAACGACTCCGTCTAACATCAACTGCACTCCCTTGTTTTTCAAAGAGGAACCCACGAACACGGGGACCAGCTTGTTTGCGAGCGCCGCCTGGCGCAGAACCTTTTTAATGTCGTCAACCGCGATGTCCTCTCCCGCAAGGTAGCGGTTCATTAGGGTTTCATCCTCTGCGGCAACTTTTTCCATAAGTTTTTCCCGCCACTCCTTTACCTTGCCTGCCATATCTGCTGGAATGTCCTGCTCAATTAACGTTTCCCCGAAGTTGCCCTCTGAAGAGTACGCTCTCATGGAGATTAAGTCTATAATCTGCTTGAAGTTCTCTTCCTCGCCGACCGGAAGCTGAACGGCTACGGCGTTAGGGGTAAGTTTTTCAGCAATAGAACCGAAGCTCTTTTCAAAGGAAGCCCCCATGCGGTCTAGCTTGTTGATAAAGCAGATGCGGGGCACCTCAAACTTGTCGGCCTGGCGCCACACGGTTTCAGACTGGGGTTCCACTCCCGCCACCCCGTCAAACACCACCACGGCTCCGTCCAGCACGCGCAGGGAGCGCTGTACCTCCACGGTAAAGTCAATGTGGCCCGGGGTGTCAATAATGTTGATACGGTACTCTTTATCCTTGCTGCGGTCTGCAACATAGGTTGGGGTCCAAAAAGACGTGGTGGCGGCCGACGTTATGGTAATGCCGCGCTCCCTCTCTTGTTCCATCCAGTCCATGATGGCCGCTCCCTCGTGCACCTCCCCTATCTTGTGGGAAATACCCGTGTAAAACAAAATGCGCTCGGTGGTTGTGGTCTTCCCGGCGTCAATATGGGCAATGATTCCAATATCTCTTACTCTTTCTATAGGGTATTTTCTCGGCATACAAGGTTACCTGGCAAAGTGAGCGAACGCGCGGTTGGCCTCTGCCATGCGATGAGTATCCTCTTTCTTTTTAAAGGCAGAGCCCTCATGGTTGTAAGCCGCCATGAGTTCATCGGCAAGCTTTACTGCCATGGGAGTCCCCTTCTTGTTCCTGGCGGCTGTAATAATCCACCTGGTGGCCAAAGACTCTTTCCTGTGGTCTTTAACGGGCATGGGGACCTGGTAGGTAGCTCCCCCCACGCGCTTTGACCTCACCTCCAGCATGGGGGCCACGTTCTCTAGAGCGCGCTCAAACACTTCCACCGGGTCTTTCTTGGTTTTCTCTTTGACAATCTCAAAAGCTCTGTACACGATCTTTCGTGCCGCGGTTTTCTTGCCATCGCTCATGATATGGTTGATGAACTTGGCAACCTGAGGATTGCTGTAAACTACATCGGGGCCGGGCGTATGTTTTTGATATTTTCCTCTCGGCATGTTATTTCGCTTTCTTTGTTCCGTATTTAGACCTCACTTGTTTGCGTCCCTCCACTCCGGCGCTGTCTAACACGCCCCGGACAATATGATACCTGACTCCGGGCAGGTCTTTTACCCGCCCGCCTCTCAGCAAAACCACGGAGTGCTCTTGTAAGTTGTGGGATTCTCCCGGGATGTATGCTGTCACCTCCATGCCGTTTGAGAGCCTAATCCTGGCCACTTTTCTTAAAGCGGAGTTGGGCTTCTTGGGAGTCGTGGTAAAGACGCGCAGGCACACGCCGCGCTTAAAGGGAGCCGAATACGTTACGGGCTGGTTTTTCTTGGTGTTGAAACCAAACGTCAAAGCAGGGGTCTTGTCCTTCTCTTTTCCTTTTTTCCTCGGCTTTTTCAATAGTTGATGAATGGTCGGCATATCAAGAAACTTGTACCAAAAAATGATTGCAGTGTCAATAAAAGAAGTTGGCTCCGACGAGAAGATAAAACAAAAAGTTCACAAGAGAGGCAACAAACGAGAAGAAAAAGAAGATGATGAACAGCAGGACAAATATGCCGTACTGGGCTAAAAACATCCTAAGCTTGTTCAAGGATGAGGGCAAAAACGTAAAGAGGATGTGGGAGCCGTCCAAGGGAGGTATGGGCAAAAGATTGAACACGGCAAGCAGGATGTTCAAGAACACAATGTATCCGAATATCACGAGCAGGGCCGGGTGCAGTTCTGCTATGGGCAAAAACCTCAGGGCCAAACCGAACACGAGAGCTAAGGCCAGGTTGGAAGCTGGTCCCGCCAGGCTCACTAAGGCTGAACCATACCTTCCTCTTAGGTTGGCGGGATTCACGGGGACGGGTTTGGCCCACCCGAAAATGATGCCCCCGCCTGTCAGCTGGCTCATGAGAATCAAAAATCCGGGCAAGAGTACGGAACCTACGGGGTCTAAATGAGGCAAGGGGTTTAAGGTCAGCCTCCCTGCGAGCTTTGCCGTGGGGTCCCCCAGTTTGTTTGCCACGACTCCGTGGGACACCTCGTGGAACACCACGGAGAATATGAGTATCGCTATTATAAACACGAATTCCATACTGGTTAGTATAGCATCGGCTTGCAAAACAGGAAAGCTATGCTACACTAGTTCTCGTATGGCACAATTTTGCGCAGTCTGCGGAAAAGGGAAAAACATGGCCCGTACCCTAGTGAAACTCCGCGGAAAATACAACCCAACAACAAAACACGCACAGAAACCCAATCTGCAGTGGGCAAGATTGTCCACGGGAGAGAGGGTCAAAATGTGCACTAAATGCAAGAAAGCTTTGGCAAGAACGTAGAGAATTTTCAGCAGAAAACTCAAAATCCCCCCGTGGTGGAAAAATTGACCCGAAGGGTCTAGAAAACCGAAGGTGTTCTAAATCGGGGGGTCGGGGGGATTTTATCGGGGCATAGTATAGCGGCAGTATACATCCGAGGGGGCGAGAGTAAACTGCTTTACTCTCGCGGGCGATTTAGCGAGGCGTCCCCGCCGAGCGCGAAAATCGCCCCGGGCTCGCCGCAGGCGAGTACCTTAATACGTTTGACGGGGAGTAGTATAGTGGCAGTATACACCCTTGGGGTGGGTGCGGCCCGGATTCGATTTCCGGCTCCCCGACATAAAAAGTTAATGTACCTGCTTTGTCAAACGATTTGCCTTCGGCAGTTTTCCAAAGCAGGCCCGGGATTTGCATGATTCGTCCCGCAGAGACGCGGGACGCGCAAATCCGCCAAAAGCAAAGCAGTTTGCTTTTGGCCCCGACATGAAATTCAACCTCAACCCAGATCCAGACACGCTCTCATCTTTCCTGAGGCAGGCAGGGTATGCGCCCGAAGGCCAAGACCCAAGAACAGGAGAGCTGAGATTTACCCGTTCCCTTACAGGGAGACGGTATCCCAGATTCCATCTCTACTGTCATGAAGAGACCAATTCCTGCAATCTTCATTTGGACCAAAAACAGCCTTCCTACCAGGGAAACTCAGCTCACAGCGGAGAGTACGAGGGAACACTCGTGGAGCTTGAAGCTGAGAGAATAGTCTCCAAGCAAAAAACGCCTTAAACAGGCGTTCTCTGCACCCTGCCTCCACTATACATTTTCCTGCAATAGCTACAGGTGGGCTCCAAAGGGTATGCCCACGGGCATACCATCATATCTGGTGCCCAAAGAAGGTAATAGCAGAAATGTACAGCAAAGAACAGGGCTTCTTTTAGTATACCACAAAGACAAGAGACTCCGTCAATCTTGTGTAGCAGAGTGTGCTCAGAGGCCCGAGCGCCTGTGAACCTGTTAGAGGTTCAAAAGCTGGACCATTTGTTTAATGAGAGAAACCACCACTGCCTGGGGAAGCAAGCTGTAGGAAGGTACTCCCTGGTCGTCTTTGACTACCCAGGGCTTTTCTATAACCTTCACCTTTTGCTCGTTGCTGTCCCACTCGTACACGTACTCTGGCGTAATCTCGTAGTCATCAATGTACTCTTGTGCCTTCTCTACCGGCACAGTGTTACGCAGGGTAATCTTTGGAATACCGTGTAGGGAAAACGCCTGGTCGATGAGCTTAGCATCCATAGCAATGCGCTCTGCAATAGGGGCAGTCCCCAGTTCGTCTCCTTCTTTTGCCACCATTTCAACATCATTACCGGAGCATGTGGGATTGTCGCACATGAGATAGAACTCGCCGGAATTTTTTCTGCCTATCTTTGACGTGGTGAGGAGTTTGAAGTTGCGCGAGGTCTGGCATACGGGACATACCCTTCTCCACTTGATTCTTTCGTCAATTACTGCGGTGGGCACGTCTATTAAAATAAAAAGGTCTGGGTCGTCTCGGTACCCAACCAGGTCTCGGAAAAACAAAGAGTAGGAAATCTGGTCTAAGTTGCGCGGAAAGCCGTCAATGAAAATCGCCTTACGTTGCAATTTCGCGATTTCCCCCTTTACCAGTGCCAGGATAACTTCGGTGGACAGAAGGGTTTTGGTATTCCTGTTCTCAAATTCCCCCATAATATCCTCTAAAGGAACCCAGCCCCGGTAGTTTTTGCGCAAAAATTCCAAAAACTCTTCCTTTTTTTTAGGATCCTCTCTGAGCGTATCCAGCTTGCGTACCATGTCGCCCACAGAAAAATGGGCAATGGCTTGAAGGGAAACTACTTCAGCAAACATCTTTGAGTATGTCCCCTTTCCCGCGTTCTTCTTGCCGAGGAAATACGCGATGAACGTATTGTCCTGTAAATACTTTTGCAGTTTTTGTATATCCTCACCCGCCTTTGCAACAAAATACTCCCGCTGTTCCTGCGGGTTGGTAAGGTCAAACCTCCTCGGCACGCTCTCCATTTTGGTTTTAAAAAGCGGGAACTCCTTTTTCTCTGTCATTAGAATGCGTTAGAGTTTTAAATATATAACAATGGTGTCTTCCTTGTCTGTTCTGCGCACTACAATACCATACTCAGCTAAATTCGCAAGAACAGAATCATGGGGATGCCCAAATCTATTGTCCTCTCCTGCTGAAATGACAGCAGTATGGGGAGCCACGGTTCTTACAAACTCACTGGACGTTGACGTTTGAGAACCATGGTGAGCTACTTTGAGAATATCAGACCTGAGAGACACCCCCTCCTCAACCAGCACCTCCTCTATTGTTCTTGTCGTATCCCCTGTCAGCAGCATGCTGTGCTCTCCATACCTCATTCTCATTATCAAGGAGGTCTCATTGGTCTCTTCCTCCTCCAATACAATATTAGGGAATGGATACAACACATCCAAGACCACGCCCGAGTTCCCCAGCACAATACGGTCACCTGCAGCAACTGCCACAAACTCAGCTCCCTCCCTCTCCACCGCATCCTTCCACGCCTCAAACACCCTTGTATCCCTGGTCTTTCCCGTCCACACCACCATCTTTACCTCAAAGGACTCTAGCACGGGAATCAAACCTGCAATATGGTCTGCATCAGGATGGGTTAAAATGATAACGTCTAAGGTCTTGTCCCAATGGGGCATGACTTCAGAAAGCTTTGAGAGCACCGTTGTATTAGGTCCGCCATCAATTAACACCTGGTGCCCGTGCGGACTCTCAATGTATATGGCGTCACCCTGGCCCACATCCAGGAACGCGATTTCAGCAAACGGGCTGCGCAAAACCTCGCTCCATAAAGAGATGATCAGGAATGAGGTGAAGATAAAAACTGTAGTGAGGAAAAGCCTCATGGTAATGCAAATCCCGCCCTCCCATTCCCTTCAAGATGCGCCTGAAAGAAGATGAGAAGACGGGATTGGTTTTGCACTGGATGAAGAACCTATTTGTTGCCTAAAATGCGGAACATTTTTGTGCCGCAGGTAGGACAGGTCCCGGTTAGGGCTCGTCTCGTCTTTCCACCCTTGCCCTTCATTTCAACCTCCGTCTCACCGGAGATTTCACGCTTGGCTTTGCACTTTACGCAATATCCTTCTGTTGCCATAGAGTAACAAATACGTTAATGGTTATACCCTCTTTTAAGTAAGCTGACGCGCAGCTTGAGACGACCTTTTCAGCTAAAGCAATGTGCTTGTATTGCCTTACTATACCCTAAAGAAAGCACAAATACTAGTCAAGCCCCCTTATTTTAAGTAGGGTACCTTCCCTGCCAAGCCCCACATGTGGCCTGCGCGAGCGGAGGCCAAGACCAGCAGCGCTGCAATGTACACGATATGCTCATCTACAAGATACGAATGGGTGCCAACGTACGGGAACTCTAATACGGGGAAATAGTACAAGAGCATGAGCAAAGCGCCCAAGGGAGCTGACAAGCGCACCCCTACGCCCAACAAGAGAGAAATACCCAGCAGGGTCAGTCCCCACTGGTTCACAAAGTCAATAAAGGGAATAATGCCCGGAGAGGCCAAGAACTGATAGAACTCGGCAAAGGTTTTAGCTCCAGTAAGGTACCCAGCTGACGTCCAAGAGGCATCCAGCACCTTGGTAATGCCCGCATAGAAGAAGAGCCAGCCCAAGGAAACGCGCAACAAGAACAGGGAAAGGTGTTTAGTGTTCATCATAGTATCGTTTAAAGAAGTACTCTCCTCTGGGCAAGCTCCTTGCCCTTGTCTTTTCTCAGTTCTTGTTCCAGCTTTTCTTTCACATCATCCAGCGCAACTCTCATGTCAGAAGCCGTGGACGTGGCTCGTATCTTCTTTCCTGAAACCTCAATTGATGCCTCAGCATAGTACACATCCCCTTTCTTGTGGTGCTTGGTGGTTCGGGCAAGCTCCAGATAGCAGACAGCTTCCGTACCCTGCTCCAAGCGTTTTAAAAACTTCTCTAACAGCTGCATGCGCTTTTCAGCGTAGGCAATGAGCGAGTCTGAGGACTCCAACTTGGTATGGGTAATCTCAATCCTCATACTTCAATGATACTCTTTTCTTGTAGCTATGCCAGAGAACATGCGAGGAAAGCAAAAACAAAAGAGTGGAGATCAAAGCAGATATCAAGCAGTACTGGCACCACGCTTCAAGAACAAAAGCCTGCAGGTACACGAACCAGGCAGAAGCAACAAACCCCGCAAAGGGCAAGGCAACGGCTCCTTTCAAGAACGCGAGGTTTTTAGTGTCCACGTACAAAAACGTGAGCAGAAAGACGGCAGCATAGTACAAAGCTCCAAAGAGAGCGATCGGGATGCCAAAGATGGTAGCATACGTGCTGTGCAAGACCTGCTCGCACCCGTCCACGATACTGCACACGATAGGAACTCCCAAGTAGTGCTCAGCCGTCAGGTAGGAGGCGTCAAGAAATCCCAAGAACGACAGGAAGAGAAACCCCGCAATAATCCGCCTTTTAGGGTGAGAGAGCTTCAAGAACGACATTGTAGAGCGCTTCAAAACTCTGAGGGTTTAGTGCATGCTTGCCATTGATAAAGAAGGTGGGAGTTCCTCTCACGCCAGCAATGTTTCCTCCGGTCACGTCGCGCTGCACCCTGTCTTCAACGCCTTGAGAATCCAAATCAGACACAAACTGTTCTTCATTCAACCCCAAATCAACAGCATATTCAATAAATATATCTCTGGCCTGTGAGCTGTTGGACCAGTCAGTTTGTGTTTCATAGAGCACATCATGCATCTCCCAGAACATACCTTGCAAAGCCGCGGCTTCTGAAGCCTGAGAAGCCAACTGAGCTTGAGGATGAATACTGCGCAAGGGGTAATGGCGGTACACAACCTGCAGGTCTTGGGCAAACTCTTCTTTTAGCTCCTCTAACAGCGGAAAGTACGCGCTGCACGCGGGACACTGAAAGTCCCCGTACTCAACTAAAGTGACGGGGGCGCCTGTGGGCCCTGTCACGTGGTCTATCTCTTCAACAATAGGCAGGTTAGTTCCCTCAATGGTTTGGGGGCCTTGGGGGGTCAGGGCTGTCACGCCCCAAACACCGCCTCCGAGCAAGACAGCTACACCAAACCACAAGGCAATGCGCTTCATGAAAGAACGCGGCTACTCATAGGTACTGCCCGTGTTCTGCGGAATGTACTCGGGCCCTTTGTTGCGATAGCGGTTGATAAAGTCTGTGATGCGCTTTGCGTCAACCTCTCCTTGGTCATTGAGATTGAACGCATCCAGCCTTGTCCACGCCACCAAGGCAATATCGGTATCGTTCTCTTGCCGGGGGGTCAAGATAACCTGGGGCGTGGAACCCACGGCTTGCTTGATTTGCGAGATTGCCTCTTGCGCAATGTCGGGGCGGTACGACACCCACACTCTTCCGTGCTCTAAGCTGTGCACGACCGCCTCGTCTGGTTTTTCAGTGTCATACGTGCCGTCCCGCAAAGGAACGGACCAATGGTTTCCGGAAGTCGGCGGATTTGACTGATATGACACTCTCGTGCCATCTGGAACATGGGAAGCTCCCTCAAACAAAACGGCCTGAGAGTGGTCGGTGCCAAGCTCTACTGGAGTAAAGAACCTGGCGCCAAAGAACAAGGCAAAAGCTATGCCAAGAAGAACTCCTCCCCACACGAGAAGCTTTTTTGCCTTGCGGGTCCTACGGACTGACTGCTGAGACGCGGTTCTTTCCTGGCGCCTGAGCATCTTGCGCTCTTTTTTCGTCATCTCTTCCATGGCTAGAGCTGTGAGTCAATAATGGCTTTGAGCTGTGAGTAAGGGACGGCTCCGGGAACGGGAACTCCGTTCACAAAGCTTCCCGGGGTTCCCCGCACCCCAAGCTGAATGCCTTGCTGGTAATCGTCTTCTACTACCTGAGCGTACTTGCCGCTATCCAAACACGTCTCAAACGCTGAACGATTCAGCCCAATGTCTTGAGCTATTTGAGGAAGGAGAGCTAAGTCAAGATTATTGTTTGAAGGAGTGATTTCAAACACGCGGTCTATGTACCGCCAGAACGCGTCGTTCCCTCCCAGTTCTCCGGCGCACTCTGCGGCCTCAGCTTCCTTGTCTGCTTTGGGATGAATCTGGTCTAGAGGAAAATGCTTGTACACCCAGCGGATGTTGTCTCC